>TARA_B100000674_G_scaffold81577_1_pt1 | contig 21905 bp, 17 predicted proteins | sample TARA_B100000674 | Tara Oceans TARA_B100000674 (sample SAMEA2622759) | marine metagenome | biome: marine biome (ENVO:00000447); feature: surface water layer (ENVO:00002042); material: "saline water (ENVO:00002010), including plankton (ENVO:xxxxxxxx)" | depth 5 m
CACCGGCCATGGCGGCAATTTCACGCCCGCCGACACAGCGCAAAACATCAAGGCCGTCATGCATCTGGTTTTTATGCAGGATGATGGCATCGCCCACCACGCGCGTCTTGCGGCTCAGGGTCGTGTCATCAATTCCGGTGCCGCGCCCGGTCCAGTCTGCGGCGTCTCCGCCATAAAGCGCGTGCGAAATTGCCGCCGCCGAGGTGGTGTTGCCGATACCCATTTCGCCAGGCACAAACAGATCCAGCCCCTTTTCAATCGCGCTCATGCCAAAGGCCATCGCCTCGGCACAGCCTTCATCATCCATCGCAGGCTCATTGGCAAAATCGTTGGTCGGAATTTCAAGCGCGACTTCCATGACACGCAGTTCCGCATCGACCGATTTGCAAATCTGGTTGATCGCAGCCCCGCCATTTATGAAGTTTTCGACCATCTGCTGGTTCACACTGGCCGGGAAGGCCGAAACGCCTTGCGCCACGACACCGTGACTACCGGCAAAAACCGTGACACGCGGCCGCGACATACGCGGGCGTGATGTGGCCTGCCAACCCGCGAGCCACAGGCTGAAATCCTCAAGCCGTCCAAGCGACCCTGCAGGCTTGGTCAATGTCGGCTCGCGTTCACGAACAGCGGCTTGCGCTTCCTGATCGACATCGGGAAGTTCGGCGAGAAGGGCGCGAATTTCCTCAAGATTTTGCGGCGGGTGTTTCGGATTGAACATGTGGGTCTCCGGCTGGCGGCATCGGTGCTTGATGTGTTCCGCTTGGCTTCCGCGATGGTAAGGATTAGGCTCGGAAACCAATTTATTAAAGCGGTTCAGGAAGTCAGCCCAAACTAGGCCCGGGCGCAACAGATTGCCAGTTTGAAAATCGGAAATTTATGGTGTCCAAAGATCATAACCAAAACGAAACAAATATGCAAAGCGCAGATTCATCGGGCCAATCCACCCACGACACCGGGGCAGATGTACCAATTACGGTTTCGCCGATTTCCGACTTCTGGCGTGCTTCGGCGTTGCTAAGCCGTGTTCCGGTTCGGGGGATTGATGATTTCCGCGCCGAGCTGATCGCACGGTCGGTCTGGTCCTGGCCGCTGGTCGGGCTTTTGTTGGCCGGGTTTGCCCTGCTGCCCGCCATGCTGGTCTATACCCTGACGGCCAATACACTGATTTTTGCGATTGTAGCTTTGGCTGGCATGGTTTTGTTGACCGGCTCAATGCATGAAGATGGCATGGCTGATTGTGCCGATGGATTTGGTGGCGGGTTTGAACGCGCGCGGAAACTTGAAATCATGCGCGACAGCCATATCGGCACTTACGGCGTTGTTGCCCTGATCCTGTGTTTTGGCCTGCGGCTGATCCTGCTGTCTGCGGCGGGTGATGCCGGGCAGGCAGCCATTCTGTTTCTGGTTATGGCAATCGTATCGCGCGCAGCCATGCCGGTTGTGATGCATGTCCTGCCCCCGGCACGCGCTGATGGTTTGAGCCAGGGGGCTGGCAGACCAAATCTGATGATGGTGGGGCTTGGCGTTAGCCTAGCCGCGATTCTTGCGCTTGTTTTATCGGGGGTCTTGGCGACGCTGGCCATTCTGCTTAGTGGGATTTTGGCGGTTGGTCTTGTCGCTCTCGTGGCGAAATGGCAGATCGGTGGTCAGACGGGCGATGTCCTGGGCGCGACCCAGATTATGACCGAACTGTTTATCGGCATCGCCTTTATCGCCATTCTTTGATCAGCCAGCACAGCAATTAAAAGGAAAGCCGTGAGTACTTTGAAAACAACCCGCTGGTGGCTGGTGCGTCACGCCCCGGTCGAAAATCCCAGACGGCTGGTCTATGGCCAAAGTGATATGCCAGCCGACCTTTCCGATCAAAAGGCGCTTGCAGCGTTAGCACGTCAACTGCCGAAAGATGCAGCATGGGTAACAAGCCACCTGTCGCGTACACATGCAACAGCCCGCAGTCTTCAGGGCTTTATGGATAAGGACATATCGCCACAGGCAGAAAGCGGTTTTGCCGAGCAACATTTCGGTGATTGGGAATTACAGAACTGGAACGATTTGCCCAAGGGCGAAACAACCCGGTTCTGGACGGATTTTGCCCGTCAACAACCGCCAAATGGTGAAAGCTTTGCTGATGTGGTTGCGCGCGTCGGTCCTGTCTTTGGGCGTCTCAGCGCGGATTGGGCCGGACGCGATATTGTTGCGGTCGTTCACGGCGGCACGGTGCGGGCGATGCTCGCCAATGCGTTGGGCTTGTCACTTGAAACCGCACTGGCGTTTCATATCGACACCCTTGGCCTGACCACGCTTGAATATATCGACGGGGTCGAGGAGCCGGGCTGGCGCGTGACCGGGGTCAATCAGCGCTTTTTTGGTCAGGCTGAAGCCAGTTCGATGTCGGACGCCATATCATCAAGCGCATGTTCCGCCAGATAGCGGTCGACCATATCCGGGCTCAGATCATATTTTTCGCAGATGTCGAAAACATCGCGCAGATAGGCCTGATAATAGGGTACCGGACGGCTGCGCGATTTGCCGCGCAGCTTGGCAACATTGGGAAAATCACCAGCAAAGGATGCGTTTTCAATCACCTGAATGACGGTGTCATCAATGATTGCGGCCGGCATCCCGCAATAAGTCTTGCCACAGGCGGACAACATTTTGCTCGCGGTCGGAACCGAAATACCAGGCTGGGAAAGAAGTTCGTTCAACTCTTCCTGACCAAAATCCGAAATCGACATCAGGGTCACAAGGGTCGGCATATCGCGGACAAGCAGCGACAGTGCGTTCACCCGAATGCCACGTTCATGGGACCAGATGATGGTCGCGATCACGCCTTTTCCCGCATCCTTGGCAAAGATTTCACGTACATCGCGCCGTGCCAGCGTAATCTCGCCTTCGGTCGCGTATTGTTCGAGAAATTCCTGAAAGGATTGATCCGGGCTGTTCAGACGGCCCAGCAACCCCAGCCACATGTCCTTGCGAGACGACGTGGTCCAGGTTGGCGCGTTCAACTGTCGGATTTTGGTTAGATGAGAACGAATAGCCATTGGTCTTGAAAAATCCAGATTACCCCAAGTAGTTTCGGCCAAGCGTGTTCCTTGGCCAGCCGGGAGATGTCTTTAACCCCGGGTTTCACCAGATCGCGGATTTTTCCGTCTCTGACTCCAGTTCAACAATATGATGTTGGCTGAAATGGTATGACCTCTCAAGAAGACAATTCTTACAAATACTGACCTTCCGATTAGGGTGCGTGCACAACGAAGGGTTAAGTACCCAGAATGACCTTTGGCATTTTTGGCAAACCTGATAGGTTCGCCGCACCGTTCGGTGATGGGAAATCGGTGCAAGGCCGATGCTGCCCCCGCAACTGTATCGGGTTGGGAGATCCGGGTCGGCGCTATGGTGCCAGACCAGCCACCGGGCAACCGGGAAGGCGGATCGCTTTCATGCCCGCAGCCAGGAAACCTGCCGAAGGTGTCACTATTCTTTAGATGGTGGCGACGCAATCGGGCCTCGGTGGGAGGCCATGGCGAGGAAGAAACGGGATGACCCAGAATTTACCCCCCACAGCCCCCCTTGGCGCGACGCATCTTATCCTTGGTGGGGCACGATCCGGCAAAAGCCGGTTTGCTGAAAACATCATCAATCAGGCAGGCGGCGGAACCTATATCGCAACCGGGCGGGCCTGGGATGATGAAATGGCTAACCGCATTGATCTTCACAAACAATCGCGCGGCGACCTTTGGCAGACTCTTGAAGAGCCGCTTGAACTTTGTTCGGCCTTGCAGACCTGTAATGTCGCGGACGGCAAGCCGGTTCTGGTCGATTGTCTGACCTTGTGGCTGACCAATCTGATGCTCGAAGATCGCGACATTGATAACGAAATCAGGGCCCTTTGTGATCTGGTACCAACGCTTGTCGTGTCGGTCCTTTTTGTTTCGAACGAGGTCGGTTTTGGCATCGTGCCGGAAAATGCAATGGCACGTGCCTTTCGCGATCATGCCGGGCGCCTTCATCAACGTATCGCGGAACGGGTAGACAAGGTCACTCTGGTGGTCGCCGGCATTCCGATGCAGGTCAAATAGTAACATAAAGAATTGATTTTTAAGGATTTTACAAATGGCACAATTGGGCAAGATCCCGGCAACCGTCATTACCGGTTTTCTGGGCGCTGGCAAAACAACCATGATCCGCAACATGCTGGAAAATGCTGATGGCAAACGCATTGCGCTGATCATTAATGAATTTGGCGATCTCGGTGTCGATCGCGGCATCATCAATGGCTGCGGAATCGAAGGTTGCGCGGAGGATGATGTGGTTGAACTGGCCAATGGCTGCATCTGCTGCACGGTGGCCGATGACTTCCTGCCAACCATCCAAAGCCTGATTGATCGTGAAACGCCGCCAGATCATATCGTTATCGAAACTTCTGGTCTTGCCCTGCCAAAGCCACTGGTAAAGGCGTTTAACTGGCCGGAAGTCCGATCGCGCGTGACGGTTGATGGTGTGGTGGCTGTTCTGGATGGTGCAGCGCTTCGTGATGGCCTTTTTGCCCATGATCATCATGCGGTGCAGGCCCAGCGCGAAGCTGATGACAATCTTGATCATGAAAGCCCGCTTGAAGAATTGTTCGAAGAGCAGCTTCACTGTGCCGATATGGTGGTTCTGAACAAGACGGACCTTCTGACGGATGCAGAACGCAGCAAGGTCGAGGCCGACATCCGGGCAGAGCTGAAAAAGCCGTCGGTCAAGATCATCGCGACCGCTCATTCACGGGTGGAGAATGCCATCCTGCTGGGGCTTGGTGCGGCGGCTGAAGACGATCTTGATAGCCGTCCGAGCCATCATGACGATGGTCATGAACATGATCATGATGATTTCGACAGCTTTGTTGTCTTGCTTGATGCGATCAGTGATCCGGCAAGCCTTGAAAAGCGTCTGATTGATGTTGTGCGCCAGTTTGACGTTCTGCGGATCAAGGGCTTCCTTGATGTGCCGGGCAAACCGATGCGCCATGTGGTTCAGGGTGTTGGTGAACGTTTCCAGCGCTATTTCGATCGCCCGTGGGCGGACGGGGAAACCCGCCGCTCGGAACTGGTGGTAATTGGTCTGCATGGCCTGGATCGCGATGCGATCGAAGCCGCCATCAAGGCCGCCTGATCCCATTTGATCTAGTGAAACCTACCCTGACCGGATGCAAACAGCCATCCGGTCAGGGCACCCTTTTCGACATACCGACGCAAGGATACGGATCGCGCGATGCATCTTTTGGCAGCCCAGCCCGGAATGGTCACGGACGGCAGTGAGGCCGTCGACCTCGGACAGCAACCCGGCGATGTGGTGATCCTGTCAGCCGCGGAGTCTGAACTGGCCTGTCTTGCCGGGGCGCAGGGGCGTTTGTTCGAGGCATTCGGGGACGCGACCCCTTCCTTGCGTTTGGCAAGTTTGCTGCAGCTTGGCCACAACATGTCGGTCGATCTCTATATCGACGATGTGCTCTCTGATGCCAAATTCATCATCGTGCGCATCTTGGGTGGGCGCGGCTATTGGGATTACGGCATCGAACAACTGGTCGCCCTTGCGCGTGCCAAGGACATCCCGCTGGTCCTGCTGCCCGGTGATGATCAACCCGATGCGGAGCTTTTATCGCTTTCGACCGTCAAGGGGCGTGAATATCAGAATATCTGGCGCTACCTGATCGAAGGCGGACCACAAAATTCCGAGAATTTACTTCGTCTTATATACGAAAACCTAAATTCAAACGTGAACTGGAACTGGTCGCCCGCCGCCCCGCTGGTCAAGGCCGGGGGATATTGGCCGGGAAAGGCGCAAGCCGGTCTTGATGAAATCCGCGCGAATTGGTTTGAAAATCAACCAGTTACACCGATCATCTTCTATCGCTCTTTGGTGCAGGCCGCCAATCTGGATGTTATTGACGCGCTGGTTGAGGAACTTGGTGCCAATGGCATGAATCCATTGCCGATTTTCGTCGCCAGCCTCAAGGATCCGGTGGCAGCAGCATTGGTCGAGGATTGGCTGGCCGAAACCAGCGCGGATTTGATCCTTAATACCACCGGCTTTGCGATATCTGTTCCGGGAGTGGAACGAAAAGGCGGGCCGTTCGACGCGGTGGACGCCCCGGTTTTTCAGGTGGTGCTATCGGGCGGTGGCGGGGAAGCTTGGCGTGACGGCGTCAATGGTCTGGCCGCGCGCGATATCGCGATGAATGTCGCCCTGCCCGAGGTCGATGGTCGTATCCTTGCGCGTGCCGTGTCGTTCAAGGGATCGGCTGGCAAGGACGAGCTCACCCAGATCGATCTGGTGAAATACATCCCGGTGCGTGATCGCGTGGCCTTTACCGCCGAACTTGCTGCCAACTGGGTACGCTTGCGCAGAACTGATACAGCTTCGCGCAAGGTTGCGATGGTTATGGCGAACTATCCCAACAAGGATGCCCGTCTGGGCAACGGCGTCGGGCTTGATACACCGGCCGGCATGATCGAAACCCTTCGTGCCATGCTGGGCGAAGGGTATGCGCTTGATGATCTGCCAGCCGATGGCGATGCCCTGATTGCGGCGATCAAGGCCGGGCCAACCAATGATTTCAAATCGCTTGCGACCCGCGATATTCGTGTGACCCTATCGCGCACGGACTATCAAACGGCGTTTGATGCCCTGCCGCAATCTATCCGCGATCAGGTGTTAGAGGCTTGGGGTGACCCAAAGAACGATCCGTTCTATCTCGCCGATCAGGATGCCTTTGCCCTTTCGATCTTGCCGCTTGGCAATGTGGTGGTCGGCTTGCAGCCCGCGCGCGGCTATAACATCGATCCGCTTGAAAGTTACCACTCGCCCGATCTGGTGCCGCCGCACAACTATTTCGCGTTTTATATCTGGCTGCGACATGTGTTTGGCGTCGATGCGATCATTCATTTTGGCAAGCATGGCAATATGGAATGGTTGCCGGGCAAATCACTGGCACTTTCCGAGGAATGCTTCCCTGAGGCCGTCTTTGGCCCGACCCCGCATTTTTATCCCTTTATCGTCAATGATCCGGGCGAAGGCACACAGGCCAAGCGCCGCGCACAGGCAGTCATCCTTGATCACCTGACTCCGCCTTTAACGCGGGCGGAAAGTTACGGGCCGCTCAAGGATCTCGAAGCGCTGGTTGATGAATATTATGACGCCGCTGCAGTTGATCCGCGCCGCCTTGTGATCCTCAAACGTGACATCCTTGAACTGGCGATCCGCATCGGGCTTGACCGTGATTGCGGGATTGAGGCCGGCGAAGACGAAGAAAGTGCGCTTGCCAAGCTTGATAACTATCTGTGCGAGCTCAAGGAACTTCAGATCCGCGATGGCCTGCATATCTATGGCAAGGCCCCTGAAGGTGATCTTCTGACCGATCTGCTGGTTGCCCTCGCTCGTCTGCCGCGCGGGTCGGACACCGGCCCCAAGGCATCCCTGCATCGCGCAATTGCCAAGGACATCCTTGATGATCCGGCCTTTGACCCGCTTGATTGCGCCTTTGCCGAATTCTGGCCGGGGACCAAGCCCGACGTGCTGGCAGCCTATGATGCGGGTGATATTGGTCCATGGCGCACCACCGGCGATACCGTGGAACGGATCGAGCTTCTGGCACGCGATCTGATCAAGGGCGCGGTGAAGGCTGATCCGGCATGGTTTGCTGTATGTGACGTTATTTCTGATATCGAAACAAATATTCGCCCCTCTGTGACCGGCTGTGGCCCGGCGGAGATCGAGGGCCTTTTGCGGGGTCTTGCTGGCAAGTTTGTTGAACCCGGCCCATCTGGTGCTCCGACCCGTGGGCGCCCGGATGTATTGCCGACCGGGCGCAATTTCTATTCGGTCGATACCCGCACCGTGCCAACCCCGGCGGCCTGGCAGTTGGGCTGGAAATCGGCCGAGTTGTTGCTGGAACGCCATGTGCAGGACCATGGCGAATGGCCAACTGCGCTTGGCCTGTCGGTCTGGGGGACCAGCAACATGCGCACGGGCGGAGATGACATCGCGCAGGCACTTGCCCTGATGGGGGTGCGCCCGACTTGGGATAGCGCATCGCGCCGGGTAACCGGTTTTGAAATCATGCCGGCATCGGTACTGGGTCGGCCGCGTGTGGACGTGACCCTGCGCATTTCCGGCTTCTTCCGCGATGCCTTTCCGGGCCTGATTGATCTGTTCGACAGTGCCGTGCGTGCGGTGGCCGATCAAGCCGATGAACCGGCTGATACCAATCCGATTGCCGTGCGTGTGAAGGCCGAGGCCGAAAAACTCCGCAGCCAAGGTGTCGCGGATGATCAGGCTGCCCGACAGGCCGGTTTCCGCGTGTTTGGCTCAAAGCCCGGTGCTTATGGTGCCGGTCTGCAGGCGATGATTGATGAAAAGCTTTGGGAAGATGAAGACGATCTTGCCGATGCCTACCTTGCCTGGGGCAGCTACGCCTATGGCAACGGGGCAGAGGGCACGGCGGCACGCGATCTGTTTGAAACCCGGCTTTCGAAGGTCGACGCAATCGTCCATAATCAGGACAACCGCGAACATGATCTTCTGGACTCGGATGATTATTATCAGTTCGAAGGTGGAATGACATCGGCTGTACGCAATCTATCAGGCAAGCAGCCGACAGTTTACCACAGTGACCATTCCCGCCCGGAAAGCCCGAAAATCCGCACGCTGGAAGAAGAAATCGCCCGTGTTGTGCGCGCACGCGTGGTTAATCCCAAATGGATCAAGGGCGTGATGCGCCACGGCTATAAGGGCGCATTCGAGATGGCAGCAACAGTTGATTATCTGTTTGCCTTTGCCGCGACGGCGCGTTGCGTTGCCGATCATCACTTCGATCTGGTCTATGACGCCTATCTTGGCGATGCCGAGGTGCGCGATTTTATTGCCGATCACAATGCGGATGCGTTGCGCGATATCAAGGATCGGCTGCGTGAGGCGATTGAACGCGGGCTCTGGCAGCCGCGGCGCAACAGTGTTTCCGCCGATCTGGGAAGCTAACGGGTCAACTGCTGCTTGTTATTGGAATCACGGGAATTTTACCGTCGGAACAAACCGGGCAGTTGAAACGTTACGTTTTCGCACCATATCTCAATTAACCAACTGTTAATAAGTTGTGAGGGACGGGGCACCCCTATCGGATCGCCTGCATGGGAAGCAGGTTGATTGAACAGATCGGAGGCCGCGATGGATATCAAGACCAACGTTCGTTTGCCTGATTATCTGCAAACTCCAATGCCTGCCCATGACAGGCATGCAGATATCATCAACTTCCTGCTTTCTGATTTTGACATGCCCGGCTGGCTGCGCGCCGACTTGCACGGCAATGGCCGCTATCGCCCTGCCCGTGGGGCCATTCGCGCGGTTCTTGAGGTCCGCGAGCGTTTCAACGGCGTGCATCGCCCGGTAACGTTCGATGAATTTCATGCAGGCATGACGGAACTTGCCCACCATCTTCCCGGTCCGGATCAAACCAAATTTGAAATCAATGCCAAGGTGAAGATCTACTGGCGCTACCTGCAAGGGGTCGAACGTCAGGTCTGGCGTACTGCCATTGCCGTAGCCCACCTGCGCCTTGATCATTTCCCGGTGGTGCGGGATTTCAAAACCCTGATCGAACAGGTCGCGATCAGCCGTGACTGGCTGGAAAAACGCCTTGAGGTGGTTGAGAAAAGCTTCCAGAGCCCGGCAACCCCGCGCAACGACGCGGTTCGCAAGGCGCTGCATCGATTGCGCCGCATGTCGCCGGGGGATCGCCTGCAGCTGTTTAACAAGGCCCGGATGCGCCGCCCGGAACTGCGCAATATCGACATGCGCGAACCCGATAAATGGGCCGATCTGGTGACCGGCGATCTTGGATTGACCACCGGCGAAAGTGCCAGCTGGTAACTGCGTCCCGGCCCAACCGATTTCAAAAGCGCGATCTTACGGGTCGCGCTTTTTGTTTGCGGGATTGTCTTGGCCGATGCAGGCGGGCAAAATCGATCTGCAACGTTTCATGGCAGGTGGCGTATCGCGTGAAGAACTTGATTTCAAAATCCTTTTTGCTCCCGGCAGTGATGGTTGCCGGTCTGCTGGCGAATGGTTCATTGGCGCAGGCTGATGACGCCTTGCACTGGACATCTGTGCCAAACGGCCGGTTTCACTGGCAGCTTCAGGGAACGCTTGATGTCGATGACGTCATCCGCGTGGTCGGTGCTGATCTGTTCGATACGTCGGCTGATCAGGTCGCAGCCTGGCGCGCGGCCGGGCTTTATCCGATTTGCTATATTAATATTGGCGCGGTTGAGGACTGGCGGGGTGACGCCAACGACTTCCCGCAAGACGTGATTGGCAGCCCTTATTGGGGGTGGGATGGCGAAAACTGGCTTGATATCAGCCGGTTCGAACGGTTTGCCGATGTGATCACGGCCCGTCTTGATCTGTGCCGGGACAAGGGATTTTTGGCCGTTGAGCCCGATAACATTGATGCCTTTGAAGCGGATCAAAGCAGCAAACCAACCGGTTTTGACATCACACGTAGTGATCAGCTGCGCTATGTGAACTGGTTGATCAAAGAGGCCCATACGCGCGGCCTTGCCATCGGGCAGAAAAATGCTGCCGACCTTGTGCCGGATCTTGTCGATCAGATGGATTTTGCCCTGCTGGAATCGGCCCACCGTCTTGGTTTCATGGGTGAATTTGATCCCTATGTCGCGCAGGGGAAGCCGGTTTTTGCTGTCGAATATATCGATGAAGGGGCCGATGCAGCGGCCTTTTGTCCGGCGGCGGATGTCCACGGATTTCAGGGCGTGATTGCACGCACGGAGCTTGATCACGCACCGCAAAACTGCCCTTGATCCCGGAGGTGCTTTCGCCGCATTCTGGGGCGGCATTTCAAAGGGAAGAAACAATGACTGACAAAAGCCAGCCAGACGTCGATGTCAACGCGCGCCATGATGAAAAAATGAAGAAAATCAAGGCCGCGCGCGACAAGATGATGGCCCAGAAGATCGATAAAAAGGGCCTGATCATTGTCCATACCGGCAAAGGCAAGGGCAAGTCATCCTCGGCCTTTGGCATGGCGATGCGCTGTGTCGGCCATGACATGAAAGTCGGCGTTGTTCAGTTCATCAAGGGCGGTTGGGAAACCGGAGAGGCCAAGCTTCTGAAAAAATTCCCCGATCTTTGTGAATTCCACGCCATGGGGGCGGGCTTTACCTGGGAAACCCAGAATCGCGCGCAGGATGTCGCGCTGGCGCGTGAAGCCTGGAACAAGGCGTTGGAAATGCTGCGTGATCCGAGCTACTCGATGGTCATCCTTGATGAGATCAATATCGTCCTGCGCTATGATTTCCTACCGCTCGAGGATGTGCTCGAAGCACTGGCCAACAAACTCCCCGATCAGCATATCGTGCTTACCGGCCGCAATGCCCCGGATACCCTGATTGAGGCCGCCGATCTGGTCACGGAAATGACCATGGTCAAACACCCGTTCCGCGAACAGGGCATCAAGGCACAGATCGGCGTCGAGTTCTGATCAGACTTCGATCTTTTACAGGAAAGTTTTGAAACCGGAATGAGTGCGCAATCTGTTCCCGCCCTGATGTTGCAAGGTACCGGTTCCGATGTCGGGAAATCCTTGCTGGTGGCCGGATTGTGCCGGGCCTATGCCCGCCGGGGTCTACGGGTACGACCATTCAAACCGCAAAACATGTCGAACAATGCCGCCGTCACCGATGATGGCGGCGAGATTGGTCGTGCGCAGGCGCTTCAGGCGCGTGCGGCGGGGGTTGCGACGACGGTTCATATGAACCCGGTCCTGCTCAAACCGCAAAGCGATATCGGTGCGCAGGTGGTCGTGCAGGGTAAGGTCCTGACCAGCGCCAAGGCACGCGATTATTACCGGTTGAAACGCGATCTTCTGCCCAAAGCGATCGAAAGCTTCGAGATCATGGCATCGGATGCCGATCTTGTCCTGATCGAAGGGGCCGGCTCACCGGCCGAGGTCAATCTGCGGGCATCCGACATTGCCAATATGGGCTTTGCCGAGGCGGTGGGTGTTCCGGTCATTCTGGTGGGTGACATTGATCGCGGCGGGGTGATTGCCTCGATAGTTGGGACGCATGCGTTATTGTCCGAGGATGATCGCCGTTGGCTTAAGGGCTATGTGATCAACAAGTTTCGCGGCGATGTTTCCCTGTTTGAGCCGGCGACTGGCATCATTGCTGAAACCTGCGGCCTTGAAAGTTACGGTATCGCAACATACTGGCTGAATGCCCATAAACTCCCCGCCGAAGATGGTGTGGCGCTTGAGAAGGCCGGGAAATATCACCGCGAAACCGGGGAAGAGGCGGGCGCAGTTCTGCGCATTGCCGTGCCGCATCTGCCGCGCATTGCCAATTTTGATGACCTTGATCCGCTGGCGGCCGAGGATGATGTCGAACTGCTGGTGATCAAACCGGGGCAAGTAATCCCGGGTGATTGCGATCTGGTGCTGTTGCCGGGTTCAAAATCGACCATGGCCGACCTTCGGTTCCTGAAAGAACAAGGCTGGAATATCGATATCCTCGCCCATCACCGGCGTGGCGGGCATGTGATTGGTATTTGCGGCGGCTATCAGATGCTGGGCCGTATGGTCCATGATCCCAATGGCGTCGAAGGTGCCGCCGGCAGCGAGGCCGGGCTTGGCTTGCTTGATATTGAAACGGTGATGGCTGGCGACAAGACGCTGCGCAAGACGCGTGGTCTGACCATCGGCGATGATGCCGGGCTTGCTGCCGGGACACCTGTCGATGGCTATGAAATCCATATGGGTCAAACAGATGGACCGGATCGGGCGCGCAGCTGGCTTGATCTGAATGGTGTTTCTGATGGCGCGATCAGCAGTGACGGCCGGGTTCTGGGCTGTTATCTGCATGGTTTGTTTGGCAGCGATGATTTCCGCCATGCCTTTCTGGGGCGGTTACGCTCGGGTGATGCCCATCAGACGACGCATTTCGAGGCTGGCATTGACGCTGCCCTTGATGAACTGGCCGATCATCTGGAAGCCTGCCTTGATCTGGATGGTATGCTGGAACTGGCAAAAAGCCGCGCCTGACAGGCCGGGTTTAAGCTTTCTGTCAGTCATGACCGGTACGTATGGCAAAATTGCACTTCCCGGCGCTTGAAGCTCTTTACTTCGCACGCGTTGCATGGTTTGAGATATCTTGCAGTTCCGGGTTGGAAACGAACCGGGTTATTTGCGGTTTTGGGAATGTTTGCGACCCCGGGAAGGGTCTTTGTAAAACGTTCATCCTTGGTCGGGTATCTTCACGTTCATGCGTCAGTTATATCATTTTTGGCTCTCACCTTTTTCGCGCAAAGTCCGTCTGGTCCTGGCCGAGAAGAAGCTCGATTTCGAACTCACGGCCGAACCGGTCTGGGAGCGGCGTGACGATTTCCTGCTGCTTAATCCGGCGGGTGAGGTCCCTGTTCTTGTCGAAGAAGACGGCGCGGTGTTTTGTGACTCCACCGTCATTTGCGAGTATCTCGACGAGGTCTATGAGGACGAGCCGAAACTGTTCGGATCGGATGCCAAGCAGCGTGCCGAAATCCGCCGCCTTGTCGCGTGGTTTGACGGTAAATTCAATCGCGAGGTCACCGACCATTTACTCGGTGAGAAGCTTCTCAAACGCTTCTTTTCAACCGGCACGCCCGATACCAAGGTCCTGCGCGCCGGGCGCACCAATGCGGCCTATCACATGGACTATATCGGCTGGCTGTTTGAACGCCGCAATTGGCTGGCCGGTGATCACCTGACCATGGCCGATCTGGCGGCTGCCGCACAGGTATCCGTGATCGACTATATGGGCGATATCAACTGGTCCAAACATCCCCGCGCCAAGGACTGGTACATGCGGATCAAAAGCCGCCCCGCGATGCGCGATATTCTCGCAGACCGACAGGCCAGCTTCCCGCCATCCAGCCATTATGCGGAACTGGATTTTGAATGACGAATTCATCCATATCTGATGAATTCTACCCTGCCGGAGGCCTCAATACGGCCAGTTACGATCTTCGCGCTGATCTTGATCGTAAGATTTTCGAAGATCCCATTCCCTTCTATTCCCGTCTCGCAGAAAGCCTCGCACACGAGAACGGTGTGCTTGAACTGGGCTGCGGCACCGGGCGGATCAGTGCCGCGATTGCCAGGCTCGGTATCGCGGTCGAGGGGCTTGATCTATCGCCTGCGATGCTGGATCAGGCGCGTGCCAATTACCCCGATCTGACATGGCATCTTGGCAATATGTGCGACTTCGATCTGGGACGTCAATTTGATCTGGTCATCATCCCGTTTCGCGGGCTTCAGGAAGTCACCGATGCAACCGATCAGCGACGTGCCCTTGAGCGCGCCTTTGCCCATCTGAAACCGGGCGGGGCAATTGCGCTTGATCTGATGGATCCCGATTTGCGCTATTGCTTGCCCGAAGGCGATCCGGACCCGCTGGAGCTTCCCGTCTTTCCAATGCCTGATGGTGTCGGTAAGCCGGGCAGTCGCCTTCGTATCACGGCGATGGAACGCACCAATGATCCCCTGACCCAGAAGTTCAGCGAACATTGGCGCTTTGAAGAAATCAATGATCTGGATGAAGTGATTAAGCGCGAGGATTGCTGGCATCATCTGCGCTGGGTTCATCGCAGTGAAATGCGCCTTATGTTGGAGTTGTCCGGTTTCGTTTCGATAACGGAATTTTCGGATTTTCAGGGCAATCCGCCGAAATATGCCAGCAATCAGGTCTGGATGGCAAAACGGCCGGACTGATGCCCGGCCGCTATTATCAGGTATATTGGCTTTGATCGGTTTGGCGATCAGTTTCCGGCAAACTTCTCGGCACTGGTCATGGTTTCCGCACGTTCGTCACTGGTTAGCGGCACCAGACCGTTATCAGCAAGCAAGCCTTCTTCGCCAATCACTGCTTCGGAGACATAGGTCGAGATGAACTCGCCCAGGCTCTGGACCAGCTGCTGGTGGTCATCCTTGACGTAAAGATAAAGCGCGCGCGATGCCGGATAGCTGCCATCAAGGATGGTTTCGTAATCCGGCTCGATGCCGTTGATCGGAACGCCCTGCAGGCGCTCGCGGTTGCGATCCAGATTGTTAAAGCCCATCACGCCATATGAGGTCGGGTCTTTTTCAAGCTTGCTGATGACAAGGCGGTCATTTTCACCAGCCTCGATATAGGCGCCATCTTCGCGCAGCGTACGGCACAGCAGGCGGAAGCTGTCAGGGTCGGATGCCTCAAGGCTTGCGATATCGGAAAATGTCGCGCAGCCCTGATCAAGCAAAAGCTGACCCATAAGATCGCGTGTGCCAGATGTCGGCGGCGGGCCATAAACGCGGATTTTAAGATCCGGCAGGCTCGGGTCGATATCGGACCATTTTTCATGCGGGTTCGGAACGCTTGCGCCATTAACTGGGACTGTGCGCGCTAGCGCCAGATAAAGCTGGCGGGCGGTAAGTTCCATGGCCGGCGCTTCGCGTGAGCCCAGCATGACAATGCCGTCATAGCCGATCTTGATTTCGCTGATATCGCGGACAGAGTTGGCCGCACAAATCGCGGTTTCCGACCCTGTAATCGGGCGCGATGCATCAACAATATCGGGGAACTGTTCGCCAATGCCGCCACAAAACAGCTTGAAGCCGCCGCCAGATCCGGTGCTTTCAACCACCGGGGCTGGCGCGCCGGTTGTCTTGGCGAAATGCTCGGCGACCTTGGTGGTCAGCGGAAAGATCGTCGAGGATCCGACAATCCTGATCTGATCGCGGGCTTCTGCAGCCGGTGCCGCCAGAAGTGCGATTGATGCGGCAAGGGTAGCCAAGGCAAGCGTGCGACGCATTTCGTCCCCCAAAAAACTTTCCGGTGATGGACCGGCAAATGGTTCTACCGGTCATATACAAGGAAATCGATCACCGTGAACCTGTTTTCTGAACTGACGGAGAACCGTCAGTCCGATCCGGTGCGAACATCCATCTTCTCTATATTCGCTTTTGCCGCATCGGCAACAGGGGTTCCGTTTGAAAGTTCTATGACAGTTAGCCAATCACGCCGCGCCAGATCCTTGTCACCAGCAATCTGATGAAGTTTGCCGCGCTCAAAAAGTGCCTGCACATTCTGAGGTTCTCGGCCCAGAACATATTCGATATCGGTCATTGCCAAATCGTAACTTTCAAGCAGGCGCCACGCCGATGCCCGGTAAATCAGGGCTTCGCTATGATCGGGCTGAAGATCAAGGGCGGCGTTCAGGTCATCAATCGCCTCCCAATACTGCCCGGCAAGACCAAGCGCCATGGCACGATCGACCCAAAGCTGCGGGTTGTTGGGCACCAGCTCAAGCGCGCGGCTTTGATCGCGCCAAGCAAATTCAAGGTTATCGGCCATCATCCAGGCCTGCCCGGCCTGCGCCAGCATACCGGCAACCACACCCGGTCCGGCCGTACTGTCCTTGGCCAGCGCATCAAGGCGTGTCGCGGCCTCTTCATATTTGCCAAGCGATATCAGGGCGACAGCAACGCAATGGCGGGCCGGTTCCCCGCCGCCCAGATCACGCCAGGCAATCGCACTTTCAAACCCGTCTTCGGGTTTAAGCTGGGCAAGCTTGATGCAGTCGCGATATTGCTGGCTTTCTTCCTGTGTCATGCCGCCGTTGCTTTCGGTCTGGGCACGGGCATCGGGCATGGTTGCGCCGATGCCAACCAACCCCGCCAGACACAGCAAGCCTGTGGCGCGCGCGCGTAGCGAGGTACCGGAAAGTGGTGACATGAAAAAAGCTCCGTCTTTGGCAAAAATTTCTTGCAGCCACCATAGAAGATCAATCGGTCGATCCACCATGATTGATTGCGCATATCTGAAGTCTCACAACATGAAAACGGCAAGATAATGATTGTTGTTCCCAAAGCGGGCGTTTGCGGGAACAAATCCCCCTGCCAAAAGGTTTTGTCTGTATGTGGCAAGGCCGCTACTGTGCCTTCAAACTAAATCGCCGTTATAAAAGGTGCCTTGATGACCAATAAGCTGTTCTGTTTCGGATTGGGGTTTTCTGCCCGCCTTGTCGCCAAAGCGCTTCAGGCAGAGGGTTGGGAAATTGCTGGCACCACCCGAAGTGCCGATAAGGCCGAGCAGCTGAAGGCCGAGGGTATCGAGCCTTTCATCTTTGCCGATGATCAACCGATTGCCGATGTCGCGACGGCCCTTAAGGGCGTAACGCATGTTCTGGCATCTGCCCCACCCGGTGGGCAGGGTGATCCAGTGATCCATCACCATGGCAGCGACCTTGCAGCCCTGCCGTCTGGCACCTGGATCGGATACCTTTCGACCACCGGAGTTTACGGTGATCGCGACGGTGCCGAAGTGACCGAGGAAGATGAACTTACACCGAGTGGCAAGCGCGGGCGTCGGCGTGTGGCGGCGGAAAAGGCATGGTTTGATCTTGGCCGTCGCCATGACCTCTGTGTGCAAAGCTTCCGCTTGGCCGGGATCTATGGTCCGGGGCGCAATGCACTTGAAACCGTGCGATCAGGTCGGGCACGCCGGATCGTCAAACCCGGTCAGGTCTTTTCACGCATTCATGTCGAAGACATCGCCCAGACGGTTCTGGCCTCGATCAAACAACCCAATTGCGGGGCGGCCTATAATGTCTGTGATGATGACGCGGCCCCGCCGCAGGATGTCATTGCCCATGCTTGCGGGTTGCTGGGTGTCGATCCGCCGCCCGAACAGGATTTCGCCACCGCCAAGCTCAGCCCGATGGCAGCAAGCTTCTATGAAGACAACAAACGGGTTTCAAATGCGCGGATGAAGCAGGAACTGGGTATAAAGCTGCGCTATCCGGATTATCGGGCCGGTTTGATGGCACTTCATGATGAAATTCTGGCCAAATTGCAGGCCAGGGACGAAAATGTTTAATAAAACCGCATTGTTGACGACAATAGCGGGTCGTATATAACCCAAGAGCCTGCGGAAAATCATATCGTCGCCTGTTTTAGCACAATATGATTTTCCACAGGACCCGTTTCGGACCGGATCGCCTGAGCAGTCCGGACCCCAAGGCCACCGAGTACCGGCACGTGATGAGGATATCGTCCGCATCTTCCCGACCGGCAAGGAGAGAGCAAGCATGGATCGTCGTATTGTAACCGTCTTTGGCGGCACCGGATTTGTCGGACGTCATATCGTCAAGCGTCTGCTTGAGCGCGATTATATTGTTCGCGTCCCGACCAGAAGCTTTGAACGCGTCAAGAAACTCAAGCCGATGGGCTATCTGGGCCAGGTTGTCCCGGTCCATTGCGACGTGCGCGACGAGGACAGCATCAAGGGCGCGCTTGAAGGATCCGAAGCAGTGATCAACCTGCTGGGCATTCTTTATGAGCGCGGCAGCAAGAATTTCCTCAACATCCACGTCAAGGCGGCCAAACGCATTGCCGAGGAAGCCAAGGCAGCCGGCGTAAAAACCCTTCTGCACATGTCGGCACTGGGTGTGGATAAAAACAGCTCGGCCAATTATGCGACCTCGAAGCTGGCTGGTGAAAAGGCCGTGCGCGAAGTGTTCCCGGATGCGGTGATCTTCCGCCCGTCGGTTATCTTTGGCCAGAATGACAACTTCCTGAACAAGTTCGCCACCATGGCGCGTTTCTCGCCGGTTCTGCCGGTTGTTGGCGCCCCGGGCCTGCCGAAAGTTGATCTCGGCGAAGGCAAGGTTGATCTGCACGGCGAAGGTGGTCCGAAATTCCAGCCGGTCTATGTTGGCGATGTTGCCGATGCCTTTGTCGCAGCCCTGACCGAAGGCAAATCTGCCAGCAAGACCTATGAGCTTGGCGGACCGGAAACCTATTCCTTCATGGCACTGCTGCAAGACATGCTGCGCATCACCCGGCAGCGAGCCATTCTGATGCCGGTTCCGTTCTGGCTGGCCTCGATCAAGGCATTCTTCCTGCAGTTCCTGCCGGTACCGCCGATTACCCCGGATCAGGTCCGGTTGCTGAAAACCGATAACGTTGTTTCCGAAGGTGCGGACGGTTTTGCTGAACTTGGCATTACCCCCAATAGCCTGGAAGCAATCGCACCGTCCTATCTGAAACGCTTCTGCCCGCCGCGCAAATCAGGCGAGTTCCGTCGTTTTGTCTAAGGCGAGAAAGCGAAAGATTCAAAAAAACCCCGCCGATCTCTCGGCGGGGTTTTTTGATGGGTGATTGTACGCCTGCCTATTCGCTACGAACCCGGGCGACGAAATTGTTGGCTTCCGTCTGCAGGCTGTGGGCCTTGGCCAGAAGGTTCTCGGAAACTGTGCGTGCCGATCCCGACATTTCACGGAATTGTTCGGCGGCACGCGAAACGTCGGCCATGTTTTGCGATACATGGCGCACCCCGTTTGCGGCTTCTTCCGATCCGTTGGCAATTTCGCCGGTTGCCGCCCCTTGCTGACGCATGGCTTCCCCGATCGAACTTGAAATGCTGTCGATTTCGGAAATGGTGCGGGCGATGGTTGAAATCATTTCAACTGCCTGACTGCTGACCGCGCGCATTTCGCTGATCTGCTCGCTGATATCCTCGGTCGCGCGCTGGGTCTGGGAAGCCAGGTTTTTGACCTCGTTGGCGACAACGGCAAAGCCCTTGCCAGCATCACCCGCACGGGCACTTTCGATGGTGGCATTAAGTGCCAGAAGGTTGGTCTGATCGGCAATGGTCGTGATCAGTTCGATCACCTCGCCAATCCGATCCGCCGTTTCCGACATCTGGCGAACGGTTTCATCGGATTTCTGGGCTTCGGTGACGGCGGTTTGTGAAATCTCTTCGGCCTTGGCGACCTGTCGTTCGATCTCGCGGATCGACGCCGACAGTTCCTCGGTCGCGGACGAGACAGAACTCACATTGCTCGATGCGTTCTGGGATGCCTCGTTGACCTCTGCTGCGCGGGTGACGTTATCCCCGGCATTGCGTTCCATATTGTCGGCGGTGTCGCGCATTTCATTGACCGCGGTCAGAAGCTCCGCCACCAGCGAATTGACCGAACTTTCAAACCCGTCGGCCATTTCATGCAGTGCCGTACGCCGTTGTTCTTCGGCGCGTTCTTCGGCTTCCTTGTTTTGCGCGCGCAGGCGTTCGGCCTCGCGGGCGTTTTCGCGGAACGTCTCGACCGAACGGGCCATATGGGCGATTTCGTCTGATCCGTTATCCTTGACCTCGGCATCAAGGTCACCCTTGGTCAGACGCGTCATCGCACCATTCAGGCCAATCAGGCGGCGCAACAGATTGCGGCTGACATAAAGCCACAGGATCAGGGTCGGAATGACGATGGCGGCAATGGCGACAACGATCATGATGATCTCGGCGGTGGCAATCGTTGATGCGACGCCGCTATTGGCGACATCGATCTTTGCGCGCATTTCGCCCAGAAGGCGCTCGGCCGTCAGGGCAATCTGTTCGGTGATCGCCGCGTTTTCATCAAGAATGGTATTGAGTTCCGCCACCGTGGCAAATTCTGCCTCGCGCAGCGAGAACAGGTTTTTGGGCTTTGACGGATCAAGGGCGGCCTGCAATTCGGTCAGTGTGGCCTTTGCGGCTTCTTTGGCTTCGGGGTCGGGCATCAGATCAATGCCCTTTTGCAACTGGGTCAGGATCGGGTTGATGGCGAACTTGACCTTATCAAGCGCATCCTTGTCACGTGCGGCAACGACCTGTTCGGCAAGGCCCGGGATCTGAAACGCAATCGCGCGCAGATCGCTCATGTTCTGGGCATCAAGTGCATCGACATCGAGAAGCTTATCAAGCGTATCAAACGCCTCGTCTGACTCTTCCGGCCGTCCGACCAGCGCATAAAGTGCGGATGCGCTGTTGGTCAGCGACATGTTGGCATCGGTATTAAGCCCACGTGCTGATGCCTCGATCGCATTGGCACCGGTCACGATTTGATCAAGCAACGCCCGGGTCGTCACTTCATTGGCAAACAGGGATGTCTGCATGTCTTTAAGGTCGCGGATATTACCGACCAGCGTTTCCGTCTGACTGGAAAACTCGCCAAGAATGCCGGCATCAACGCCAAGTGCGCCAAGGGCGGCAATGTCTTCATTGAGCGCAGATGCGATCTGATCAAGTTCGGCGCTGGCGGCTTCGATTTCATCGGCGTTCTGCGCAACAGCAACGTTGCGCGCGATGTTGCTCACCAGATTGCTGCGCGCATAAAGGCCCTGTCCGGTGACAAGGGCCGGAATGGCTTCATCGGCCACGACCGATTGTTGTGATTGTGTGATGCGAAAGGCAAAAACGGCCAAAGCAGCGGCAATAACGGCGAGCAACGCGATGGGCACAATCGCCATCATCAAGCGTCCTCGCAAACCAAGGTTGCCAGTCATTCTTTAAATTCCCCCAAAGGCACATATCCTGTCCGGCGGCTTTTGCCTTTGCTTCGGACCTAAGGACGTTTTTCCCCTGTGTCAGGCAACGGATCGCGCAATTTGATATTGCTGCGTAAACGCGTTACCCGCCCCACGGGAAAAACTATTCAGAAGCGGCAATGCGCTGGCAAGATTAATCGTCTCGCGTGGAACAGTTTCGTGAAATGTTTGAGAATTCCGGCCTTTTGGGCCGGGAAATGACTATCTATGGATTTTTAATATTCGGAATAATTCTACCCAAGGGCGTTACGTCTGCATTGGGTAGAATCACTAAAAGATCGTGCAAGCAGCTCCGGCGTCAGATTTGATCAAGAATCTCATGCACGCGCTTGATGATCTCTTCGCGTGACGGCGCCTGAATGACCGGCTCACCACCGGGACGTTCGATCATGATGACCGGGATGCCCAGATTGCGTGCAGCCTCGATCTTGGCATAGGTCGCATCGCCGCCGCTATTCTTGCTGACAATGAC
>TARA_B100000674_G_scaffold146529_1_pt1 | contig 21819 bp, 14 predicted proteins | sample TARA_B100000674 | Tara Oceans TARA_B100000674 (sample SAMEA2622759) | marine metagenome | biome: marine biome (ENVO:00000447); feature: surface water layer (ENVO:00002042); material: "saline water (ENVO:00002010), including plankton (ENVO:xxxxxxxx)" | depth 5 m
AGCTTGGAACGGTCGTAACCCTTGTATTGGTAGATTTCGTCCGAAAAGGTAAATTCCTCGTCCTTGAAGGCCATGTTCACGGGATGCTTGGGGTCCTCCACGAAGAACGGCCACTTGCCGCCCGCATTCCAGGGGTGCCCGGCAAAGCAACCGCCGATCATCTCGGTGTACTCCTGCCACTGAGGCATGCCTCCGTCGGAAGCGGAATGAAAACCGACGAAGGCCTTGCCCGACTTGATGAACCCGAGAATGGCATCCCTCTGGGCTTGCTCCTTGAAGGCCTTCTGCACATGGGTACAGTTGTTGAAGATGATCATGTCGTACTTGGCAAGGCCCTCCTTGGTGAACTCGGCAGTCTCGAGGGTGAAGACGGCCTCGAAGGCCTTGGTCTTCTCAGCCATAATGCGGAGGGCCTTGATACCCGTCGGTATGGACCCGTGACGGAAACCGCTCGGTTTGGAATAAACCAGAACCTTGTGACTCTTCTTGGGCTTAACGGTGGGTTTGGCGGGCATCGCCTCGGCAATCTTTTTCTCTTCCTCGTCTCCCAAGACAATGGGGGCGAACAGGCATTGCAGAGCGAAAAAGGCAAGGGTAAGGATTTTCATGTCTGGGTGAAATAGGGGAAAGCTACAAAGTGAAGGGGTTGGGGAGGGCAAAGCAAGAAAGTAATTCCAAACGGGGAAGATTTAAATCCCTGAGACAAGGGATTCCAGCCTCCTGGCAAACTCTACCCAGACCATCCGTCCATCACCCGAGTCATCGACGTCCTTGCCGGCATGAATCGCCGCCTTGATATGGGGCTCGATGGAAAGCCATCCGTCGTAGCCGGTGGCCTCCAGGTCGCGGAAGATTCTCTCCTGCACGGGATCCTCGTCCACATGACAGGTAACGTAGTCCCCTCCCTCGGGCGAAGGCTTGGCGCACTTGACGTGGACGTGGGCAATCTGATCACGGCAAGCTTCGTAATACTTCCAGGTGACCTCCACATCGTTATCGTGAAGGCTGTTGTTCCCCGTATCCAGGATCAGTTGCAGAGCCGAGCTACCCACCGCCTCCACCAGTTCCAGATACCCTTCCGGGTTGTCCCCATAGCCGTTGCAGTTTTCATGGGCCAGCACGATCCCCTCCCCCTCGGCAATCGCGCACAACTCCTTCAACCTTCCGACGACCTCGTTTTTCCATGCTTCCTTGGGAAGGGGAGATTCGGCATCGTTCGGATAGGACATGATTCTCAAAAACCGACAGTTCGCCTCCCTCATACGAGGAGCGACCCTGCGGATTTCATCCAAGTCGACCTGAAAGTCCGTCGTGACAGGCCGGGCCCAGTTGCCGATTTGACCACCGAAGCCCACCACCTCTATACCTTCCCTCTGCAAGGTCGACCAAGTTTCCCTCCATTCGTCGTCCGTCTGGTCGCACACGTTTTTGCCGTCGAGAAGACGCAGTTCAATGGCCGACCAACCGACCTCCCGGAGCGTTGAAATTTGACCGGCGAGGGTCTTCTCCGCCTCGTCGGCGAATCCAGTGAATCGAAAGGGCATGGCTATCGGGGGTTTTGGATTGGTAAAAGTAGAGAGAGCTAACGGCGAAAGGAAGAAGAGAAATCGTCTCCGGATACTTCGACAACCTTTTTCTCGTGGGTCGAGGTGGAGATCAACTCGTTGAGCTTATCCTCCCATGCCAATCCGTCCATGGGCAACTCGAGAGGTTCCTCGAGAAGACCCGAGAAAAGCATGGCATTGGCCAGTTCAACGGACCCAAGGCCCTCTTCCCCGGGGGCAATAAGGCTCTCTCCCTTGAGAATGGCGTTCGCGAAGTTGGTCATAAGGGTGGAATGAGGGTCTTCCGCCACGGGAATCTCGATTTCCTCAACCGTGGTCTCGGGTTGCTTGAAGCCGATCTTCGAAGTCTTGCACCATTCGTCCGACGGGACGGCGTTACGGGTCAGGACTAGGCGGTCGTTCTCCAGCAGGAGACGGCCCTTGGTTCCTGAAATTTCCAAACGGTTGCTGCCCGGAGTCTCACCGGTGGAGGTAAGAAAAAAGCCCGTGGCCCCATGGGGAAACTCCATATAGCAGGACACGTCGTCCTCCACCTCAATGTCATGCCATTTGCCGATGCCGACCTCGCTCTTGACCAAGCTCGGCATTCCCACCATCCACTGCATGGCGTCGAGTTGGTGCAGGCACTGGTTGAGAAGCACGCCACCGCCCTCCCCTTTCCAGGTCGCCCGCCAGCCTCCGCTCTGGTAGTAGGCATCCGACCTGAACCAGTCGGTCATAATCCAAGTTACCCGCATGAGCTTACCGAGCTCGCCCGACTCGACCAGTTGCTTGATCTTGAGGTAGCGAGGTTCCACGCGAAGCTGAAACATGGCTGCAAAAACCAATTGCTCCTTTTCACGAGCCTTGGCAATCAGGCGCTCGGCATCCGCCTTGTGCGCCGCGATGGGCTTTTCGACCATCAGGTGCAAGCCTGCCTCAAGGGCTTGAATACCGAGGGAAACGTGCTGGTAATGAGGGGTTGCAATAACGATGGCGTCGATCTCCCCGGACCGGATCATTTCCTCCCCGCCCCCGAAAACCTTCAATCCTTTCTCACCGTATTCCTTCAATTTCTCGGGGGAAGTGCTGGCAACGGCAACGAGGTCCGCCCCCTCCACCTTGCCGTCGCGAAGGTCTTGGGCATGAAAACGGCCCATGTTACCCATCCCAACGATTCCGATCCTAACTTTGTTCATTCCGCGAATAATCTCATTTCGACTCCAGGAATCAACCAAGAAACCTCAGCCGCAGCTCGGACACACGCCGAAGACCTCCATGACGTGCGAAACTTCAGTAAAGCCGAATCCCTCAGCGACCTTTTCCATTTCCTCCCCCATGCAAAGATCGATCCTTTCCGTACGGCCGCACTGCCTGCAAGTTAAGTGATGGTGATGACCGTGACCGTGTCCCAGGCAATAAACCTTGGTCCCATTCTCCCGCACGCCCCGCTCCACTACCCCCGCCTTCTCGAATTGCTCCAGACAACGGTAGGCCGTCACCGGGTCGCAGGTATCCACCGGAAGAGCGGCATGGGTTTCGTCGGCAGACTTGGGGCTCTCCGACTGGGACAAGGCCTTAAGGATTGCCCTTCTCTGTTCGGTCACCCGCAAACCCTCTGACCGGAGCTTGTCGACCGCTTGCCTTACCAAATCGCTCATACTACCAGTAATGAATTCATTTTCACTCCTTTCAAGATAGAAAAGTGATGTCATGAGACGTAACTATTATCGGGTCTAATTGATTTCTTTTTTGTCAAAACCTTCCCTTGCATTCAGGCTGGTGAAATGAAAATGCCCATTCTATCCGCCATCTCGACCTACGTCAGGAACAATTTCGGCAACAACGGTGGACCCATCACGAAGAACTTCGTGGCCGGTATCCGCAAGGATTCGGGCGACCGGTTGCTGCCCTGGACCGAAGCCGAACTGGAGGAACTTGAGCCTCCCCTCATGCCGGACCGTAAAAAATGGAAACTGACCGCCAGTCACGGGGCCGAAAAACTTGGAGGATGCATCGATGGAAATGGTAAAAGCCGCTACGACACCGGAACGTCACAAGTGCCCGGCATGTGGGTGCAGGTCGAACTTCCGGCGGTTTCCAAGGTCAACCGGATCCAGCTAGACTCGAGGTCATCCTCACGCGATTACCCGCGGGGGTACCAGGTTGAATCCTCCATCGACGGCAAGAAGTGGTCGAACCCCCTAGCCATCGGGTCCGGCAAGCACCCCTTGACCGACATCTCCTTCCCGACAACGGAGGCAAAGTTTCTCAAGATCACCCAGACCGGGCGCGTAAACGGGCTCTTCTGGTCCATCCATGAGATCCAGATTTTCGGAAAACCCGTACCACGATAACCGGAGTCTTGATGAGTTCTTGCCCATAGTCTTTCAATCCCTTGTCATATGAAATCGCCCCTTGCACTCAGTCTCGTTCTTTCGATCACCCCGGTACTCACCAGCGCCAAGAATATGGACGAACTCTTGTCTAACTACACTGCAGCAACTTGGAAAAGTCCTCATGCGGGCGCTTTTCTCTACAGGCACTCTTCCCCCTCCAAAATGGAAAAGGGAAACAAGTATCCCCTTCTCGTCTTCTTCCACGGAGCCGGAGGGCGCGGAAACGACAACAAAGGACAGCTTGTGGATGCCGGTGGAATCGGTGCTTTTGACAAAGCAGGGTTGCGAACAAAGAGAAATTCCCACGTCTTTGCCGGGCAAGTGCCCAAGGGGGAGCGATGGGTCGACGTTCATTGGGCGTTGCTCGGTCATAGAATGCCGAAGGTTTCCGATTCCATGCGCATGGCCTTCGAAGCGCTCGACGCCTACGTCGCCAACGAGAAGAACCAAGTTGACCCCAAGCGGATTTACGTGATGGGTCTTTCCATGGGAGGCTACGGCACTTGGGACGCCATCCAGCGCAGGCCCGGTTTCTTTGCCGCCGCCGTTCCCATCTGCGGGGGAGGTGACCTGAATTTCGGCAAAAGGCTCAAGGCAATTCCCATTTGGGCATGGCATGGGGAGATGGATCGCGTAATCAAGCCAAGCCGTTCCCGGGATATGATTGATGCAATCAAGAAGGCAGGCGGGAACCCAAAGTATTCGGAGATTGAGGGGCGCGGACACAATTCCTGGACTGACGCATGGAATTCCAAGGAAATGTGGAACTGGCTTTACGCCCAGAAGAAGAAATAGAGTAAGCCCGGATCAGACGCCCAGCGCAACCCTTGGGTTTAGGTCCACGAGGGAGATAATCTCCCCATCGTTCAGCCCAAGTTCTTCGGAAAGGTTTCGGATCATCACCGGTACCGTTAAGGTAGAGCCTGCGAGGTTGACCGAGCCAGGTCGACGGGCGACCCCGTCGGCGTCAACCTCCACCGGAAGTCCCGAGATCCGGTGGATGCCAGGTCCGAGCGTTGCCGCGGAAATGGCATCAGTCGTCATGATCGAACGATCCACTCCTACCAGATTCAAATAGTTCTTAAGGGCATAAAAGTCGACGTGCGCCCCATCCGCAATGAAGCAAAACCAGAGGTCTTCCCGCAGCGAAAGGAAACGCTGCAGGACGTTGTCGTGACGCGGCAGCTCCACGGGGCAACCGTTGCCGAAGTGGGTAACCATGATCAATCCACCGTCAATTGCCGCCTTAAGTTGATCGAGAGATGGATCGCAATGCCCTGCGGAAACGACCACTCCCTGCTCAACGAGAAATTTCGTGACGGTGGCTTCGGAATCCTGCTCCGGAGCGAGCGTAAGCAGTTTCACAAGCCCCGCCCCGGCTTCGAGAATAGCCTGGGCATCTTCCACGCAAGCGGAGCGGACATGCTCGGGTTGATGCGCCCCGATGTAACCGGGGGCAGGATTGAGAAACGGTCCCTCGACGTGAAAGCCGGCGATCACCCGTCTCGCCAACTCGTCCTCCTCCCGCAAGCGAACCAGGTTGGATAGCTTGGCAAGAAGGCTGTCAAAGTCGTCGGTGATGAAGGTGGCGAGAACGCCATCCATTCCATCGTCGGCCAAAGCCCGACAAGCAAGGTTAAGTTGCTCCGCGTTCAGTGTCGAGGAGCAGAAATCGGTGCCTGCGTAACCGTTTACCTGGAGGTCGAAAGGCTTCACGCGAGGGAAGCGGCCGCGGCATCAAGAAAGAGATGGCAGTCGGGATGCTCCTGGAGGATGGAAGCCGGCACCTCCGGGGTAACGGGCCCTTGGGTTGCGTTTTTGACGGCCTCGGCCTTGCGCTCGTCGGGAACGGTGCAAACGATTGTGGAGCTCTTCATGATTTGACGAACGGACATGGAAATGGCTCTCTTCGGGACGGATTCGAAATCAGTGAACCAGCCCTCTCCGAATTGCTGTTGCCGACAAGCGTCGTCCAGATCGACCGGCATGTAAGGGCGTTCGGTTTCGAAATCGGCAGGCGGGTCATTGAAGGCAAGGTGCCCGTTTTCACCAATTCCCACGAACGCAACGTCGATGACGGTTTCTTCAATAAGGGCGCTGACCCGCCGACATTCCGCATCTGGATCGACTTCGCCGTCGAGAAAATGAAAGGCCGCAAGAGGGAGCGGAAGTTTGCTCACGAAGCGTTCCCACAAGTACTTCCGAAAGGAAGCGTCATGAGAGATCGGGAGCCCGACGTACTCATCGAGGTGAAAACCCGTCATCTTGTCCCAAGTCAAATCCGCCTTGGCCAATTCCGCCAGAGTCTCGAACTGGGACGCGCCGGTGGCTACGATAAAGGAGGCATAACCTTTTGCTTCGAGGGCTGACTGTAATTTGGATAGGCCATGGGCGGCGGCGGCTTCACCCATCTCCTGCTTGGTGGAAAAAATTTGCGTGTTCACGATTTCGCTAGTCGAGTCGAATCTAGGAGGTTTGTCCAAATCAATAAGGACTGGAATCCAAGTTACGTTTTCCGCGCAGAGGAGGTAAACACTAAACTAACCTTGGTCAAAAGGCTGCAAGCAGAACCTTTTTCGTTGCCAAACAAGCCCTTTCTGAAACGAATTCAGTTTCATACCTTAATGGAAGCGATAGATTACATTGTTCTCTTTGGTTATTTCGCCGGCATGGCGGCTATCGGGGTTTGGGCCATGAAGCGAATCAAGGGACAGGAGGATTACTTCATGGGCGGACGTCGATTCGGGAAGCTCTTCCAAACCTTCGCCGCCTTTGGAGCAGGCACGGGGTCCGCCGATCCGGTGAACACCGCCCGGGGAACTTTCGCCAACGGCATGAGCGGCATGTGGGGGGTGATGTATTGGTTGTTCGTCACTCCGATTTACTGGATCAGCGCAGTCTGGTACCGACGCATGCGCTGCCTGACCTTGGGGGACTGGTTCGTCGAACGCTACCAGTCCAAGAAGATGGGAGTAGCCTACGCCATCTTCGGATGCTTCTATTACATGGTCTATGGCGCGATGCTCTTCACTGCGATCGGAAAGGTATCCGTTCCACTGGTAGGCCCCGAACTTTTCGGTATGCAAACCGAGTACGTCCTGGTCCCGATCGTAGCCATCGTGGTGACTTTATATGGCGTGCTTGGAGGGATCGCAGCCGCTTACTGGACGGATCTCATTCAGGGGTTCTGCATCATTCTCCTCTCCGTACTGCTTATTCCCTTCGGTTTGCATGCAGTCGTTAAGAAATTCGGTTCTCCCGAAGATTCCTGGACCGATGGATTTCGCGTCATGCACGAACAATTGCCAGCCAGTAATTTCACGATTCTGGGAGGAGACGCAGCCAGTGAATTCCCTCTTTACGCTATTATAGTAATCGTGATCATGAACATGATCGGCATCGTTCTCACCCCGCACTTTATCGTCACCGGAGGCGGAACCGCCAAAAGCGAACAAGATGCCCGCATCGGCTTGGTAACGGGGAACTTCATCAAGCGCTTTTGTACCATTGGATGGGTTATAACCGCTCTTATCGTCCTGACGCTGTTCGGAAACGACGCCACCCTCATGAAGGATGCCGACATGGCTTGGGGAACGGCCACCAAGGAATTGCTCGGCCCCCTGGGAATCGGTCTCGTCGGCCTCATGCTCGCCTGCCTCTTGGCCGCCCTCATGAGCAGCGTGGATTGCTACATGCTCGTCTGCTCGGCCCTAGTTGTAAGAAATATCTACGTACCCTTCCTCAACCCCAAGGCCAGCGAGCGCGACTGCCTGGCTTTGGGCCGCGCAACTGGTGGCATCGTGGTGCTGGGCGCAGTCGTGGGAGCAATGATGATCAACGATATGTTTGCCATCCTAAAGCAAACCTGGATCGTGCCCATGACCTTCGCAGCCCTCTTTTGGATCGGCATGTATTGGCGCCGGGCCACAACCAAGGCGGGTTGGATTACCATCGCCTTCTGCGTACTGAGCTTCTTCGTTTTGCCAAGGCTCATCCCAGCCGCTGCTCCCGGCCTGCGCACCAACCCCGACCTCATCCAATCAAACGTGAAAACTGAAACCGGAGGAGGAAAATCAATCTACTGGTCGGATGGGGTGGAGGAAACCGATGGCGAAAAGCGTGGAAAAGGGCAGTTCCGTTTCGACATGTTGCTCTACGACAAGATTCTCGGGTACGATTTGACCCAAGTCCGCAACGCCACCCTCGCCACCCTGGACCTTCCTTTCAAGATCATCGCTCCATTCCTCGTCATGATCATTGCCAGCCTTCTGACCAAACCTAACGACAAGAAGGCGCTTGATCGCCTCTACGTAAAACTGAAGACCCCGGTCGATCCGATTCCGGAAAAGGATGCGGCCGAAATGGAAAAAAGCTACGCTAACCCCGACCGGTTCGACAAAAACAAGCTCTTCCCTAATTCCAGCCTGGAGTTCCAGCGTCCCAGCAAGTACGACGTATTCGGTTTCCTTACCTGCTTCGTCCTTTGTTTTGCGATCATCGGCCTCGTTTTGCTGGTAGCCCAAATCGGCGCCTGAATGATCGTTCGCAGGCACCTCGAACTTTCTTTCGATTTATGAACCCCTCTATGAAAATCTCCGTTCGGCTTTTGGGGGTCTTTCTCGCCTCTACGCTTTGGGCGGATCCGTCGATGGCCCAATCCGTGAAGCCGAATATAGTCGTCTTCATGACCGACGACATGGGAATCGGCGACACCAGCGCCTACTTGGGAATCCGTCTTGCGCCCGGCGCCAAGGCCATCCCCAAGACCTTGAAGACACCCAGCCTGGAGAAGCTCGCCAGACAGGGAATGATCTTTACCGATGCCCACGCCCCGGCCTCCATGTGCAGCTCTACGCGCTATTCCCTCCTCACCGGCAGGCTCTCGCACAGGTCCTATCTCAAGAAACAGGGATGGCTCCCCCACGGCCCGAACCCTCCCATGATCCAACGGGCGCTGACCACCCTTCCCGAGATGCTCAAAAGGAAGGGGTACGTCACCTGCGCGATCGGGAAATGGCACGTGGGCATGGATTTCGACGACGGACATGGCGAACCCGCGGATGAATTCGATTTTCAGGACGTCGACTTTACCAAGCCCGTCCTGGACGGCCCCACCCATCATGGCTTCGACGAATTCTTCGGGGTCCCCGGGAACACGGAGGACCCTCTCGATACCGAGCCCAGAATTTACCTACGCAACGACCGCTGGATCTTTTCCGATCGATCAAGGATGGAGAGGATCGGGATGAAGCGACGGGAAGGGCGAATCCTCGCCTCCCCCGACTGGGATTTGGCCCGACTTGGGCCCGACTACCTCCGGGAGTCCATCGCCTTCGTCAAGCGCCAAGCCAAGGGCAAGGACCCCTTCTTCCTCTACTACGTACCGAACGCCAACCACCTCCAGCAAAACGTCACCGGACCATACGCCGTGCCCGAATCCATAGCCGGCGTTCGGATCAAGGGGCAAAGCGCCTACACTGATGGCTCAAGGGGTGGCGAGCGGGAAGACATGGTGCTGGAAAACGACGTCGCCTTCGGTGCTCTGCTCAAGACCTTGGGCGAGACGAACGACCCTCGTCGCCCGGGCCGCAAACTGATCGAAAACACCCTCATCCTCTTTACCAGCGACAATGGGCCCAACGTCGGTGACAATAACGGACCCAACCCCGAGAGCGGTGGGTTGAGGGGAAAGAAGGCGAAAATCTGGGAAGGTGGACACCGCGTCCCCTTCGTTCTCTATTGGAAGGGCAATTTCGAGGGTGGCCGAATCAACCGAAACCTCTTCTCACTGACCGATCTGTTTGCCACCCTCGCCCGTGTCGTGGGCGAGGAACTCGAGCCCACGGAGGCCCAGGACAGCCTCGATTCACTGGCTTACTGGAAGGATCCAAACCAGTCCGACCCAAGACCCCGTCATTTCTTTTGCCACCTCGGTCCACCCTATGGAAACGATGCCCTTGCCGTCCGGAAAGGCTCGAGAAAAATAATCGTTCGGGGAGGTCTCGCCCGTCCCTGGGCATCACCCGGGGAAAGGGGCGGAGCCATCATTGCGGCCTTTCACGACCTCCGCGAAAACCTTCAGGAGGAAGGGGATTTTTCCGAGGATGAGGCGGATGATGAAGCGAAGCAAATGCTCGAGGACCTCCTCAGAATTCACAATCAGGGACATTCCCGGCCTCTTGGCTTGCCGGATGGCGACCAACTCATCCTTGAAGACGGATGGCATAACCTGAGGAACGACTTGACCGGCGTCATCGGTTATTCCTTCGAGCTCTCCGAAGATCGGACCGTCTCCCACTTGGGTATGTGGGACGACCACGACCGCGAAAGCCCTCTACGGCCTGCCCGGGGTATTCCCAGCGAAAAGGAACGCGACCAACCCAGTCGCGAGGGCAAGAAACCAAGGACGCTCAAGAGCCCTCACTTGATCGCCCTTTGGAAACGGAATGGAAAATCACTCAAGCGAATAACGGGCGTGGAACTGCAGGATGGCAATCCCGGCGAACTGGTAGGGGAATTCCGCTACCTCAAGCTCAACCAACCCGCCTTCCTCACCAAAGGGGAAAGGTACCTTCTCACCATGACGACCCGGGCGGGTGACGGAGATCACTTTCACGACCCCGCCTCCTTCGACGGGCTCTCTCCGCTCATTCACCCTAAGGTCAGGATTATTCGGAGCTTTCTTTTCAGGGATGGGAAAATGGACCGGGGAATGGCCATTCCATCCTTTGCGGATCTCCGGGCGGAACACGCTTCCTTCCGCATCCCCGTTGGCCCGACCCTGCGGTTCCAGTAGGGAGCCTTCCCAAAAAGCGTCTCGCAAACCTCAAAGAAACGTCCCTATGGAAACGCGTTTTGATATTTGGGATATGATTGATATCTCATAATCTCCTCTGCTACATTATCCGCCCATGAAAACCATCCTGACTCCGGTCCTCGTTCTTTTCTCACTCGCTCTTTCCCTCTCCGGCAAGACCCCCATCGAGCCCGTCCCCTTCCACGAGGTTGAGATGAAGAGTGAATTCTGGCGGCCCCGCCTCATCACCCAGCGCAAGGTACTGGTTCCCTTCGCCTTCGAGAAGACCGAGCCGGGCGTTGCCCACCTCCAGGCCGCGGCCGACTTTCTTGCGGGCAAGAAAGTGGAGGGCCACCGACCGCACAGGTTCATCGATTCCGACCTTTACAAAGTCATGGAAGGGGCCGCCTACCTGGCCCAGTTGCAGGATGACCCCGAACTCGAAGCCCAATTCGATCGCATCGTCGACGTCATCGCAGCCGCCCAGGAACCGAACGGCTATCTCTACCCTTCGCACACCACCGGAGTGGGCACGGACAAGAACATGATGGGAAACACGCCCTACACCTTCGTCGTGCACAGCCACGAGCTCTACAATATGGGCCACCTCTACGAGGCCGCCATCGCCTATTATCAGGCCACCAGCAAGGACAAGCTGCTCAAGGTGGCGGAGAAAAACGCCCTCCACGTCAACCGGGTCTTCTTCGAGGGAGACCCCAAGTACAATGAGGGCAAACCCATCCGGCAAGCCCCCGGCCACCAGGAGATGGAGCTGGCCTTGGTCAAGCTTTACAAGGTGACGGGCAAGAAGCTCTACTTGGAAATGGCGGAGAAGTTTCTCGAGATTCGGGGCAAAACCTACGTGCCCGACGGGGAAGGCGTAATGTCCCCCACCTACGCCCAGCAACATGCCCCCGTCGAGGACCAGAGTGAAGCCGTCGGGCATGCCGTGCGGGCCACCTATCTCTACTCAGCCATGGCTGATCTGGCCCACTTGAAAAACAAGAATTCCTACACCCGCGCCCTTCACAGAATCTGGGGCAACGTGACGGACACCAGGATGCATATCACCGGCGGCCTAGGGGCAGTCCACGGGATCGAGGGTTTCGGGCCGCCCTACCTCCTCCCCAATGCGGACGCCTTCAACGAGACCTGCGCCGCAGTCGGCAACGTGCTCTTCAACTTCCGGATGTTTCTCGCTCATCGGGACGCCAAGTACCTCGACGTGGCGGAGGTTTCCCTTCTCAACAACGTCTTGGCCGCCGTCAACCTGGAGGGCAATCGCTTCTTCTACGTCAACCCCTTGGAGGCGGACGGTAAATATCCCTTCAACCACGGGACGGCAGGTAGGGCTCCCTGGTTCGGAACCGCCTGCTGCCCCAGCAATATGGCCCGCCTCTTACCCCAGGTTCAGGGAATGGCCTATGCCCATGACGAGAAGAATCTCTACCTCGCCATGTATGCCGAGACCTCCACGAGCCTGAAAATCGCCGGAACCAAAATAGCGGTCACCCAGAAGACAGGCTACCCCAATGAGGGGCGCATCGAAGTTTCCCTCAACCCCGAGAAACCTGCTTCCTTTAGCCTTCGCCTGCGCATCCCCACCTGGACGGGCAAACAATTCGTGCCGGGCAAACTCTACCGCTACCTGGATTCCGCCACCGAAAAATGGGAGGTCTCGGTCAACGGAAAGAAAGTCAACCCCAAGATCGAGCTCGGCTTTGCGGTTCTCGACCGGGAATGGGAAAAAGGGGACAAGGTCGTTCTCGATTTACCCATGCCCACCCGCCTGAACGAATGTGATGAGCGAGTGGAAGACAACCATGACCGGCTCTCCTTCACAAGGGGTCCCTTCGTGCTTTGCGCCGAGGAGACCGATAACGAGGGCGCCACCCAGCGTTTTTTCCTGAACGGCCAGCCGAGCGTGGAAAAACCCAAGTTGTCCAGGGTCAAGCATCCCGCCGGTTCCTTCTTAAAGGTACTCACCCGAGCCAACGCCCTCAAGGAAGACGGCAAGACCGAAAAGCGCGGCCTTTCCCTAATCCCCTACTACGCCTGGAACAACCGGAAGCCAGGCTCCATGACCATCTGGTTCCCAACCAACCCCAAGCTCGCGGTGTTCGACCCCCACAAGCTTCCCAAGGAGAGCATCTTCACGAACCTTAAAGCCTCCCACACCTCCGATCTCGACACCGTGAGCGCCATTGGAGACGGCAAGGAACCCCGCTGGTCGAGCGGCAAGAAGGTTCCTCGCTGGACCAGCCGGCCTCAGCTTGGGATCAAGCAGTGGGTGGAAGGCCACTTCGCAAAGCCCAGAAAGATCCGGGACATAGGCGTCTACTGGATGCAGGACCAACAGGACGTAAAGTTTCCCGAGGAATGGTCGCTCGAAGTGCGCCGGGACGGCAAATGGAAACCCTTCGAGCTCTACGTCACCGACCGCTACGACAACCGGGCCAACCAGTACAACGTGGTGCATCCCGCCGCTCCCCTGACCTGCGATGCCATTCGCATAAACATGACGCCCAAGGAGGGCAGTGCGGTCGGCATCCTCGAGGTACAGGTCAAGTTCGAGGACTAGGAAACGAAAGGCCATGACTCGAGCAACCACCCTCGTCCTCTTTATCCTTTTCTCCGTCTGCTTGTTGGGGCGCGAAGGCCCACCGAACTTCCTCGTCATCTACATGGACGACCTCGGCTGGGCCGATACCTCGGTCCCCATGATGGATTCCGAACCCGACTCGAGGAGCGACTTCTACCGCACTCCGAACCTTGAGAAGCTGGCGGCGAGAGGAATGCGCTTCTCCAATGGCTACGCCCCCGCCCCTACCTGCACGCCTTCCCGCAAAAGCATCCAGTTCGGCAAAACCCCGGCCCGGCTCGGCTACACCTTCGTACACGACGTCCTCGCCATCAAGCGCGGCTTGAGTTGGGCGGAGGAAGCATCCCTGGCGGACGTCCTCAAGGCCTCGGACCAGAATTACGTCACGGCCCACTTCGGCAAGGGAATGGGCAAGGAGCAAATGAAGACCATCGGCTACGACGCGCACGATGAGTTCGACGGACGCGCATCCAATGGAAATTTTCATGGAGACTATGTTGACCTCAAGAGCCGCCGCCCCCTGCCCGCGGATGACCCCAAGCGCATCTACTCCCTGACGGCGCGATCGGTTGATTTTCTTGGCAAACACGCCGGCAAAAGACCCTTCCTTTTGATGGTCTCCCACTACGCCGTCCACGTCCCTCATCAGGCTACTCCGGCGGTGATCGAGCGCTATCGAAAGCTTCCCCGCGGCAAATACCTCACCGACGCCGACTATCTACCTCCCAATCAGATTGCCAAAGCTCGGAAAACCTCCGCCTGGCGACTTCAGTACGCCGCCATGATCGATGAGGTGGACGCAGGCATGGGCAAGATGATGGAGGTCTTGGAAAAAAGCGGTGAGCTCGAGAACACCTACGTCATATATACCTCCGACAACGGCGGTGGGCTCGGGCCCAACGGGCCCTTGAGCTGGGGCAAGGCCCAGCTCTTCGAGGGCGGACTGCGCGTGCCCTGGGTGGTCGCCGGGCCAGGCGTTAAAGCCGGAGCCCAGTGCGACGTGCCGGTCGTTCAGTGGGACTTGCTCCCGACTTTGCACGACCTTTCGGGAAGCAAGGCTCCGCTTCCCAAAAACCTAGATGGAGGAAGCCTGCGCGACCTCCTGCTGAAGGGGAACGCGGGAAAGGTCATCCGACCCGTCGAGGGATTGATTTTTCACTATCCCTGTTATTTCGCTCCCCCTCTAAGCGTGATTCGGCTAGGCGACCACAAGCTCATGAGGCACCTCCTTACGGGTGAGAGGAGGCTCTACGACGTGGTCAAGGATCCGGCGGAAGAAACGAACCTCATTCGCTCCATGAGGTCCAGGGCCGACCAATTGGATTCCGTCATGAAGAAATACCTCGAGGATATCGGGGCTGAGGACGTAGGGGAGGTCTACCAGGCCCGCCTCGAGGAGCTCGACCTTTTCGAGGTTAGGGCGAAGGAGAACTTCCGCAAAAAGACAAGGGATCTCGATCCCAAGAAGGACGCCGCCGAAGTGGCCCGGCTCAAAGCCAAGCTGCAGGCGGACTTGGAACGGTTCGCCAGGAACCGCGTGGAGGTCGACCTCAACCGCAACTCAAGCCACTGGGCGGGCTCGCCCCCGAAAAGCAATTGAGGGGGACCGGGGCAATCCTAGTGGCCCTTTCCGCCTGCCTCCAAGGCCAGCAGGCAGGGAAAGACTTCTGCGCCCGCCTCGAGCAACCCGTGCAAGGCCGCAAACACGGTTTTCTGGCCGGCAACCTGAGCTATTACGTGGGAGGCTTCCATGCCAGCTGGAAGCCGTCGGAGGACGAGACCATCGGCTTGACCCATCCTTTCCGTCATGACCTCCGCAGCCGCGGCGTCGGTCTGCTTGAGAGCGAAATAGGGGGAACCGAGCATACCGGTGTGGGCAACGACTACGAAGGTTGGGAATTCTACAAGGACACCCGCGTGCTTTACGGAAGCGTATTGATCGATGGCAAACTGCATGCAAAGCCCGCACCCACCCGCATGTTCTGGAGACCCGACAAGATGATCTGCGAATATGAGATCGAAGGCATACTTATCCGGGAGGAGAAATTCATTGGGTCCAATGACGCAGCGGCTTCCATCATCACCTCATCGAAGCCCGTCATCCTGCGCTTCGAAGGACAGGGCTTTTTCGTTCGGCACAGCGTTTCCTCAACGGCCCGGGGCAAGTACGACTCCTCTGCAAATTCAATTCTCATCACCGAGGGCGGCACGGTCCGCTCGAGGCCCGATCCGGGAGGTCCCGTGAGGGTTGGCCCCATCGTCTATCAGGGAATGACGACCGTCCTGTCCTGTTCGCGCGACTTTTCCAAGACGGTCGCTTTCTCCCGTGGGGAAAAAGGGCAGCAGGAGTATTCGTTCGAGGTGCCTTGCGACGACAAGGGCGCGACCGTCTCCTGGGCCATGGACGACGACCCCGCAAAAGCTCTCCGGGCAGCCCGTGAAATCATCTCCGGCGATCGGCGCATGCTGGCGGCGAAAACCGCTCGGATGAACCATCAACTGCGCGAAGAGATTCCCCAGTTCCGGTGCAGTGAGCCGAAATTCGAAGAAATCTACTACTACCTCTGGGCCCTCTACCTGATGTACTACATCGAGGTCGGGAAGGGCTGGGAAAGGGAAAACCACACCCAAACCGCAGTCAACAACTTCCTCGGCATGCACCGCTACGACGCCTGTTTCCAGATCAAGGTCGGAGCCTGGACGAGAAACAAGCCTCTTTACGCCTACGGCAACGTCCTGACCTGGAAGCACCTCGTGGAAAACGACAGGTACCGCGAGACCCCCAACGGAGCCATCATGCTCTCCGACAACAAGGGCACCTCCTGGCACTCCGGAGCCTACGGTGGGGAATTGGTCGAGCACGTCCTGGGCGCCTGGCAAATCTTCCAGCACTCGGGAGACCTCGGTTTCCTTCGCAAGTGCTACGAAGGGTACTTCCGCAAGGTTTTCCGGAAGCAAATCGGTAGTTTCGCCATGAACCGGTTCGAGGTTGCCGAGACCCTGATTCGAATGGCCGACCTGCTGGGGCATGAAGAAGACCGGGCCCACTGGGACAAACTGGTGCGGCTCGACCCCGAGCACGTCCGCCTGACCTTCGACCAAAGGTGGGAGGCCAATGGCCACAGGGACTTTTTCATGGGCCCGAAGAACGGCATGCTGACGACCAATGCGTTTTGGTCCCTCCGCTCGAAATATTTTCCAAGGGAATATGCCGGCAGGATGATCAATGCCTGGGCCCTGAACCGGGAAGAGGGGTTCTACGGCAAGTTTTTTCCCCTCGCCATGGCAAGGAAGTCGATGAGGGATTTTGCTTCCCCGGTCGATCTGGTCTTTGGATACACGCCCGATACGGCCTATTTCACACTCGATGGAATGTTCCGTCAGGACTTCCCCGGGATCGCCTCGGAGCTCACCCTCAATCACCTTGCGAACTACAACTACCATGAGGATTGGGATATACCCATGGCCCCCGAAGCCTACCGCAGAGACGGCTCCCTCTTCGGAGACCAATACTCTAATTTCAATGCAGGCAAAATCCTCCTTTACCTGGAGGGACTGTTCGGGCTTTCTTATTCCATCCCGGATGAAGTTCTTCGCATACGAGATGCCCTGCCCAGGAGCTGGGAGTGGATGGAAGTGGAAATTCCGGTCGGAAAGGAACCCGGTTGGACCAAGATACGTGTTGAGCGCGCAAAAGGATCTCCGGGTGGAACGAACAAAAGAATCACGGTTGAGAATTGCCCTCTCAAGGTTAGGCTCGAGCCATGGCTGGAGGGGAAGAAGCCTTCCCGCAAGCCGAGGCTCGAGGGGGCCGCGTTCGAGACCGCCGATACCAAGCACGGCGACCGCATGGCTTACCAAGCGAGCGTCCGTTCAAGCAAGCTCTCCATCTCCATAGCCCTGCCATGATCATGAAACCGATTCACCTCCTTGTTATCTTTTTGCTTTTCCAGCCACTGGCTGGGAGAACCGGCAAGCCGAACGTCGTTTTCGTTCTCGCCGACGACCTGGGCTGGGCGGAACTCGCATGCTACGGCAATTCCTTCAACGAGACGCCCCATCTCGACAAGCTTGCCGAGCAGGGCCTGCGCTTCACCCATGCCTATGCGGCGGCCCCCGTTTGTTCTCCCTATCGGGCGGCCCTCCTGACGGGACAACACCCCGCCCGAGTCGGAATTCTCGACTACCTCCGGCCCAACTCATCCAACGCCTTGCCCGTCAGCCAAGTCACTCTGCCGAAGCTTCTCAAGCGGAACGGATACGCCACAGGAATGGTCGGCAAGTGGCACTTGACCGGCTACAGATACCAGGGCGCCCAGTTCGAGGTTCGCCCCACCGAACACGGTTTCGGCTGGAACCTCGGGAGCGAAATCAAGGGCGTAGGCAACGGAGCCAATTTCTGGCCCTACGTCTTTCGCACCCAACCCATCCGCTGGCTCGACTTTCCCTCAAACCGCATGGGCAGGGACGAGTACCTGACCGACCGGCTCAACCTCGAGGCGGTTGAGTTCGTCGAGCGAAACAAGGACAAGCCCTTCTTTCTATACCTCAGCCACTACGCGCCGCACACCATTCTCAACGGACGGCCCGAGCTCGTGGACAAGTATCGCAAAAAGCATCCACCGGCACGGAGCGAGCGCAAGAATTGCTACCTTTGCCAGGACGCCGGATTGAAGGTGGAGGGATGTACCCATTGGGCTCCAAGCCACAACCCCCACTTGGCCGCCATGCTTGAAAGCATCGATGACGGCATCGGCTTGCTGGCCGCTAAACTGGACGAATTGGGCTTGGCCGAGAACACCATCTTCATTTTCTCAAGCGACAACGGGGGGGAAACGAACGTTACCTCCAACGCTCCCCTGCGGGGCGGCAAAAGCCAGCTTTACGAAGGCGGAATACGGGTCCCCCTGATTCTGCGCTGGCCGGAAGGAAAAATCCCGGCAGGCAAGACCTGCAACCAGCCCGTGGTCAATCACGATTTCTACCCCACCTTTCTGGAAGCCGCCGGAATCAAGCCCGATCCGGCCCAGAAGCTGGACGGGGTTTCCACCCTCGCCACATGGCGCAACCCCAAATCTCCGCCCAAGCGAAAAGCCATCCACTGGCATTATCCGCTCGACAAACCCCACTTCCTGGGCGGCGTCTCGAGCGGGGCCATTCGGGAAGACAACTGGAAACTGATCGAGTACTTCGATCCGGCAAGGCCGGAGAAATTCGAACTCTTCAACCTCGCCGAAGATCCTTACGAGAAGAAGGACCTCGCCTCCTCGCAGCCCAAGCGAGTCGAGGAACTCCATGGCAAATTAATTTCCTGGCGGGAACGAACGGGGGCCCGCATTCCTTCCCGCCCTCTCCTCTCCTCCCCTCGCAACCTTCATTTCGGGGAGCATTTTTCCGAGGGCCAGGTAAGCGAAAAATGGTTTTTCCAAAAGGAATGGCAGGTGGAGGATGGCATCCTTCGGCGGAACGGCATTGAGGGTCAAAACAAGCGGCTCTTTTACAAGGATCCCAATTTCAAGGACGCTTTCATCCGCTTCGAGTTTCGTTTCGACGGAGCGGAGGACATCCGTCTGGTGACGGGGGCTTCCGGTCACTACAACACCGTTTTGCATATCCGGCGCGACCACTTCTTCATCCAGACCGCCCAAGACGACCGCGGGCCTTGGTTTTCCATGCGTCACGGCGAATGCGCCCACGAGTTCAAGCCGGGCAAATGGTACGTCATGACGATGGAATTCATCGGGGACGAGGTCGTCGCCCATCTCGATCACCAGCGCATAGCCTATGCCAAGCATCCCGTCATAGACCAGGAGCGCACCTACTTCGCCCTGCAGGTCGATCAAGCCGGGGCTGCCTTTGACAACATTCAGGTATTCGGTTCGGGTCGGCACCGCGATCGTGAGGACAACCTCGCCCTCGTGAAAAAGAACCAGGGAAGGTTCCCCGTGAAAAAACCCGTCCGAGAGGAACACGAGATCCGCAAGAGAAACTTGCATGCCCGTCTTCACATGGAGGATCCCGTCTACCGTAAACTGGTCGAACGGGTCGAGCGGCTCGATGCGGACAAAGTCGAGCGTTTCCCGGAAGCCTTCAGTTCCCATAAGACCTTCCAAAAAAAGATCCAGAGCCTGCGCAAGAAGCTTCACCAGGAGGATCCGGTCTACAAGGAAACCCTCTTTGCCACCTTCCGGGCCAACCGGGCCCTCGACCAGTTCCTGCTTGAGAAGGACCCTTCCATTGCCCGTCAACCGGATACCCGCAAGAAAGCGGCCCTTGAGCGAGCCCGTCAAAAACACCTCGCGGATCCCGCCTATGGCAAGCTCGCGAAAGTTGCCGAGGACGCGCAGGGCAAACTTGAGCGCGAGTACCCCCAGCTCTTCGTGAGCAACGAGGAGATCGGTAAAAAAAGAAACGAGGCCAGACGAGAGCTCAAGGACGATCCCGAATTCAAGAAGTTGGTTCAGTCCAGGGGCGACGCCTACCGGGCCCAGCAGGACTATCTCTACGAAAGGGACGAGCAGCTCGCCCGACTGAAGAGACAGCTCAACGAGGGCAAATAGGAGGCTCGGACGGATCCGGGACGTATTTGGCGCTTATTGAAAATTGCCAGCCCCGGAACAGCTGGTTAAAAATGGGTCCGAGATGGAAGTAATCGAAACAAACAAGCTCCGCATGGAGGAGCTGGCGGCGGGAAGACCCCGATTGGCCGGGCAAGTCGATGCCCTCGACTGGAGCGAGCTCGAGGCGGCCCTCGAGGAATGCATTTTCAAGAAGGAGGAAAGCGGGTTGCCGGAAACCTACGGGCCAGCCGAATATCTCACCATAGAGCCGGAAGATTCCGGGCAGGAAAAGCTCTACGCCCAGGCACTGGAACACGGGGAGAGCCTCGTTCGGGCCGGCAAGACCGCCGCCTTCACCGTTGCCGGAGGGCAGGGAACTCGTCTTGGATATGATGGCCCAAAGGGCACGCTCCCGGTAAGCCCGATCAAGGGGAAGCCCCTCTTTCAGCTCTTCGCCGAACAAATCCTGGGGGTTTCCGAGAAGCACGGGGTAGCCATTCCCTGGTACGTTATGTGCAGCCCGCTGAACCTTGAGGCCACAGTAGCCCATTTCGAGGAAAAGAAGTTTTACGGTCTCGGGATGGAGAACCTGAAGTTCTTCTCTCAAGGCGTAATGCCGGCCACCGATTTTGATGGCAACCTCCTGTTGGCGGAGAGCGACAGCCTGGCCCTGTCCCCCAACGGTCATGGCGGATCCCTCAAGGCATTGATTGATTCCGGTTCCGTTACCGAGATGGCCGAGAGAGGAGTTGAGCACGTCTCCTACTTTCAGGTCGACAACCCCTTGGTCAGCGTGATCAACCCCCTCTTCATCGGCCTGCATGACCTACAAAGCTCCGATATGTCCAGCCGCTCCCTTACCAAGACCGGCCCCTTTGAAAAATTGGGCAACTTCGTATCCATCGGGGACCGGGTGGCGATTATCGAGTATTCCGACCTGCCCGAGGAGAAAGCCCTCGAGAAGGATGGGAAAGGGCGGATCAAGTACCGGGCCGGCAGCCCCGCCATACACGTCCTCCGCCGTGACTTTATCGAGCAATTCGCGAGCGGTGAAATCAAGTTGCCCTACCATCGGGCGGAGAAGAAAGTCGCCCATTTGGACGAGAAGGGAGAAGCCATCACTCCCCAAGAGCCCAATGCGGTCAAATTCGAGACCTTCGTCTTCGACGCCCTCCCCTTAGCCCGAAACCCCCTCATCCTGGAAGCCGACAGGTTGGAGGAATTTTCCCCGGTTAAGAACAGGACGGGGGTCGATTCACTGGAAAGTTCGCAGGCCGACCAAGTCAAGCGGGCCAAGCGTTGGCTCCGAAACGCGGGGCATGCCGTCAAGGAAGACGCAATCGTGGAAATCTGCCCCCAGGCCTTTCCCAACGAACGCCACCTTGCTCAAGCCGATCTGGGAGAGTACGACCTCGATGCGGATTTGATTTACTTGGGCTAGGGAAAACTCGATAAAGAGGGGATGAAGTACCTATGCTCTTTCCTCACCTTGTTTGTCTTGTCCCCGCTTTTCGCTCAGAAGGTCGAGCCTACCTATAAGCAGGTATCCTACGGGCCGCACAAGGACATGATCCTTAATTTTTGGAAGATTGATTCCAAGAAACCCACTCCCCTCCTCGTCCATATCCATGGCGGAGGATGGCTGGGAGGAAAGAAACACGAAACCGTGGGAGCCAGCCAGCTCAAGCAAGGTTACAGCTATGCGTCCACCGACTATCGCCTGGCCGGCACCGAACTTCTGCCCGCTGCCGTTCATGACGCCGCCCGGGCCATCCAGTTTTTGCGGACCATGGCCAAGGAATGGAACTTCGATCCCAAGCGAATCGCGGTGACGGGAGGTTCGGCCGGGGGCGCGTCGAGCATGTGGCTCGCATACCATGACGACATGGCTGACCCCAAGAGCAAGGATCCCGTGCTT
>TARA_B100000674_G_scaffold266020_1_pt1 | contig 21774 bp, 13 predicted proteins | sample TARA_B100000674 | Tara Oceans TARA_B100000674 (sample SAMEA2622759) | marine metagenome | biome: marine biome (ENVO:00000447); feature: surface water layer (ENVO:00002042); material: "saline water (ENVO:00002010), including plankton (ENVO:xxxxxxxx)" | depth 5 m
GAAACCGAAATCCTCAAGCAGGGTTACGGCATTCTTGGCTGGCGTCAGGTGCCGGTTGACGTGTCGGTCATCGGTGAAAAAGCCAACCAGACCCGCCCGGAAATCGAGCAGGTCCTGATCGGCGTGCGCGACGATGTCAGCGAAGAAAAGTTCGAAATCGACCTTTACGCGATCCGTCGCCGCATCGAGAAAGCCGTGCTTTCCGAAGCGATCAAGGATTTCTACATCTGCTCGATGTCGTGCCGTTCGGTGATCTACAAGGGCATGTTCCTTGCCGAGGACGTTGATACCTTCTATCCGGATCTGCGTGACAGCCGCTTCATTTCGAACTTCTGCGTCTATCACCAGCGCTATTCGACCAACACCTTCCCGAGCTGGCCGTTGGCACAGCCGTTCCGTGTTCTTGCCCATAATGGCGAAATCAACACGCTGCGCGGTAACGTCAACTGGATGAAAAGCCACGAAGCACGCATGGCACACGATGCCTACGCCGATAGCATCGATGACCTCAAACCGGTGATCCAGCCTGGCTCGTCTGACTCCGCTGCCCTTGATGCCGTGTTCGAGCTGATGGTGCGTGCCGGTCGTGACCTGCCGATGGTGAAAACCATGATGGTGCCGGAAGCCTGGTCGAAAAAGGCCTCCACGCCAGACAGCTATAAAAACCTTTATGCCTATTGCAACGCGGTTATGGAACCGTGGGACGGCCCGGCTGCTCTTGCGGCTTATGGCGGCAAATGGCTGATGGGTGGTACGGACCGTAACGGTCTGCGTCCGCTGCGTTATGCGGTGACCGGCAATGGTCTTCTGATTGCGGGTTCCGAAACCGGTATGGTTCATATCGACGAGGAAGCCTGCGTTGAAAAAGGCCGCCTCGGCCCGGGTCAGATGATTGCGGTCAACCTTGAAGAAGGCAAACTGCTCCATGACGCGGAACTGAAAGATCAGCTGGCCGCCCGTCGCGACTGGTCGAAATGGGTTGGTCGCACCAAGGTGCTTGATGACCTGATTTCACCGGAACGCACCGAGCCGGCTCATTTCGAAAAAGAACGCCTGCTGCGTCTGCAGAAGTCGATGGGCCTGACCCATGAAGACCTTGAACTGATCCTCCATCCGATGGGTGAGGACGGCAAGGAAGCCATTGGCTCGATGGGTGATGACACCCCGCTTGCGATCCTCTCGGACCGTTATCGCGGCCTGCATCACTTCTTCCGTCAGAACTTCTCGCAGGTCACCAACCCGCCGATCGACAGTCTTCGTGAAGCGCGCGTCATGAGCCTGAAAACCCGTCTCGGCAACCTTGGCAACATCCTCGATGAGGATGAAAGCCAGTGCGATCTGCTGCAGCTCGAAAGCCCGGTTCTGACCAACTCCGAATATGACGCGATGCGCGGTTATATGGGCGACAGTGCGGTCGAAATCGACACCACCTTTGACATCAATGGTGGCAAGATGGCGCTGCGCGAAGCGATCTCGCGCATTCAGCGCGAAGCAGAAGAAGCCGTTCGCGGTGGTGCCCTTCACGTCATTCTGACCGACGAAGGTATCTCTGAAACCCGTGCGGCAATCCCGATGATCCTGGCAACCGGCGGCGTTCACAGCCACCTCGTCAAGACGTCGCTGCGCACCTATATCTCGCTTAACGTTCGCTCGGCCGAATGCATGGATGTGCATTACTTTGCCGTTCTGATCGGTGTTGGCGCGACCACGGTGAACGCCTATCTCGCACAGGAAGGTCTGCTTGATCGTTATGCGCGTGGCCTGTTCCCGAATGTGAACAGCACCGCAGAAGTCATGCAGCGCTTCAAGGCTGCCATTGATGCCGGCCTGCTCAAGATCATGTCGAAAATGGGCATCTCGATCATCAGCTCGTATCGTGGTGGCTATAACTTCGAAAGTATCGGTCTGTCGCGCTCGCTTGTTGCTGAATTCTTCCCGGGCATGCCGTCGCGCATTTCGGGTATCGGCCTTCAGGGCATCCAGCGCCGCACCATCGCCCAGCACAAAGAGGCGTTTAACGGCAATGTCGTGACCCTGCCGGTTGGTGGTCTTTATAAATATCGCCGCAGTGGCGAACGCCATGTCTGGACCGGTCCGCTGATCCATACCCTGCAGTCTGCTGTCACCTCGGGCAGCTACCATTCGTTCAAGAAATTCTCGGATGGTCTGCGTTCGCGTGAACCGCTGCATCTGCGTGATCTGCTTGATTTCCGTTCCGACCGCGAAGGTGTGCGTCAGGATCAGGTCGAAAGCATCACCGAAATCCGCAAACGTTTCGTAACGCCGGGCATGTCCCATGGTGCATTGTCGACCGAGGCGCACGAAGCGCTTGCGATCGCCATGAACCGTATCGGTGCGAAATCGAACTCCGGTGAAGGTGGCGAATCGCGTGAACGTTTCCGTCCGCGTGCGAACGGTGACAATGCGCGTTCCTCGATCAAGCAGGTGGCATCGGGTCGTTTCGGTGTCACGGCCGAATACCTGAACAACTGCGAAGAAATTCAGATCAAGGTCGCCCAGGGTGCAAAACCGGGTGAAGGTGGTCAGCTGCCGGGCTTCAAGGTCACGGTGGAAATCGCCCAACTGCGTCATGCAACGCCGGGTGTGACCCTGATTTCACCGCCGCCGCATCATGACATCTATTCGATCGAAGATCTGGCACAGCTGATCTACGACCTCAAACAGATCAACCCGCGTTGCCGCGTCTGCGTCAAGCTGGTGTCGCGTTCGGGTGTCGGCACGATTGCCGCCGGTGTTGCCAAGGCAAAAGCCGACGTGATCCTGATTTCCGGTTATGACGGCGGTACGGGTGCAAGCCCGCAGACCTCGATCAAATATGCAGGCGTTCCTTGGGAAATGGGCCTGTCGGAAGTCAACCAGGTGCTCACACTCAACAACCTGCGTGACAAGGTCAAACTGCGTGTTGATGGCGGTTTCAAAACCGGCCGTGACATTGTCATGGGTGCGATGCTTGGTGCCGAGGAATTCGGTATCGGTACGGCATCCCTGATTGCCCTTGGTTGCATCATGGTCCGTCAGTGTCATTCCAACACTTGCCCGGTCGGTGTCTGTACCCAGGATCCGGCCCTGCGCGCCAAATTCGTTGGTACCGCAGACAAGCTGGTCAACCTGTTCACCTTCATGGCCGAGGAAGTCAAAGACGTTCTGGCCGAGCTTGGCTACACCCGTCTCGAAGAGGTCATTGGCCGCTCCGATCTGCTGCAGCAGGTTCACCGTGGCGCCAAGGACCTTGTTGACCTTGACCTCAACCCGCTACTCGCACAGGCAGATGCTGGCGATCATGCACGCTTCTGCACCATCGAAGGCCGTAACGAAGTGCCTGACACCCTTGATGCCCAGATGATCAAGGATGCTCGTCCGCTTCTCGAAGACGGCGAAAAGATGCAGCTGCAATACAACATCCAGAATACCCAGCGTGCGATTGGCACCCGGATGTCGTCGCTGATCACGCAGAAATACGGCATGACCGGCCTGAAACCGGGCCATCTCCATGTCCGTCTGCGTGGCTCGGCTGGTCAGTCGCTTGGTGCCTTTGCGGTTCAGGGGCTTAAGATCGAAGTTCAGGGCGATGCCAACGACTATGTCGGCAAGGGTCTGTCGGGCGGAACGATCGTTCTGCGTCCGCGGCCTTCAAGTCCGCTCAAGACCAACGAAAACACCATCATCGGCAACACCATTCTCTATGGTGCGACCGCCGGCAAGCTGTTTGCCGCCGGTCAGGCCGGTGAACGTTTCTGTGTGCGTAACTCCGGTGCGACCGTCGTGGTCGAAGGTTGTGGCTCGAACGGTTGTGAATACATGACCGGTGGCACGGCCGTCATTCTTGGCTCCGTTGGTGAAAACTTCGGGGCGGGCATGACCGGTGGCATGGCGTTCATCTATGACCGCGAGAACATCTTTGCCGATGTCGTCAATGATGGCTCCATCCTGTATCAGCGCATTGAAACCCAGCATTGGGACGAACATTGCCGTTCTCTGATCGAAGAGCATGTGGCTGAAACCGAAAGCGGTTTCGCGCGCACCATCCTCGATAACTGGGATCGCGAACGCGGCAACTTCTGGCAGATCGTGCCGAAGGAAATCGTCGACAAGCTGGAACACCCCATTCGCTCCGAGAGCGAAAACCAGGCAACTGCGTGATCCCTCACGCTTTTGCGCAAGCTCCCTTGTCCAACACACCTGGACAATTGAACTCGCCCCGTACTTCGGTACGGGGCTTTTTTCTTTTCGGGGGATGGTTTTGAAAGGCTGGGGGCTGGTTACAGCAGGATGTTCAGATACGTCCCGCGCCGGGCATTATGATCAATCTGATCAGTAGCGATCAGGTTGCGCAGGCGGGCAAGCTGGGATGCGATGAAGCTGTCCGAGGATGGCTGATCGGAATTGGCACTGACCCGGCCACGCGACGCAATCGCACCCTGCGGACGCGCGCGCGCATCCTGAAGGCCGGTTTGCGAGGAGCCTGTCCCGATTCTGTTGGTTGCCATCTGACCATCCACGTTTGAAAACGCGCTAACCCTATCACGTGGTCAGGCATTTGTCATGATCGCGCAACAGATGCGGCCAAGGCGGTAATGGCCGGCACTGGCCCAAAAAATTCCCACAGAAAAAAGGGTGGCCACAAGACCACCCCGGAGGAAGCTAACGAGAGGGAAAAATCACGTTAGGATATTAACTTTGGTGCCACGGTTGCCGCTGGTTTCAAGCGGCTGGTGCTCGGTCACAATCGAACCGATGACCTTGGCAAGACCGGTTGCCTTATTGATCGCGCCTTCTGCGGCTGCGAAAGGCAAAGAGGGGTCTGCACCACCTTTGGGCGTAATTGCATCATTCACGGCCTGTGCCGCGGGACCAAGTCCTGAACCTTGAACTGAGCCGATCATCCTGACCTCATCACTTGTTCCGGTTGGGCGATGCCCATGTCTTTACCGGGGGCTTTAGAAACTCTCTGAAACCTACGGTATGGGCTTGTCCCCCTGATATAAGTGATGGTTGTCACACTATCCAGTGCGAGATTAAGGCAATACGCGCCAAATGCTTGGTTTACAAGCATTTGGCCTAATATAAACGGGTAAGATTTTTTTAACCAATCGGCGAAAAATGCGCCTCTCCCCGATGGTCAGGGTTGGGGACTCGACGTTTGGCAGGCGCGCTTAACTCGTCTTGGCGCGCTCGGCCGCCAGCTTGATCGCATCATGAACGGCCTTTTGCAGCTGGGCGGGGCGGAACGGCTTTTTGACAAAGACATAATTGCCCAGAAGCTTATCAAGTTCCTTGCGGGATCGTGCCGGATAGCCCGACATGAACACCACCCCATAACGCGGGTTCTGACGCAACGCCTCAATCACCAATTGCGGCCCGCTCCGTCCGGGCAGAACCACATCGGTCAGGATGACATCAAATGCATTCTCACCCGTGCTTTGCTCAAGGATGATGAGGGCGTCTTCGGTACTTTTGGCCGCTTCGGTGCGGTATCCGGCATCATCAAGAATGATCTGGGCTGTCGTGCGCAGCGCCTGTTCGTCATCGACAATCAGGATATTTTCGCCATTTCCCGGGAACTCGCCGATATCATCGACCTCATGCACGGGCTCCGCACCCGGCTCGGTGCGCGGCAAAAAGATCGAAAAGGTCGTGCCTTCGCCCTCGACACTTTCAAGATTGATGAAGCCGTGCGTCTCCTCGACCCAGCCATGAACGATCGAAAGACCAAGCCCCGTGCCCTTGCCCGGCTCCTTGGTCGAAAAGAACGGTTCGAAGATATGCTCGACAACATCTTCGGGGATGCCCGTGCCGGTATCCTGCACCGTGATGACAACGAACTGGCCCTCGACTTCGGGCGGATAGATATCGTCATCTTCATCCGCATCACGCTGGGCGAGTGGCGGGATGTCGGCACTGCTGCATGAAATCTGCAAGGTGCCGCCATCAGGCATCGCATCACGCGCATTGATCGCAAGGTTCAGCAAGCAGGCCGAAAGCTGTGTCGGATCAACACGGGTATAAAGATCCGGCTCATCGGACCACATCTGCAAATCAATCCGGTGCTCAAGCAAAGTCACCAGAAGCTTTTCCATCTCCGCAAAGATGGCTTCAACCCGGACATTCTTGGGCTGATCAATCCGACGGCGCGAGAACATCAAAAGCTGATCGGCAACCCCGGTGGCCCGTTCGCCAAGCGAGATCACGTGGTCGATATATTCCTTCACCTTTTCGGGGTCATCAATCTTTGCCCGGGCAACCTCGGCAAAGCTGAGGATCCCGGCCAGGCAGTTATTGAATTCATGGGCAACCCCGCCAGCCATCTGGCCAACCGCCTCAAGCTTTTGCGATGTCGCAAGCTGGCGCTGCAGCGCATGCTGTTCTTCGGCGGCACGCTTTTGGTCGGTGATGTTACTACCCGTCCCGCGATAGCCATTGAAACTGCCATCCAGCGCAAAAACAGGAACACCATTGATCCGCCCGAACTGCTTTTCGCCACTCCGCGATGTCCAGGAAAACTCGATATTGTAAAACGCCGTATGTTCATCAAGATGACGTTGAAGATGGGCCCAGCCTTCCGGATGCTCGGGATGAAGGCCAAGCTTGTCAAACGATTGCCCTTGCGGCGATCCGTTGATTTCCTCGATCAGCTGGTAAAACTTGTAGGAAGCAAAGGCGATCTTAAGGTCGCTGCCCATCTCCCAATACCAGTCGGCTGATGACAGCGTAAAGTCACGGAACCGTTCTTCACTGTCGCGCAGCGCATTCTGGGCTGCCTGATGTTGCTGGGTGCGGCGTTCCAGACTTTCGGCCATGGCATTCAGGCCACGTTCAAGGGTTCCGATCTCATCGCGGCCCATCGGCGTCAGGCGCGAGCTCAGCTTGCCAATCTGGATCTTGTTCACAAACTGGGCTGCGGTGATCAGGCGTTTCAGCACCGTATGCTGGGTAAACAGGAAAATCAGCGCCGAGGTCAGAAGCACACACAGCAACGAGCCGATCAGCAACACCGACTGCATCTGTCGCTGGCTTTCCTCAAGCCCCTTGGTGGATACCTTGAGGTAAACATACATGAACGGCTGATTGGCATTCAGCGCAAAGATCGGCGTGATGCTGACCATGCTCATTCCCGTTTCGTCATCGACGGTAAACAGGACCTGGTCAGTCATGTCGGCGCGAAGCTCGTCGGTCGGGAAGTTCGGTAACGTGCTGATTGAGGCACCAACCTTGAGCGGATCGGTGGAGTGGTAAACCGTGCCGTCAAAGCCGATCGCCATGGCCTGCTGCAAATGCGGGCCGAGCAGAAGCTCCATCTGCTGCGCATCACTCAGAACCGAGACCTTGAGCTGTTCCTGCTGGATAAGCCGACCGGGCGTGCTGATCTGTTCCGCGATCCTGCGGTCAATCTCGGCCCCGAAATAATTCACGTAATACCCGCCAAACAGGCCAAACAGGATGGTTTCCACGACAATGATCGCAAAGGCGATCTTGAAAACCAGACTGCCGATCAAACGGTCAAACAGCGTCCTCAAGTTAAATCGGCTCCCCGTTCAGAATGATGCGTCTTTGTCGTGGATTTTACTCGGCCTGAATAAAATACTGACTTGGGTTGGTCGGCGCAGGTGTCGCATAACTCCAGGCAGCTGGCATGACCTTGGGAACGTTGTGGAAATCCCGGGCCACCACGCCTTTTCTGTTTGGCGGCAATGCAATTCCCATAACGTAAAACTGATCGGCGCTGATGTCGAGAATATCGCGCATAAGTTGATTCTGTTTTTCGGCGCTGGCTGTCGCCTTCAACCGGTCATACAGCGCAAACTGGTCGCGGACCTCGCCTGGCGGGGTAATGGCATTCGGATCATCCGGGTTCAGATACCAGTGCGCCCAACCGGTCGCGAACCAAGATGATTCTGATGACATCGGCAAATAGTTGATCGGAATCACCATGGCATCAAGGCCGCCGTCACCACCCCATGCACTGGCGTGGTGGTCGTTGCCTTCGCGAAGGGCGACAAACTCGTCACGCGGCAGGTTGCGCGCGGTGACATCAACGCCAAGCTCACGCCAATACTGCATCACAGCCTGTAGCATCTCAAACCGGTTCGCACCTTCGGTATCAATCGCAAAGGAAAGCGGCTTACCATCCGGGCGCAGCAGGATGCCGTTGGCATCTCTTTCAGTCAGTCCGGCCTTCGCCAGATAGGTCTGGGCCAGCTCAAGATTATAAGCCATGAACTGCCGGGCCAGCACGGTATGGTATTGCGGGCTTTCCGGGCGCGGTGCCGCCTGATGGGGCACCGCGCCAGGGACAAAGCGGTCAATAATCGCTTCGCGATCAATCGCATAGGACAATGCGATACGGAAATCCTTCGACTGGAAGATATCGCGTAACACCGGATCCTTGTCATTGAGGTTCAGCGACAAGGTCAGGACATTCATATCGCTTTCAACCAGTGTAAAGGGCTGCAGGTCGCTGTTCTTTTCCAGAACTTCATCTGCCCGGTTGGTCACATGGCGTTCCTGCATATTGACCTTGCCGGCAATGGCGGCGTCGCTCGCGGCATCCTTGGACGGCACAAGCGTCATGGAAACCCTGTCGATATAGGGCAACTGGCGACCGGCCGGATCGATTTTCCAGTAATACGGATTGCGCTTGGCAACCAGCGGATCATCCTCGCCATACACCCCGGTCAGAACCCAGGCATTCAGCGTCGGAACATTCGGATTATCCCAACGTGTGGGATCATCAATGGTGCCGGGCTGGCCAAACACGTCGATGAATCGTTCTTTCCAGTCGGCAAAGCCCAGTGCCTTGGCCTCGGCATCAGCATTGGCATTATATTTCGGCAAAAGCGGTTTCAGGAAATGCGCCGGATAGCTCACCGGCTCAACGCCTTCGGGCCGCGCAAGGGCGGTCGGGAACAATCCGTATGGCTTGCTGAAACGAAAGGCGACGGTATGCGGGTCAATCGCATCGACCTGAACGGTGTTATCCCCTGATGTCAGCCATTCCGGCACCGTATCGGCAAAGGCCGGGTTGTTCAGAATGTCTTCATACCAGAACACAATATCGGCTGCGGTAAACGGCGCACCATCGGACCAACGCATGCCCGGACGCAGACGGAAAAAGAACTCGGTCGCATCGCCGCTCGGCTGGAAAGAAAGCGCGACATTCGGGATGGTCGATGTCCATTGCGGCGTCCAGCGCAGCAGGGGCTCATATCCGATATTGCGGATCAGAAGGGCGTGGTCGCGCTTGTTGCGCTGGGCCATCTTCCAAGTCCCGCCATAAGTGCCCATCCGATCATTTGGTGTGACGATCATCGGCGTGGTCGGCAAACGGTCCTTTACCGGCGGAAGACTTCCGTCCTCAACCTGCTTGGCAAGCTCGGGTGCCTCCCCGAATTCAACGGCGTGCGCGTTGCCAATGCCGGTCAGCATTGCCATAACCGCAACAATCAGGATAACAGTATGGTGCCTCACAAAAACCTTCGCCCCCGTGGATTTGTGTGCTTTCTTCGAAAGTATCGCAACAGCTACCCAAAAGGGGTGGTGTATTGATCCTTTCAAACTAGTAAGACATGACGACTTGATAAAGTACAAAATTCACAATTCTGCGTTTTTTGTATCGGTTCAGTACGCGTGATGATTGCAGCTCTCGAACCGTGATTCGCCTTTAGTCGTACTTTTTGATTTGCCGTTTTTCCCTTCGGACGTCGGATGATCTGTATAAACAGTCCAACGCCCATCTTTGATTTTTAATTTTTCGGATTCCAGCCTAACACCGCAGACCCGCAGAAATCAAAGTTTCCTTTAATCGAATATAACGAAATACCTTGTCTGACGGGGACAGAATTCCAGCTGTGGGATTTAAGCCGCGCCCGTCCGACACGATATGTTAGTCTTGCAGAATACGAGACAAGAGTTCTTGCGATGACGCAATCTTACAAACCCGATCAAACAGATGACGGGCCGTCCTTTTTGCCGGGGCCAAAGCCCTCGGCACCGATCCCGCGCTACGAATCGGGATCGGATCAGAATTTGCGTGATCGATTGCGGGCGAGCTCATCGGCGGCATCAAACTTGCCGGCGGAGGTGGATCAGGATGGCTTCAGTGTTGCCGGGGTCGAAGGCATGATTGATCGCAAGAAGGCCAATGTCGCGGCCAAGATTGTCGAAACCGACCCGGATCAGGCGCTGCGCGTTATCCGCAACTGGCTGCTCGAAGAATAATCTTCATTTCAATTCCGCACGCAAACATGCGGTTGGTGCCAACCGGCCGTCTGTCGATAATGCTTTGGATATGCTCCGGTTTTTGTCATGGTTTTGGAAAGACACCAATGTGGCAAGTATTAAGGGGCGGGCTTTGACCGATTTCAGTAAACTGATCACCGACCAGTTTTGCATCTTTGATCCCGACTATATCGCGCAACAAAAGGCCTATGCGGCAAAGCTGGAGCCCCTGCAGGAAAAGCTGATTGCCGCCCAGAAAACCGGCAACAGCATGGCCGCCTCTGATCAGCAGATGATCGAATGCAAATGGCTTTTGCAATATACCGCCGACTGGAAAACGCTTGCCGCCAAGCTTGATGGCTTTGCCAACTCGCTCGAAAACCCCGATCAGGCATGGGCCGAGAAACAGGTCGCCAGCGACGGTTCCTGGGGGCCGTGCTACGACCAATGGTTCCTTAAGGTCGATGCGATGATTGATGCGGTCAATACCCTGGCCGACGAAGGGCAGGCGCCCGAATATCCGCTGACATTTCTTGCACCAATAGCAACGTCTGAGAAAATGATCGCCTGGCTGGATGGCCAGAAAACATCGCGGATTTTTGCCGATGGCCTTGATCGCCGTGATGCGCTGGGGGCTGTGACCGCGGCCCTGTCGCAGATGTGCTTTAAAAGCGAAATCCGCGATTACTTCAAAGCCAACGTGAAGGGCTTTGATCTGACTGATGACTATATCAGTGCCTATAAATCATGGCTTGATGACTGGCAGGATGGCCAAAGCGGCTATTGGGGCGGCTGGTTTGATACGACCGATCAGGGCGTTCTTAAAAGCAATGATCTCAGCCTGACCTTCCACAATATTTCCTATCAGCACGGCAAGGTCGATCTGTGGACGCAGATTTTCAACACCACGCTTGCGATCCGCGATGATGCCTATCCGTTCGGCTGGAAGCACAATGGTGATTTCAACAATCACAACAATTACGACGTCACCAAGATTTTTGATCTCGGCTGGGCAAGTGTCGATGGCACGACCCAGAATGCCGCGTCAAAGGACATTGCGCAGGTGCTGCACTGGTGCCTGACCAAATCCATGACACCCGATGGGGGCTTCATTGATGACCCGACTTTCTATAACTCGGTCGGGGCGGCCTATTATTACGGTGTCTCGTTCCTTGATCAGGCGGGATATTTCGGCACGACCGCACCGTTCTGGACCGATAAGCCATTCCCGGATGGACCGGCGCTTTGTTGCAAAATCCAGAAAAAGATAAAATCCGAAGGCCTTGATGATGACGAGGCCAAGGCAGCGCTTGAAAAGCTTGTCGATGCCTGCGGCAATTGCACGTGATGGGCTTTTTTTGAATAATTTGACCTATGTATTGGCGAAGAACGCCATTGTGTCCCCATATTAAAGGGTAAGAACAACAACACATAACGAGGTTTCGGATGACGGATCGAAAAGACATTGATCTTGCGAAATTGCGCACCCGGTTGGAGGAACGACGGGCCGAGATTCTGGCGCATTCCACGCATTCAGAAGACTACCGCAAGCCGGTCGAACTGGATCAGCAGGCAGTCGGTCGTCTGTCGCGTATGGACGCCCTGCAAAATCAGGAAATGCATCTTGAACAGGAACGCCGCCGCGCGATCGAGTTGGAGCGGATCGAAAAGACCCTCAAGCGCATGGATGACGACGAATACGGTCATTGCCATAATTGTGGCGAACTGATCCAGGCCAAGCGTCTTGAGTTTGATCCGACCACCCCGCTTTGTGTCGACTGTGCCGACCATGTGAGCCACGTCTGACATTCCGCCGTAAAGACATATCCATGAACGCTGCGTGCAGATTGTTCTGTGCGCAGCATTTTCATTAAAGGCAGGAGCAACGTTTGCCAGCGTTCGGGCAGAACATGACAGGACAGATTTCAAAAGGCGGCATTTTGTGCGCGCTTGTGATCGGTCTGTTTATGTTGCTGCTGCTGCTGATCCCCGTACCGGCACGGGCACAGGGCAGTTGCGCACCGATCAGCGCGCCCGAAGCTTTTCTTGAATTCAATCACATGGACCCGATGCTTGACCGTCACCGGTCGGTACGCTGGCTTAACAGTCGTGCGGGCGGAAATCCGCGTTATCTGGTGACGGGCCTCACCGAATATGAAGTGCAGGCGTCATTTGACATGCGCTTTGAACCGCGCGAAGTCGGAGTTGGCCGTTATTGCCTTGATCCGGTGCGGGTCAATCCCAAGGTCGATGTCGTCAAACATCTGGTCTATGTCGCATCCGAACTTCAGCGCGGCACCTGTGAATATGACGTGGTCTATGCCCATGAAGGCGAACACGTCAAAATCAATCAGGGCATGGAAGCCGACATTCGCGCGGCCCTTGATGATCTGGTCAATGATGTCGTGCAAAAGGTCGGCGCGATGTTCCCGATGCCGGCTGACAATGCACAACGTGCCATGCGGCGTCTGATGTCGGAATATGGTCGGGATTTCAAAAGGCGGCTGAATGATATTCGCAGGCGCAGTCGGCTCCGCCATGACCAGATCGACACACCGCGTGAATATGAAAAGCTGTCACTTGCCTGTGGTCCGAACTCTGCCTTCCAGACGACCTTGCAGGAAGCGATGAGATAGCTTTGGGAGCGGTTCGGGTCAGTCCATGCCGTCTGCGTCTGGGCCTTCAACACCGGCAACCTCACGCAGTCCCGGCATATCAAGCCCGAAGATATTGCGCGATTTGAATTCCAGCAGGTCCTGACGTCTGAAATCGGCAATGATCCGGCTGGCGGTTTCGGTGGTGATGCCCAGCATCGCGCCAATATCCTCACGCCCCGGAAGGGTGCAGGTATCGGTCACGTCATCATGCAAAAACAGGCAAAGCCGGGCGACGCGTTCGCGCGCGGTCCCGGTCGACATCTGGGTCAGCCAGTTATCGGATTCCATCACCGCCTGATGCCAGCGTTTCAGCACCTGTTTGTGCAAACGCGGGCTTTCGTTATCAAGCTTCTCGATCACCGCAATCGGGATGCGGCACAGTCTGCTGTCCTGAAGCGCTTCGGCATGGTGGGTGAAGCAATCACTGACCAATGCTTCAAGGCCAATGGTCCCGCCCGGTTTGACAAGGCGCACCACCCGCTGATTGCCATCGGGCAGGTAATGCACAAGTTTCACCAGACCACTGCGCAGGGTAAAGATCGATTGTGCCTGGTCACCGGCATTATAAAGCGTGTTGCGTTTGGGCAGCGTGATGTCTTCAACCGGCATATGGACAAGTTTCAGATCCTCGTCCGTCAGGTTGTTGAACAGGGCAAATTTCCGCACACCGCATTCGCGGCACCGCGCAAGTTCGGGTCGGAATGTGTAGCTTGCTGTATGGTTCACGCTCTCTACCCATGACGTCGGGCTGATCTGGGTGGTCGATCACGCCCGGATACGGTCGGAATTGAAAAGTTTAATCAATCCAATCCTGAACCTAATGTACCGTACCAGAATGTGAAATCAATGCATAGTCATGCTGGTCGGAGCACAACTGTGATCCAGATCGTGATTTCAGCCGTTGGAATCAAGGGTGACCAGACCCTTTTCAATGGCGTAGCGCACCAGACCGGCCGAACTGTCGATATCAAGTTTGCGCTTGATGTTGCGGCGGTGGGTTTCAACCGTGCGGACACTGATGTCCAGTTCACGGGCAACATGCTTGTTGCTCGCCCCCTTGGCCAGAAGGCGCAAGACCGTGCGTTCACGCGATGTCAGCGGCACGCCATCGCTGTTGTTGTCTTCGCCATCGCTGATGCGATCAAAGGTGGAGCTGTATGCTTCCCCGCCATTGGCAACGGTTTCAATCGCACGCACCATGTCGTTTGATGACACGTCTTTAAGGATGAAGCCCTTTGCACCTGCCTGCTGGGCGGTGCGCAGATATTCCGGGTTTTCATGCATCGACAGGATCACGACCTTGGTGCCGGGCAGGGTTTCACGGAACTTTTCAGCCGCTTCAAGGCCGTTCATCACCGGCATCGAAATATCCATCAGAACAATATCAGGATGCAGATCGCCCGCCATGGTAAGCGCTTCCGCCCCATTGCCGGCTTCGCCGACGATATTGATATGTTCAAAGCACTCCAGGCGCGACCTGATGCCATCCATTACAAGGGCATGATCGTCGCAAAGCAAAATCCGCAATGGCCGATCGGTGGAATAAACTTCATTGGGATTTAGGGCATTGGTCATGGGTCGAACATATTCCTGTGGCGTAGCTATCCGGGGTGTGCTTGGGTCAGATTAACCGCTGATTGCGTCCTCTGGTAGGGCATTCTGGCTGTTGGCGGGAATAAATGCTGTGATTTTCGTGCCATCGTCGGGTTCGGAGCGCACCGCAAGCCCGCCGCCATGGAACTCCATGCGTTCGCGCATGTTGCGCAAACCGATGCCGGCGCGCGGATCGCGGTTGCGGATATAGCGGTTGGTTTCAAACCCGACGCCGTTATCGACAATGCGCATGATGATGCTCTGGCCTTCGCGCTTGATCGAGATTTTCACAACCGTTGCATCGGCATGGCGTTCGATATTGGTTAGCGTTTCCTGCAGCACGCGATAGAGCGTCGTCTTCTTGCCGATATCAAGCTGACCATCGACATTGTCGCATTTTACCTCGATCAGGATGCCCGACCGGTCTTGCAGTTCCGCACACATGCTTTCGATTGCCGGTTTCAGGCCAAGGTCATCAAGTACGGCCGGGCGCAAATCGCGCGAAATGCGTCTGACTTCATGAATGGCGTCCTGCAATCGCTTGGCGGCCTTTTCCATCGGCTCCATCGCGTTGTCACGGTTTTGCGTGATCCGCGCAATCGCGGTTTCGACGGAATATTTGACCGACACCAATATCTGGCTGATGCCGTCATGCAGCTCGCGCGACACCCGAAGGCGTTCCTGTTCCTGCACATCAACAACTCGGTGGGTCAGTTCCTTAAGCTTTGAGTCGGCCAGCTTGCGTTCCGAAAGGGTGACAACCGTGCCCGAAATCCCCACCAGCAGAACGGCCAGAATGGTGACGCCAATAATGGAAATGGTGGTTTCGCGGATATGGGTGGAAACCTCTGTCTCGATCTCGGTGACCTGCTCGGCGATATCGTCGATATAAATCCCGGTCCCGATCATCCAGTCCCACTTATCAAGCATTAGGGAATAACTGATCTTTTCGGTGGGCTCCCCGGTCGATGGCTTGTCCCAGACGTGGCGCATGAAATCACCACCCTTTTCCGCATTGAAAATCAGGCCCTGAATAACCGTATTGCCATTGATGTCACGCAGGTTCCAATAGGTCCGCCCGAGGCGCCAGGGTTCTGGCGGGTCGACCAAGGCCGTGCCATCGCGATCATAAATAAAGAAATAGCCATCCTCGCCATAACTCAGGTCTTCGATGATCGCCTTCACACGTTCCTTTGAAACCGCATCAAGCGGGCTTGCCACCGAATAGATGTGATCGATCGAGGCCATCGCGAGCTCGAGATAGCTTTTAAGCTCATCCTTGCGGGCCTGCAGGATATTGCGTTCAAAGGTCCTGATCTCGGCCTCGGCCAGACGTTCGGCCTGGGCAAAGACCAACCAGGAGATCGCAGAAGCTGCAAGAACCAGCGGCAGGATCGAGAGCAGCAAAAACTTTAGTCGAAGATTAAGCTTCGGCATGGGTCTAACCGTTTCGGGATTTTCAGTTTTTCTGATCGCGGACAATAGCATATCCGCGCCAAAAGTCGCTGAAAGATCGCGGTTTTCAAGCCACGCGGGTTGAGAAGGTCCGGGCAGCCTGTTCCATATGGTGAAAAGAAACTGGTCGGGCTTTTCGAAAATTGGTATTACCAATTCGTGAGATCATGCTTTGACAGGGAGAGGGCAATGCGCATATACCAGAACCGTCGCCTGCCCACCGGGCGCCGAAAGCTCTGGATGCATTGCACAAGATCTCCGCGTGCCGGCATCCCGTATCGCCACAAAAGGTATGGCGTTGCAGGCATCCCCGCACCGCAACGCATTCAAGGACCATATCGTGGCGTTTCACTAGGTTTTGGCAGGCGCGCACAGGCACGTTCCTGCCAGGAAAATGTGGTAGGAGCCCGGTGTCCATGACGCGTTCAGCACCAAAGCGTATCCGTAAACTTCTGGTCGCCAACCGTGGCGAGATTGCGATTCGTGTTTTGCGAGCCGCCAACGAACTTGGCATTCGCACAGTCGCGATCTTCTCTGACGAGGACCGTTTCGCCCTTCACCGTTTCAAGGCTGATGAAAGCTACACGGTGGGTAAGGGCAACAAACCCATTCGTGCCTATCTTGATATCGAGGACATCCTGCGCGTTGCGCGCGATGCCGATGTCGATGCCATCCATCCGGGCTATGGCTTCCTGTCGGAAAATCCCGACTTTGCCGATGCCTGCGCCGAAGCCGGCATTCAGTTTATCGGCCCGGACTCGGAAGTCATGCGCACCCTTGGCAACAAGGTCTCTGCGCGCAATCTGGCCGAAAGTGCCGGTGTGCCGGTCATGCCAGCCTCAAGTGCGCTTCCCGAAGACATGGCAGAAGTCACCCGCATTGCCGAGGATATCGGCTATCCCCTGATGCTGAAAGCCAGCTGGGGCGGCGGTGGCCGTGGCATGCGCGTCATTGAAAATGGCAAGGATCTGGCGGGGCAGGTGCTGGCCGCACGCCGCGAGGCCGAGGCCGCCTTTGGCAATGGCGAGGTTTACTTTGAAAAGCTGATCCGCCGCGCCCGCCATGTCGAGGTACAGCTGCTGGGCGATACCCACGGCACCCTCGTCCATCTTTATGAACGTGATTGTTCCGTGCAGCGCCGAAATCAAAAGGTCGTCGAACGCGCACCGGCTCCGTACCTGAATGATGACCAGCGCAAGGAAATCTGTGACGCGGCCATTCGTCTGGGCAAGGCGGCCAATTACGTCAATGCCGGTACGGTCGAATTCCTCATGGATGTCGACACATCCAAATTCTATTTCATCGAGGTCAACCCGCGCATTCAGGTCGAACACACCGTCACCGAATGCGTCACCGGCTTTGACCTGGTCAAGGCACAGATTCTGATCGCCCAGGGCGGGCGCATCGGTTTCCCGTCCGAAACCGGTATCCCCTGGCAGGAAAAGATCAAGCTGCGTGACCACGCGCTTCAATGCCGCATCACCACCGAAAACCCGGAAAACAACTTTGTCCCCGATTACGGGATCATCAAGGTTTACCGTGGGGCCAACGGTTTTGGCATTCGTCTGGATGGCGGCACGGCCTATTCCGGGGCGGTGATCACGCCGTTCTATGACAGCATGCTGGAAAAGGTCACCGCATGGGGCAGCACCCCGCGCGAGGCCGTGGACCGTATGGATCGTGCGCTGCGTGAATTCCGTATTCGCGGTGTGGCCACCAACCTTGCCTTCCTTGAAAACCTGATCAATCACCCGAAATTCCGCGCCGGTGAATACACCACCCGCTTCATTGACGAAACGCCCGACCTGTTCAAGTTCGTGCGCCGTCGTGACCGTGCGACCCGTTTGCTGCGCTTCATCGGTGAAGTCGCGGTCAATGGCAACCCGGAAGTCGAAGGCCGCGTGGTGCCGACCAATCTGCATGACCCGGTCATGCCAAAATCAATCGATCTTGGCGAAATTCGTCCGGGTACGAAGCAAAAGCTTGATCAGTTGGGCCCCGAAGGTTTCTCGCGCTGGATGAAGGATCAGGAACGCGTCCTGATGACCGACACCACCATGCGTGATGCCCATCAATCGCTTCTGGCAACCCGCATGCGCACCTATGACATGCTCGAAATTGCGCCTTACTACGCGCATGGTCTGCCGGAACTGTTTTCGATTGAATGCTGGGGCGGCGCGACGTTTGACGTTGCCATGCGCTTCCTCAAAGAAGACCCGTGGGATCGTCTGGTCAAGCTGCGCGAACGTGTGCCAAATATCTTAACCCAGATGCTGCTGCGCGCATCGAACGCCGTTGGTTATACGAACTATCCCGACAATGCCGTGGATTACTTCGTCAAGCAGGCGGCTGAACACGGCATGGATGTCTTCCGCGTGTTTGATAGCCTCAACTGGGTTGAAAACATGAAGGTCGCGATGGAATCGGTTCTCAAAACCGACAAACTCTGCGAAGCGACCATCTGTTACACCGGCGATATCTACGATACCAAACGCCCGAAATATAACCTTGATTACTATGTGAATATGGCCCGGGAACTTGAATCCTCCGGTGCCCATATTCTCGGTCTCAAGGATATGGCGGGTGTCCTGCGTCCGGCGGCTGCGCGTGAACTTGTCACAGCCCTTAAGGACACGGTCAATATCCCGATCCACTTCCACACCCACGACACCAGCGGCATTTCCGCCGCCACCGTGATTGCGGCCATTGATGCCGGTGTTGATGCGGTCGATGCGGCGATGGATTCGATGTCGGGTCTGACATCGCAGCCAAACCTGGGTTCGATTGCCAATAACTATATCGGTCAGCCGCGTGATCCGGGTCTCAAGACCGAGGCGCTCAAGGAAGTCTCGACCTATTGGGAACAGATCCGCCGTTACTATGCCGGTTTCGAAAGCGACATCCGCAGCGGCACCTCGGACGTTTATGTCCATGAAATGCCGGGTGGCCAATACACCAACCTGCGTCAGCAGGCCCGTGCATTGGGGATCGAGGATCGCTGGCCCGAAGTCTCCAAGGCCTATGCTGCGGTCAACCGCATGTTTGGCGATGTCGTCAAGGTGACGCCAAGCTCCAAGGTTGTTGGCGACATGGCGCTGATGATGGTGACATCCGGTTTGTCTGAGGAAGACGTTCTTGATCCCAAAAAGGACATCACCTTCCCCGACAGTGTCATTTCCTTCTTCCGGGGTGAAATCGGTCAGCCGGTTGGCGGCTTCCCGCCCGCCCTGCAGCGCAAGGTGCTGAAGGGTGGCGAGGCGCTTACCGATCGTCCGGGCAAATCACTGCCGCCGATTGATTTCGAAGCCACCCGCAAGGAAATCGAAAAGAAGACCCATCGCAGCAACATCACCGACGCCGAGGTTGCATCCTATGTGATGTATCCCAAGGTGTTCCTTGATTACGCCGAACACCGCAGCCACAACGCCGACGTTTCGGTTCTGCCAACCCCGGTCTTCTTCTACGGGATGAACCAGAATCAGGAAATTTCGGTCGATCTTGAAAAGGGCAAAACCCTTGTCATCCGCTATCTGACCACATCAGAAGCCGGCGACGAGGAAGGCAACCGTACCGTGTTCTTCGAACTCAACGGTCAGCCGCGTACCGTCAAGGTCGCCGATAAAACACTGGCCGGTTCGGGCAAGGCAAAACCAAAGGCCGAAGACGGCAACAAGCTGCATATCGCAGCCCCGATGCCCGGTCTCGTGGTCGAGGTGCATGTCTCCGAAGGTCAGAAGATCAAGGCGGGCGATGTCATGTGCTCGCTCGAAGCGATGAAAATGGAAACCGCGGTTCACGCGGAACGGGACGGGACCGTGGCCAAAATCCACGCCCCTGCCGGTACACAGGTCGACAGCAAGGATTTGCTGGTCGAATTGGAGGAGTAACCACCGATGCTTAGGATGCCTGAGCCTGATCAGAACACCCTTGCACGTCGCAAGGACATTATCGCGGCCATGCGGGACATCATCCCGTCACCGGGCGGGGTTATTGTCGATGATGATCAGCTCAGGCCCTATGAATGCGACGGGCTGATGGCGTACCGCCAACTGCCGATGATTGTTGTGCTGCCTGAAAACACACAGCAGGTCGCAGACATCCTGAAATATTGTCATACCCATAAAATCCGTGTCGTTCCGCGCGGTGCAGGTACCGGCTTGTCCGGTGGCGCACTGCCGATGGCCGATGCGATCACCATCAGTATGATGAAATTCAATCGCGTGCTCGACATCGATTGGGACAACCGGGCGGCCGTCGTGCAGCCCGGTGTCACCAACCTTGGCATCACGCGCGCGGTCGAACACGAAGGTTTCTATTACGCGCCCGATCCCTCAAGCCAGATCGCCTGTTCGATTGGCGGCAATATCGCTGAAAACTCCGGCGGGGTGCATTGCCTGAAATACGGCCTTACCACCAACAATGTGCTCGGCGTCGAGATGGTCACCATCGAAGGCGAAATCCTGCGCATCGGCGGCAAGGGCCTTGATCAGGCGGGCTATGATTTGCTCGGCATCGTCACCGGCTCCGAAGGGCTGCTTGGTATCGTGACCGAGGTGACGGTGCGCATCCTGCGCAAACCTGAAACTGCACGCGCTTTGTTGCTGGGCTTTAATTCATCCGAAGAAGGCGGCAATTGCGTTGCGGCCATCATTGCCGCCGGGATCATTCCGGGCGGGCTTGAAATGATGGATGCCCCGGCGATCAAGGCGACCGAGGAATTCGTTCAGGCCGGCTATCCGCTCGATGTCGAAGCCCTGCTTCTGGTCGAACTCGACGGCCCGCAGGTCGAAGTCGATTACCTGATCGACCGGGTTGGCAAGATCGCCAAGGATTGTGGTGCGGTCTATTCCCGCATTTCCGAGAACGAGGAAGAACGCCTGCTGTTCTGGTCGGGCCGCAAAAACGCCTTCCCGGCGATTGGCCGTATTTCGCCTGATTACATGTGCATGGATGGCACCATCCCGCGTGGTCGCCTGTCCGAAGTTCTCACCGGTATGCAGAACCTCTCGAAACAGCATGGGCTCGGCGTTGCCAACGTCTTCCATGCCGGTGATGGCAACTTGCATCCGCTGATCATGTTTGATGCCAACAAGCCGGGCGACCTTGAAAAGGCCGAGGCATTCGGTGCTGACATCCTGAAACTCTGTGTCGCGGTCGGCGGTGTTCTGTCGGGTGAACATGGCATCGGTGTCGAAAAGCGCGACCTGATGGGCGAGATGTTCACAACTGATGACATGAAGCATCAGGAACGCATCAAAATGGCCTTTGACGAAGACCAGTTGCTCAACCCCGGCAAGGTATTCCCGACCTTGCATGGCTGTGGGGAGCTTAAAACCCTGCATGCCAAGGCGGTGGCTGACAAGTTCCCGGATATCCCGCGCTTCTAGGATTGGCGCATCAAGACAAGACCAAAGAAGACAAAACAAAAGGCCTGCCAATCGGCTCCCGCAAATCCGGTTGATCAGGCTCAGGAGAGGAAAAGAGAGTTATGGTGGACGTACTTTCCCCCACCACGCCGGACCAGCTGCGCGATGCAGTCGGTTGGGCGCTTGGATCAGAGACCCCGCTTGAAATCATCGGTTCCGGCAGCAAACGTGCCTATGGCCACAATGTTCAGACCAACGCGGTGCTGGATTGCTCAAAACTGTCGGGCATCCTGTTTTATCAGCCCGAAGAACTGGTGATTTCCGCGCGCGCCGGAACGCCGCTTGCCGAAATCAAGGCGGCCCTGGCCGAGAAGAATCAGCAATTCCATTTCGAACCGGGCAATTTCCCGGGCCTTCTGGACGCTTCAAACGGTCCGGATGCCGGAACCATTGGCGGGCTTGTTGCC
>TARA_B100000674_G_scaffold499175_1_pt1 | contig 21772 bp, 18 predicted proteins | sample TARA_B100000674 | Tara Oceans TARA_B100000674 (sample SAMEA2622759) | marine metagenome | biome: marine biome (ENVO:00000447); feature: surface water layer (ENVO:00002042); material: "saline water (ENVO:00002010), including plankton (ENVO:xxxxxxxx)" | depth 5 m
ATCCCGGTATGGCGGTCGCGTAACCTGGTCGCCAACCAGGCGGAACCGCGCGGGGTGATGCTGCCAACCGCCCGGGTACGCGACCTAATGGAGATTGCTAACGCGACGGTACTGTTAGGGCTACGCGATGATATTGCCCATTTCGCCGTCGATATATCGCATCTGGACGAGCATGAAGTCCGCGACCTCCACGACGACAGCGAATTCGTCGATCTCCGAACGGTCGGCGCGGTGATGGATCGGTCGGAAGCGTCAATCCTGGCTTATGCCAAGGGCATCATGCACTGGCATGCAAGGCACCTGTATTGCGGCGTGTGCGGCAGCCCGACAGAAATCCGCGATGCGGGCCACCTGCGCAAATGCCTGAACCGCGATTGCGGCGCGGTGCATTTCCCGCGTACCGATCCGGCGGTCATCATGCTGGTCGCCAAGGACGATCGGGCGCTGCTGGGGCGCAAGGCCGAATGGATGGAAGGTATGTATTCGACGCTTGCCGGTTTCGTCGAGCCGGGCGAAAGCCTCGAACAGGCGGTCTCGCGCGAGGTGTTCGAGGAATCGGGCGTGCGGATCGCCAATATCCGGTACCATTCGTCCCAGCCCTGGCCGTTTCCGGCGTCGCTGATGCTGGGCTTTTTCGCCGACGCCGTGACCGAAGACCTCGTGCGGAGCGAGGAAGAGCTGGAGGACCTGCAATGGTTTACGCGCCAGGAACTTGCGGACGGCGGCGCCGGCATCGCCAAGCGGCCACGATCCGATTCCATCGCCCGGCGGCTGATCGACGAGTGGATCAGGATGGGTGGCTGACACCGTTGGCGTTGGCGCGGGCTCTTCTCCCGAACCGGCGGACTATCCTTTCCCGAAGCGGAACGGGTCGGCCGGATAGGTCCCCAGAACCTTTACCTCGTGGGTGTAGAAATCCAGCTCCTCGAAGGCGAGCTTGACGTTTCGGTCGCGTGGATCTCCCTCGACATCGGCGTAGAACTGCGTCGCGAAGAAGTCGCCGCCCACCATGTAACTCTCCAGCTTGGTCATGTTGACGCCGTTGGTCGCGAATCCGCCCAGCGCCTTGAACAACGCAGCAGGCACGTTACGAACCCGGAAAACAAAGCTAGTGACCACGACATTACCGTTGCGTTTTGGCCGGACCGGTTTTTTCGAAAGGATTATGAACCGGGTCGTGTTGTGTTCCGCGTCCTCGATATTGGCGCGTATGGATTTCAGGCCATAAACCTCTCCCGCCAGTTCGGACGCAATGGCCGCTTCGGTCTTGTCGGCGGCCGCAGCAATATCCGCTGCGGCACCGGCCGTATCCGCATGCACCACGGCTTCCAGGTTGTGTTTACGCAGAAAATTGCCGCACTGACCCAGCGCATGCACATGGCTGTGCACCCGATTAACTGATTTCAGCGTCGCGCCCGGTGGAGCCAGCAGATGATGGTTCACCCGCAGGAACCGCTCGCCGACGATATGGAGACCGGAGTCCGGCATGATCCGGTGAATGTCGGCAACCCGTCCGGCAACCGAATTTTCGATCGGGATCATCGCCAGCTTTGCCCGGCCGCTGCTTACCGCCTTGAACGTATCCTCGAAGGCCGCCGTGGGCATCGGGGCCATGTCGGGAAAATATCGTCGGCACGCCAAGTGCGAATACGCTCCGGGCTGACCCTGGAACGCGATGGTACGCGACGGCGCGGCGGATTTGGTTTTCGAACGGATGGCCATAACCTTGCTACCTTAAGTCAACGGTATTGCGATAGGGGGATTCAGCATGAACCGGACGCCAGCAATGCCCGCGCCCGGTCCAGATCGGCGGGAGTATCAACACCGAGCGGAACAGTGTCAACGAGCGCGACATCGATCCGCATGCCGGCTTCGAGGGCACGCAGCTGCTCCAGCCGTTCGAGGATTTCCAGCCGTCCCGGCGGCAACTTGACAAAACGGTCCAGCGCAGCTCGTCGAAAACCATATAGCCCAATGTGGTGATAATGCGGGCCGTCCGGCGTGTGCGGTACGGTGGCGCGACTGAAGTACAGCGCGCGGCCGATACGTGCTGTTTCGCCGGCGAGGGCAATCACGGCTTTGACTACGTTGGGATCGGTGCGCTCGCGTTCTTCCACGATCTGCACAGCCAGGGTCGTGATATCTACTTCCGGCGTGTCGAACGGATCCAGCACGGCGGCAATCACGGTGGGGTCGATTGTCGGCAAATCGCCCTGGACATTGACGACCGTGTCATACCTGCAGCCGGGGTCGAACCGCTCAAGCGCCTGATGCACCCGGTCCGATCCGCTGGGCAAATAGGGATCCGTCATCACGGCATCGCCTCCAGCCGCGGAAACGGCATCGGCGATCGTCTGATCCCCGGCAGCGACCAGCACTGGACCTACGCCAGCCTGGACCGCGCGGCGCCAGACGTGAACGATCATCGGTGCGCCGTCTATGTCAGCCAGTGGTTTGTCGGGAAATCGCGTGGCGGCGAGACGAGCCGGTATGACAATGACGGTGTTCTGGGGTGAAGGCATGGATGCTAGACGAGAATGCAACGGAAACAACAGGTCGGGTGCGACATTATACCCCTTGTACGCTGGCGGGAATGCCGTATTCGTATTTTCGACATTAGACAGACCGGTGCGCAGTGGTTAAATTTGGCTAGCCGGATCAATCGGTTGAAACCCTCTCATTCCATCGGAAACCCGACATGTCGTCATTCGAATTCAACAAGGTTATCGGCGCGGTTCTGCTTGCCGTTCTGACCATGGTCGTTATCGGCAAGCTCGGCGACAATCTCGTCGCGACCGGCGGCGGACACGACGATAGCCACGGTGCCGAGAAGACAGTGGTCGCCTCAAAAGCCACAAAACCGAAAACACCGGAGCCGCTGCAACCTATTCTCGGCATGCTTGCCTCCGCCGATATCGAAGCAGGCAAGAAGGCCTTTAAGAAATGTGGCGCTTGCCACAAGGTCGCGAAAGACGGCAAGAACGGTATCGGGCCTAACCTTTGGAACATCGTCGGCGCGGATCGCGGCGCGGTCGCCGGGTTCAGTTATTCGAGCGCGCTTAAGACCAAGGAGGGTGGCTGGACCTATGAAAGCTTGAATGCTTTCCTCGCCAAGCCGAAGAAATACATCCCCGGCACAAAGATGTCGTTCGCCGGGCTGAAGAAACTCAAGGACCGCGCCAACGTGGTCGCGTATTTGCGGAGCAATTCCGACACGCCTGCGCCGCTGCCCAGCCAGTCCGAGATCGACGCAGTGATGAAGGCCTTGGAAGAAGCAAAGGCCATGATGGAAAAAGCGGGTTCTCAGGTTGCGGAAAAAGCAGCCGCAGTCGCTAAGGAAGTCAAACCTGCCGTGTCGGCTCCCGCTCCAATGCAGGATATTGGCGCGATGCTTGCTTCTGCCGATGTTGGTAAGGGCAAACGGGTGTTCAACAAGTGCAAGTCCTGCCACACCGTCAATAACGGCGGTAAAAACGGCATCGGGCCGAATCTGTGGAATATCGTCAATCGCACCCCGGGCGAGGTCGGCGGCTACAAGTACTCTGGCGCCCTTGCTGGCATGACGGATAGGCTGTGGAACTACGAAAACCTCAACGCGTTCCTGCTGAAGCCCAAAAAATATGCCAAAGGCACCAAGATGTCATTCGCTGGGCTGAAGAAGGACAGCGATCGGGCGAACGTGATCGCCTACTTGCGCAGCCTGAGCGATAATCCGGCGCCTCTGAAATAGGCTTCAACACGATTCTACCGCGTGTAAGTGTATTCAGACACCGAGGTAATCCTACAGATATTTGCTGATTTTAGACCATCGCACTATGAGGGTAAGCTCTCACCTGTCGTTTTTAGCGGTCGTACACACAGGGAAGGTGACAATTGCAGAAGATCCCTCGCATGTTGAAAATCGGCTGGCAGGTAAACCTCCTAAATTCAGGGGAAATGGGTGCATGGACGGCGGTCTTCCCTCGAAAGCTACGCTGAACATCGCAGACTGTTCGTTCGGCGACACAGACAGCATGGTCATCTCAGTCGGTGCGAACGCATCCTAAGATCACGGCGTTGCCACCGGCCGTCGAAATGGGCCTGCCGTTCTGCCGAGCCTCGATCGATCTGAAAAAACCATGGCCAATGTCGGCCGCTTCTTCAATAGGAAGGGCGAAGAGATTCTCTATCGCAGCATCCTGCCGCCGCTATCTAAAAACTTCACGACCGCCGACCGCATCGTCCTCACCTTCAGCCACGATCGTTCACTAAGCCTCGCCCCGCATCGGAACGCGGAGCATAAATACAGCGCGATCCCTTCCAAACACAGCCGATTTGCGACAGACTGCGCCCATGTCCACCGAGGCTCCTTCAGACCTTATCGAATTGGCGAATCGCCTGGCAGATGCCGGCGGAGATGTAATTCGTCCCTATTTCCGACAGCCCATCGCGATCGATACGAAGGTTGATGCCTCCCCCGTAACCATCGCCGACCGCGAAGCCGAACAGGCCATCCGCGCGGTACTGGCCGCTGCCCGCCCCGATGACGGAATCATAGGCGAGGAATTCGGGAGCGAGAAAACCGGCGCAGAGTACGTTTGGGTAATCGACCCCATCGACGGCACCAAATCTTTCATAACGGGCCGACCGATCTTCGGCACGCTGATCGCCCTCGTTTGCAACGGCGCGCCCATTCTAGGCGTCATCGATCAACCGATCGGCGGCGAGCGCTGGATCGGTCTCCGCGGCCACGGTGCCACGTTGAACGGCAATCCTATCCGCGTCCGCGAATGTCCTACGCTGGCGGACGCCACCATCGGCACAACCGCCCCCGACCTGTTCGATCTCACCGGAGCGAAAACCTGGAAGCAGACGGCGGCGGCGGCCCGGCACGTGGTCTATGGTGGCGATTGCTATACCTACGCGCAGATCGCCACCGGTCTCGTTGACGCCGTCGTAGAGGCGGGTCTGCAAACATACGATTTCGCGGCGCTGGCGCCCGTGGTCGAGGAAGCCGGCGGCGTTGTCACGGACTGGCAGGGGAACCCGCTGACACTGGCTTCCGACGGCACTATCGTCGCCTGCGGAGATGCGCGCCTTCACGCGGAATTGCTGGATCTGCTGCATTAACTTTTTGTTAGGGTCTTGCCCCTACCAGCAAGGCATCCAATCTAACGCCAGTAAGAATCAGGGAACAGACCGTCATGAGACTGATCGCCATCGTGCTGACCGCCGCCCTGCTGGCCGCCCCCGCATTCGCACAGGACAGAAAACCGGGCGCCACCGTCAGCCACGGCCTGACGCTGCTGGAAGACCTTAAATACCCGGCGGATTTCAAGCGGCTGGATTACGTCAACCCGGACGCGCCCAAGGGAGGTACGCTGCGACGCTACAGCATCGGCACGTTCGATACGTTCAATCCCTACATCATCAAGGGAAATCCGTCGGGCGCATCCTCGATGGTCTATCAGACCCTGATGGACAGCCCGATGGACGAGATTTCCGCGGGTTACGGCCAGATCGCCGATAGCGTCGAGGTAGCGGACGATCTTTCCTACGCCACCTTCAATCTGCGCGCCGACGCACGCTTCCAGGACGGCACCCCGGTGACGGCCGATGACGTGATCTGGACGTTCAATTCCCTGAAAAAGGACGGCCGTCCTTTCTATCGCTTTTATTACAAGAATATCGCCCGCGCCGTAAAACAGGGACCGCACAGGGTCAGGTTCGAATTCACCGGCCCACCCAACCGCGAACTGCCGCACATCACCGGCCAACTCCCGGTGATGTCCAAGAAATGGTGGTCGACGCGCGATTTTTCGAAAACCACGCTGGAGCCGCCGATGGGTAGCGGACCATACCGGGTCGTCAAGTTTGAACCCGGGCGGTTCGCCGAATTAGAACGCGTTAGGGATTGGTGGGGGGCAAACGTGCCTCTCAACGTAGGGCGTTACAATTACGACCGCATCCGGATCGATTATTACCGCGACCAGACCGTCGCGCTGGAGGCTTTCAAAGCTGGTCGCTACGACATTAGACGCGAAAACACCTCGCTCACTTGGGCAACCGGGTATGAATTCCCGGCCCGCAAGAATGGGCACGTAAAACTGGAAGAGGTTGGACATGCGCGGCCCACGGGAATGCAGGCGTTCGTCTTCAATACCCGACGCCCAATGTTTCAGGACGCTGAGTTGCGCCGTGCAATCGCTTATGCGTTCGATTTCGAGTGGTCCAACAAGAACCTTTTCTACGGGCAGTATGCGCGAACAATTAGCTTCTTCTCCAACTCCGAACTGGCAGCGACCAAGCTTCCGACGAGGGAGGAGCTCACCCTGCTCGAACCGTGGCGCGGCAAAATTCCGGATCAGGTCTTTACCGCGATATACGCGCCGCCGGCATCCGACGGAACGGGTAACATTCGCCGCAACCTGCGCACAGGCCTGAAAATTTTGAAGGCGGCGGGATACAAGATCGAAAAGAACAAGGCAATTTCGCCAAAAACCAACAAGCCGGTGGTATTCGAAATCCTGCTCGTCAGCCCGGCATTCGAACGCATCGCGGCACCTTTCGTTAAAAATCTGAAACGCCTAGGCATCACGGCAAACGTCCGCACGGTAGACCAGTCACAGTACATCAACCGGGTACGCGGCTTCGAGTTCGACATGATCATAAGCAGCTTCGGCCAATCGGAATCTCCCGGCAACGAACAACGCGATTACTGGAGCTCAGCTGCCGCAGATCGCCCCGGTAGCCGAAACTTGATCGGCATCAAGAACCCGGCAGTCGACGCGCTGATCGAAAAAATCGTCGACGCAAAGGACCGGAAATCGCTGGTCGACGCGACCCGCGCACTAGACCGGGTGCTACTGTGGGGTCACTACGTCGTGCCGCAATGGCACGTGCGCGTCGATCGCCTGGCATACTGGAACAGATTCGGCATTCCGGAACACGCAAAATACGGCGCTGATTCGATGAGCTGGTGGATCGATCCGGCCAAGGACGCGGCGCTGAAGCAGAGCAGGAAAAAGCGTTAACGCCCGCACGGTCCGGCAGCGTAAGATGACCGCGCAATGAATCGGCTAATTTCGGGTATCGCCGCAGCCTTGCTGCTGACGGCACCGGCCATCGCCGCGGACCCCGAACCGCGGCACGGGCTCAGCGTATTCGGTGATCTGAAATACGCCGCCGGCTTCATGCATTTTGACTACGTCAACCCGGACGCGCCCAAGGGCGGTGCAATAAAAATCCCGGGACTGGACACCTTTGAGACCCTTCACCCGTTTATCCTTAAGGGCCGTAAGGAGCTTCTGGCTGAACCGCTGCTGTTCGATACGCTGATGGCGCGCTCGACGGACGAACCGGATTCCTATTACGGGCTGGTGGCAAAAACGGTCGAAGTGCCGGACGACAAAAGCTGGGTGGCGTTTAACATAAATCCGCAGGCGAAGTTTCACGATGGCATGCGCATCACCGCCGCCGACGTTGTATTCACCTTCGATACGCTAAAAAAAGACGGCCACCCTCGCTACCGCGTCAATTTCCGCGATGTCGACCGAGCCGAAGCGACATCGCCGTCGCGCGTGAAGTTCTATTTCAAACCAGGCACTCATCGCGACCTGCCAACCCGGCTCGCCGCATTGCCTGTTCTGTCGAAGACCTACTACGACAAGGTCGACTTCAAAAAAACGTCGTTCGAACCGGCGCTGGCAAGCGGGCCCTACAAGGTCGGCAAATTCGAGCCCGGCCGGTCAATCACCTATCAGCGCGCTGAAAATTACTGGGCGAAAGACCTGCCGGTAAACCGGGGCCGGTTCAATTTCGACCGAGTGACCGTCGAGTATTACCGCGACCGGGAAGTAGCGTTTCAGGCCTTCTTTTCCAACCAATACGATTACCGGGAGGAGTTCACGTCCCGCCAGTGGGCGACGCAATACGACAAGCCGCCGGTCAATAACGGGCTGATAGTCCGCGAAACCCTGCCGGATGAAACACCGTCGGGCGTGCAGGCGTTTATCCTCAATCTGCGGCGTGAAAAATTCCGGGACATTCGCCTGCGGGTGGCGATGGACTTGGCCTTCGACTACGAATGGACTAACCGGACGCTGTTCTACGGCCTATACGAGCGCACAAATTCGATGTTCGAAAATTCCAACCTCGCGGCCAAGGAACCGCCGAGCAAAGAGGAACTGGCGCTGTTGGAACCGTTCCGCGGAAAGATCCCGGACGAGGTTTTCAAGGCACCGTTTGCGGCGCCGGCGACGGACGGGTCGGGCCGCATCCGTGGCAATCTGCGCAAGGCCAACCGGTTACTGAAACAGGCAGGCTACGCTATCAAAAACGGCGCCCTGACCGGGAAGAACGGAAAACCATTGACGATTGAATTCCTGCTGTTCGAGTCCAGCTTCAAACGGATTCTCAATCCCTATATCCAGAATCTGAAACGCCTCGGCATACAGGCCACTATCCGCATCGTCGACGTAGCGAACTTTAAACGCCGGCAGGACAGTTTCGATTTCGACATCGTCATCCGTCGGATCGCCCAGCCGCTGACCCCTGGGCTGGAACAACGAAACTATTTCAGTTCGGAACTTGCCGGAGTGCCGGGTTCCTTCAACATCGGCGGCGTAAAGGATCCCGCCGTCGACGCACTGATCGAGAAGGTCGTGACCGCGAAATCCCGCGACGACCTGATCGTCGCCACCCGCGCGCTGGATCGGGTTTTGATGTGGAACCGCTATGTCGTCACCCAGTGGTACAAGGGCGTGCACAACGTCGCCTACTGGAACAAGTTCAACCGCCCCTCCAAGTCGCCGAAATTCGACCCCGGCGTGATCGACACCTGGTGGTACGACGAGAAGAAGGCCGAGATGATCGAAAACGGGATCGCTCCGCCCCCGCCGCCCGGCGCGCTGCCACCCCCCGGCCAGAACTGACCGGGAGCCACACCGACCCATGCTCGCTTACATCGTTCGCCGACTCCTGCTGATTGTCCCGACACTGCTGGGCATCATGGTGATCAACTTCGCCATCGTACAGCTCGCACCTGGCGGGCCGATCGAACAGATCATCGCCGAAATTTCGGGGACCGACGCCGGCACCACAGGCCGCATCAGCGGCGGCGGGTCGGAAGTATCGGGCGGGGCGTCGCAGGCGGCGGGCGGTGCCAACACCGCCGACAGCGGCTATCGTGGAGCGCAGGGCCTTGATCCGGACTTTATCAAGGAGCTTGAAAAACAGTTCGGGTTCGACAAGCCAATGCACGAACGATTTTTCGACATGATCGCTAACTTTATCGTGTTCGATTTCGGCACTAGCTTTTTCCGCGACGAAACGGTTATCGACCTGGTGCTGGAAAAAATGCCGGTATCCATCTCGCTCGGGCTGTGGACTACACTGATCATATACCTTGTGTGTATCCCGCTTGGCATCCGCAAGGCGTTGAAGGACGGCACCCGGTTCGATGTCTGGACCACAACGCTGCTCACCATCGGGTTCGCAATCCCATCCTTCGTGCTTGCGATCCTGTTGATCGTCCTGTTCTCGGGCGGCAGTTTCCTCGACATCTTCCCCCTGCGCGGTCTGGTCTCGGAGGATTTCGACGAATTGTCGCTGGGCGGCCAGATTCTCGACTATCTGTGGCACCTGGTTCTGCCGGTAACGGCACTGGTGCTGGGCGGATTTTTGTCGCTGACGATGCTGACCAAGAATTCCTATCTTGACCAAATCAATATGCTCTACGTCCAGACGGCGCGGGCCAAGGGGTTGAGCGAAAAGCGCGTGATGTACGGCCACGTATTCCGTAACGCCATGCTGATCGTCATCGCTGGCTTCCCCAGCGCGTTCGTCGGCATCCTGTTCACCGGGGCGATGCTGATCGAGATCATCTTCTCGCTCGACGGACTCGGCCTGTTGGGTTTCGAGGCGGCGATCAAGCGCGATTACCCGATCATGTTCGCGACTGTTTATTTCTTCACCCTGTTAGGGCTGGTGATGAACCTGGTCGGCGATCTGATGTACACGATCATCGACCCGCGCATCGATTTCGAGGGCCGCCATGTCTGAGGCTAATCAGATCGTTTCGACGGCGGCGAACGATCATACTGCGCCGGTGACGCGTCACACCTTGTTGGGATTCCGTATTTCGCCTCTGAATGCCCGGCGGGTTGCCAACTTCAAACGTAACCGGCGGGGTCGCTGGTCTCTTTGGATTTTCCTGGTGCTGTTTCTCGGCACCCTGCCTGCTGAATTCATCGCCAACGACCGGCCCTTGCTCATCTGGTATCAAGGCTCGGTCTACACACCAGTATTCAACACCTACCCGGAAACCGTGTTCGGGGGCGATTTCGAGACAGAGGCCGAGTACCGCGAACCTGACGTGCAGGGACTGATCACCGACAAAGGCGGCTGGATGGTCTGGCCGCTGATCGAATACAGTTACAACACGGTCAACCTGAACCTGAAAGTTCCAGCGCCGGCGCCGCCATCTGCTGATAACGTTCTGGGCACCGACGACCAGGGCCGTGACGTACTGGCACGGGTGATATACGGGTTTCGGATATCGGTCCTTTTTGGCCTGATTCTGACGGTTTTGGGTTCGATCATCGGGATCGTTGCCGGTGCCCTCCAAGGCTATTTCGGCGGTTTGCTGGACCTACTGCTCCAGCGCTTTATCGAAATATGGGGCGGCCTGCCGCAACTCTACATCCTGATCATTCTATCAAGCGTCATCGTCCCCGGGTTCTGGACGCTACTATTTATATTGCTGTTGTTCGGCTGGACCGCGCTAGTGGGCGTCGTGCGGGCCGAATTTCTGCGCGCCCGCAACTTCGATTTCGTCAGGGCGGCGCGGGCACTGGGCGTGGGCGACGTCACCATCATGTTCCGGCACGTGATGCCCAATGCCATGGTCGCGACACTGACGTTCCTGCCCTTCATCTTGACCGGGTCGATCACCAGCCTGACTGCGCTTGATTTCCTCGGTCTTGGCCTCCCGCCGGGCTCCCCGTCGCTCGGCGAATTGCTGCAGCAGGGGAAAACCAATCTGCAAGCGCCGTGGCTCGGCCTGACGTCAACGATTTCCATTTCGCTGGTACTGATGTTGCTTGTCTTCGTCGGCGAAGCCGTTCGCGACGCATTCGATCCGCGAAAGACGTTCAATGACTGATGCGACCGCCAATGATCCGCTGATTCGGATTTCCGACCTGTCGGTATCATTTGGCGGGGGTGCTTCGGAAGTTCGGGCCGTACGCAACGTGTCTTTAGATATCGGGCGCAGCGAAACCGTGGCGCTGGTCGGCGAATCCGGTTCGGGTAAATCGGTCAGCGCGCTCTCGATCATGCAGTTACTGCCCTACCCGACCGCGCGCCATCCGTCCGGGTCGATCGAGTTCTTGGGCGAGGAACTGATTGATGCGCCGTCGTCGCGTATACAGCAGATCCGTGGCGACCGCATCGCCATCATTTTTCAGGAACCGCTTACCTCGCTGAACCCGCTGCACACGATCGAAAAGCAGGTCGGCGAGATCCTGTTTCTGCATAAAAACCTGGACAAGGCGGCGGCCCGCGCCCGCATCATCGAGCTGCTGACCGAGGTCGGCCTGCCCAACGTCGAGGAACGGCTAAACGCCTATCCGCATCAGCTGTCCGGCGGGCAGCGCCAGCGCGTAATGATAGCTATGGCGCTGGCGAACGATCCGGATCTGCTGATCGCGGACGAGCCGACAACGGCGCTAGACGTCACCATCCAGGCACAGATTCTCGCCCTGTTGCGCGACATCCAGCAAAGCCGGGGCATGTCTATCCTGCTGATTACCCATGACCTCGGTATCGTGCGCAAGGTGGCGCACAGGATTTGCGTGATGAAAGACGGCGGGATCGTCGAGACCGGCGACACGGATTCCTTGTTCGCCGACCCGCGGCACGAATACACGCAGCATCTCCTCGCCGCCGAACCAAAGGGCAATCCCTTGCCAGCACAGGACGACGCCGCGCCGGTTATCAAGGCCGATGACCTGCGGGTGTGGTTTCCCATCAAAAAGGGCCTGCTGCGGCGGACAGTTGGCCATGTAAAGGCGGTAGACGGGGTCGACGTGACGGTACGCGAAGGTCATAACGTCGGCGTGGTGGGGGAATCCGGGTCGGGCAAGACGACGCTGGCTATGGGCCTATTGCGGCTGGAAAGCAGCAGCGGGGCAATCACATTCAACGGCGAACGCATAGACGAATACGATTTCAAACAGATGCGTCCGCTGCGCAAGCAGATGCAGGTGGTATTCCAGGACCCGTTCTCTTCGCTGTCGCCGCGCCTGTCCGTAGGCCAGATCATCGAGGAAGGTCTGAGACTGCATGACCTTGCGCGCGACACTTATGACGAACGCCGCGCCGTGATTTCGACTGCGCTGACCGAGGTAGGTCTGCCGCCGGAAGCGCAGGACCGGTATCCCCACGAATTTTCCGGCGGCCAACGCCAGCGTATAGCCATTGCCCGCGCCATCGTCCTGAAACCCAAGTTCATCGTCCTCGACGAGCCGACCTCGGCGCTGGACGTGTCGATACAGGCGCAGATCGTCGACCTCCTGCGCGATCTCCAGAACAAGTATAACCTCGCCTATCTTTTCATCAGCCACGATCTTAAGGTCATCCGCGCGCTTGCTGACGAACTGATCGTCATGAAAGGCGGCAAGGTCGTAGAACAGGGGCCGGCAGCGAAAATCTTCGACAATCCGGCCGAGGACTACACCCGGGCCTTAATGGCCGCAGCGTTCGATATTCAAGCCGTCGACACCGACGCCGTCGGCACATAGCACTGTAGCGCGGTCTCTGCTTCAAACATCCGGAACCCTCCTCAGAACATGTTCTTCACGTCCAACTAAAACGTCGGACAGGCCAAGAGTGTCTCCTACGCCCTAGAGGCGGGAATATCTTTGCGCATGGCGAGGACAAACAGTTTGATCATGTCCTGTTCTCGTTCGATCAGCTTAGCTCAGTCCAGCGTGGCCGAAGGGACGGCTCAGAAAACCGTGTCGTCGGCCTGCGGGACACCGGCTTCGAAAGGGGTGGGGCTGTCCAGCTCGCGGCCCGCTTCCGACACCTGCTCGGCGAATTCTGACAAAAACACCGCGCCCTTTACGGTGCGCTGTACCAGAACGCTGCGGCGGTCGTAATCGTCGCGCCGGCGGCGGATGTAACCGAGCTGTTCGAGCCGGTCGAGGGCGCGGGAAATAGCCGGTTTGGAGATATTCAGGGATTCCGAAAGGCCGCGCACAGTGTGCGGCGGCTGCAGCGTGTAGACCGTCAGCAGGATCGACATCTGCCGCGCCGACAAATCCGGGCCGTCGCCCCGGACGCTGGCGCTCAGCGCGTCGCGCCAAAGAGAAAGCGCATCATCCTGGTTAAGGTAAACGGGCATATCGCGGGTTTGTATTCCGGCGCAGGACGCCTGCAATTCATTTCGGAAGCGGATTGAGTTTAGCACGAATCAACCTGTGCTTGACCATCGCGACGAGCCAACGGAAAAGAGGGCACAGTAGTTTGCAGCCGGAGAACGTCCCATGACCATGAAACTTTTGATGCGCGGTCCGTCCCCGTTCGGACGAAAGGGCACGTTCGCCATCGCCCATCTCGGCCTATCCGGCCGGATCGACATCGGCGATCCGGACAGCGAAGATCATATTCGAAGCCTCAACCCGTTGGCGAAAGTCCCGGCGCTGGTGCGCGACGACGGCGATGCACTTTTCGACAGCCGTGTAATCCTAGAGTATCTCGACACCCTCGCCGGCGGTGGTAAGATCATCCCCACCGACACCGGCCCGCGGTTTAACGCGCTTCGCGAAGCCGCGATGGCGGATGGCATACTGGAGGCCGCCCTCCTGGTCACATACGAAGGCCGTTACCGGCCCGACCAGGAGCCCTACGAACCCTGGCTCGATTTCCAGCGCGGCAAGATCCAGCGCGCGCTCGCAGCGATGTCGGACGCGCCGCCGGCGATCGATCTGCTGACGGTCGGCGGTATCGGCCTTGCCTGCGCGCTGGAGTATATGGATTTCCGCAAACAGTACGACTGGCGGCCGGAATTCCCCGCGCTGGTAGCGTGGCTGGAGGTATTCAATGCCACCCACCCGGCCTTCGCCGACAGCCGCCCTTCGGACTGACGGCAAACCGTTCTGTGCTGACGCCCCGTCGGCATATTGTGCAGCGAATTCCGCCGATGGCGATATCCCGGGCATTACTCGATGCCACTACCGATTCGGACACGAACCGTATCGGTTTCTTTGACGGCCCTGCGGCGCTCGGCTGGGCAACCTGACGCGTGATCGGCGATGCCTGTGCCACTGCCACCCCGCTCGAAGGCCTTTGGATCAGCCTCGAGGCGCGCGCACTCCATGACATGCCGCTCGAAGAACTGATCAATCTTAATGGGTGCGGCGTATAACGAAGCCGCCCTGGGGCTGGGCGCTATACCCGCGAGGGCCTCGAACGGAAGTTCTGCAGGATATTCGAAGAGCTGCGGGTCTAGACCGTCAAAGGAAATTTCGCCAGCAGCGCGTAATCGGGGCCGCTGCGCCCCAGCCGGCTTTCATAGAGCATGAACGATGGTGCCTCGAACACCGGTGCGAAGAACGCGCCGTTCGCCTCCAGCCAGTTGAGCACATGGTTGGGCCGCGCACCTCTCAGCCGGCCGATGGTAACATGCGGCGTATATTTCCGACCCTCCGGCGGCAAGCCGGTACGGATCAGTGCCTGGGCGATCTTGTCGTGCAGAAGCGATAACTCGGGGGTTTTTTCCACGCCGACCCAAACCGCCCGCGCCCGCCCCCGGCTGGCAAACTGCCCGGCGGCGCCGAGGCGAACCGGAACCGGCGTTCCCCGGACCGCTTCGAGCGCGTGGAAAACCTCATCGGCCACCGGCTCGGATACGTCGCCGATAAAACACAGGGTGATGTGCAGATTACCGGCATCAACCCAGCGCGCGCCGTCAATGCCGCTGCCCAACGCGGCAAGGCGCAGGCGCAGATCTCTCGGGATCGACAAGGCGGTGAACAGACGGATCATTGGGAAGCCCAGAACAAAAAGACCGGGTGCTCTAACCTATCAGGGTCAATACGCCGGTATAGCCGTACAGCCGGTTCTTCGAGATTTCGCCGTTGGCGAAGAAGCCGACCACCGGCACCTCGTCGCCAAGCGCGCGCTGTACCGCCTTCAATTCCTCGGAGTCCGGGCCGAACAGGTTGGGGCCGCGGGCGACACAGGAATAGTAAAGCGCCGCCTTGGGTGTGCCGTTCGAACGCGAGATCACGTCGGCCAGCATGCGGTGCAGATCCTCCATCGCCGACGGCCCGTCGCGGCGGACGAACATGACCCGGTCGCCTGCGGAAATACGTTCGCCGATAGCGACCAGCTTGTTGTCGGGATCAACTCCGACCACGTTGCGCACCAGGTAGTCGCCACTGTCTTCGCCGGAGATCGGCAGCGCGGCATGGATATATCCACCGACCCGTTCAAGATTACGGGCCAGCACATCGCCGATATCTTCCTTGAACACATCCAGCGCGGGCTTGCCGTCGAGTTCGAACAGGATGTTGTCTTTCGCCTTCGTCACCTCGTGAATCTCGCCGACCGGCGAACAACCCTGGCTTAACCCAGTGGTCACGCCGACGTCTTCGGCGAATAGAACGCCGGACACGCCACCCTCCGTCAGCCCATCCGCGATCTGACCCTGCTTGCCCCGGGATGCGGTCAGCCCCCCGACCAGAAACGCCTCCGTATCGTCGGTAATCGAGTTCAGGATATCGCCGACATAGGCATTGCGCGGATCGGCATGGACGACACCGAGCATCGGATTTCTGCGCGCAACCCAGTCCATGACTTCATCAGGCAGCGGATCACCAGGCGTGTCGATGGTGGACATGACGCGAAAAGCGTCTTCGTCCAGCGCGCCGACCAATACAACCATGGCAGGGGTGTCGAAATATTCCCGGCCGCCGACCATGACCCCGAACCCGACCGTGCCGACCCAGTGATCGACGCCGGTATCTTTACGCAGCCGGTCGGCGATTAGCGGCAGATCCTCGTCCAGCGTATCCGAGACATAAACAAACCCGAGATTGGCGCCTGCAGGAATGTTGCCGATCTGGGTCAGGCACGACGCTGTCAGCGTCTCCCAGTCGGCGTCGGACGCATGGCCGGAACGGAACGTCTGCGTGGCGGTTTCCATGGTCTACTCCTTGTCGCCCAGAAATTTTTCGATCGATGGCAGCATGCGTTCGACGATGACAGCCACGCCACTCCCGTTAGGGTGCATGCCGTCTTCGAGGTTCAGACGGGGAACGGCCGCAACCCCGGAGAGAAAGAACGGATACAGCATAACGGCGTGTTTTTGGGACAAATCCGTAAACAAGGCGCGAAAGTTGTCGGTATAGAGTTTGCCGAGATTGGGCGTCGCATACATGCCCGCCAGCATCACCTTAATCCCACGTGATTTCAGTTTTTCAATAATCGCGTCCAGGTGCTTTCGGGTCACATCGGGATCGACTGCCCGCAGCATGTCATTGGCGCCGAGCTCAACCAACACATGTGTCGGTTGCGATGCCAGTGCCCAATCCAGCCGTGCCAGTCCCCCCGCCGTGGTATCGCCAGACACGCCTGCATTGATCACCGTAACGGCGTTTCCTCTCGCCCGAAGCGCTGCTTCAAGCTGCACCGGAAAGGCCTGGTTCTGCGGCAGGCCGTATCCGGCGGTGAGGCTATCGCCCAGTATCATCAGGCGCGGCGCGGTACCCGAATATACCGCCGTACTGCTGATCAGCAACGTAACGGCTGTGACAATCCAGCGCTTGAGAACCCGCGCAAACAAGTTATATCGGTGAGTATAATCCAACTTGGCCCAACTCTTGGCGAGATATATGACAGTCGATAGCGGCAAAAGGGAACTCATGGTTCTACTGGCGGACGTTGAACTTAAGCTGGAGAGTGAAGCCGGTTCCGTCAATATACTGAAAGGCATTAATCTCGAAATAAACGCCGGAGAAACCGTCAGCGTCGTCGGTCCGTCGGGTTCCGGCAAGACGTCGATGATGATGCTGATCGGCGGGCTGGAACGCCAGACGGCAGGCAATATACAAGTCGCAGGCCACGATCTGGCTGCGTTAGACGAAGATGGCCTCGCCCGGTTCCGACGCGACAATGTCGGCATCGTGTTTCAGAATTTTCACCTGATCCCCACCATGAACGCCCTGGAAAACGTCGCAATCCCGGTGGAACTGGCCGGATTGGACAATGCCTTCGACCGAGCAGCGACCGCCCTGTCTGCCGTCGGGCTGGACCACCGGGTGACGCATTATCCCGGACAGTTGTCGGGCGGCGAACAACAACGAGTGGCACTGGCGCGGGCCATTGTCTCCGGGCCGCGGCTGCTGCTGGCGGACGAACCGACCGGCAACCTCGACGGCAAGACCGGCGATTCCGTGATTGACTTGCTGTTCAGTCTGCAGGCCGAGTACGGCGCGACGCTGCTACTAATTACCCATAATCCGGCGCTGGCCGAACAATGCGGTCGCGTGATCGACCTGCAGGACGGCCTGATTGGCAGCGACAAGGTACTAGGATGACGAACGCGTGGCGCATCGCGCGCCGCGAACTGCGAGGCGGACTGCGCGGTTTCCGTGTGTTCTTGGCGTGCCTGTCGCTGGGGGTGGGGGCCATCGCCGCGGTCGGTTCTATCGCCTCGTCGGTGATCGGCGGACTGGAAAAAGACGGCGCCATCCTGCTGGGTGGCGATGCGGCGTTGCGTGTCACCTACAAGGACATAACGCCGGAGCAACGCGCCTGGCTGGATGGAAGCGGCAATGTTTCCCGCATCGTCTACCTGCGATCCATGGCCCGTGCCAGCAACCTCGACAAACGCTCGCTGGTCGAAATGAAGATGGTCGACGATGCCTATCCGTTATACGGCAAGCTTGAAATCTCCCCCCCCACCAGCAACGCTGACCTGTTCGCGAAACGTGACGGGGTCTGGGGTGCGGTGGCAGATACCGCTTTGCTGACGCGGCTCGGGATCGAGCTGGGCGGTACGTTGAAGCTGGGCGATGCCACTTATCAGATACGGGGCACCATCAATATAGAACCCGACCGTGTGTCCGGCGCCCGCGCCCTACAGATCGGGCCACGCTTTATGGCGTCGACGGCATCGCTACCTGAAAGTGGACTTGTCCAGCCGGGTAGCCAAGTCTGGTATTTCTATCGCGTTGGATTGAAGTACGGCAGCAGCCTTGAAACGTGGAAATCCGATCTACAGAAAGCGTTTCCCGACGCGCTGTGGGTCGTACGCGACCGCACCAATGCCTCGCCCGTCATCAAGCGCTTTATCGACCGAACGACCTTGTTCATGACGCTGGTAGGACTGACCGCGCTGCTGGTTGGCGGCGTCGGGGTCAGCAATGCCGTGCGCGATTTCCTGTCGGGCAAGATTGAGACCATTGCCACGCTGAAATGCGTCGGCGCGTCGTCAGGCCTGATATTCGGCGCATACTTGGTGCAGGTCATGATCATGGCCATGGCCGGCATTGCTATCGGACTTCTGATCGGCGGCGTCGCGCCGGTCGTGGCGGGTGACATGTTGCACGATGTATTGCCGATCGTGTCGCGGATAGACGTCTACTGGGAGCCGCTCGCACTGGCAACGTCGTTCGGCTTTCTGACGGCACTAGCGTTCTCGATCTGGCCGATCGCGCAGGCATGCGACCTGCCGGCGGCAGGCTTGTTCCGCGATTCCATTGCCCGATTTCGGGGCATACCGCGCTGGCCTTTTGGGCTCGCGACGATTTTCCTGTTGGCGGCTTTGGCGGCACTGGCCATCGGGACCGCGCACAGTTCAGTCATCGCCCAGTGGTTCGTGACAGGTGCCATGGGCGCCATGGTCTTGTTTGCCACTGCCGGCCTACTGGTCGCCCGCGCCGCAAAATCCATCGGCGGATCCGGCGGAACGGGTCTCCGGCTCGCGCTAGCCAATCTACATCGACCCGGTGCGCCGACAGGCAGCGTCGTGATGTCACTCGGGTTAGGGCTGACCGTGCTGGTCACCGTGGCGCTGATCGAAGCCAACTTGGGAAATCAGATAACTAAGTCACTGCCCGAGCGGGCGCCGGGATATTTCTTCATCGATATTCAGAACGATCAGGTCGACGACTTCGAGGCCACGGTCGCCGGAGTGAACGGTTTTCGCGAACTCCGCCGGACGCCGATGCTGCGCGGCCGCGTGACACGCCTGAACGGCGAAACCGCCAAACCGGAAAACGTCTCAGAGGACGGCCGTTGGATCCTGCGCGGCGACCGGGGTGTCACCTGGGCGCACGAGCTGCCGGACAGCGAGACCATCGTCGCGGGGGAATGGTGGCCTGCAGATTACAGCGGCAAGCCGCTTGTCTCCATGCCGGCGCGCAATGCAGCCGCGCTCGGTCTTTGGATCGGCGACACGATCACCATCAATATCCTCGGCCGCAACATCACTGGCGAAATCGCCAGCCTTCGCGATGTGCAGTGGGGCTCGCTACGCATGAACTTCCTATTTATCTTCTCCCCCGGCCCACTAGACGCGGCACCCCAGACCCACCTTGCCACAGTGCACGCCGACCCGGCGCTAGAAGAAGGAATCGAGCGCGCCGTCGCCGACAGGTTTCCCAATGTCACCACTATCCGTGTGCGCGATGTACTGGAAACCGTCGACGCCTTCCTCGGCCGGCTTGGCCTTGCCATCCGGCTAACGGCAGGCGTCGCGATCGTGGCCGGGACCCTGGTGCTGGCCGGCGCCATCGCTGCGGGTCACCGGCGTCGGGTGTATGATTCGGCAGTCCTCAAGGTGTTGGGGGCAACAAGGCGGCGGATCATTAGCATCCTGCTGCTAGAATACGGGTTGCTCGGCCTAGTAACAGCGATCGTGGCCTCGATCATCGGCTCGGTCGCCGCCTGGGCGGTGGTGACGGAGGTCATGCGCTTCAACTTCGTGTTCGATCTTCTTGACGTTGTCTCTGCCGTTATCATCGCCGTTGCGGTGACGCTGATACTTGGCTTTTACGGAACCTGGCGGGCACTTGGCCAGAAGGCGGCGCCACTGCTGCGCAACGAGTAGGAGGCGGACGTTGCTGTCTTTCCCGCTGCCGCGGGAACGACGCATTCGGTACAACGTTAATTTCCGTCCACTATCCCAATAATTCCAATGCGTTCGAGTTGATTTCGGGTCGATAACATCCCATACTCTTTATCAAGTTTAAACGTTTGGGTCTGAAAGGGGTCTTAAATGGCTTTCGGTACGGAAAAACAGGTCTATACGGGCACTCGCACCATCGACCAGGCGGAATTCGACGCCGGTCTCCGCGCGCATATGCTCCGGGTATACAATTATATGGCATCCGGTCTAGCACTAACCGGCATTTTTGCCATCGTCATCGCGCAGTTGTCCGTCGTCACCAATGACGCGGGTCAGATCGTGGCGCTGACGAATCTCGGTAACACGCTGTTTGGTTCGCCGTTAAAATGGGTAGTCATGCTGGCCCCACTGGGCATGGTGTTCTTCCTCAGCGCTCGGCTCCACAGAATGAGCCAGTCGACCGCGCAGATAACGTTCTGGATCTACGCCGCGATGATGGGTATCTCTCTGGCGACAATCTTTATCGCCTTCACCGGCGCCAGCGTCGCCCGCGTGTTCTTCATCACCGCCGGCACCTTCGCGGGGATGAGCCTTTGGGCCTATACCACGAAGAAGGACCTTTCTGGATGGGGATCGTTCCTGTTCATGGGGCTGATAGGCATCATCATCGCCTCCATCGTGAACATCTTTATCAACTCCTCGGCGCTACAGTTCGCTGTGTCGGTGATCGGCGTGCTGGTGTTCGTCGGCCTGACTGCCTACGACACCCAGAATATCAAAAACGAATATGCCGAGCACTTGGACGAAGAAACGGCCGGTAAACTCGCCATTTCGGGTGCGCTGCGGCTCTATCTCGACTTTATCAACCTGTTCATCATGCTTATGCATCTCTTCGGCGACCGCCGCTGAGCAAAGCGAACGGAACGTAAATCAAACCGGGCCCCTTCGCAGGGCCCGGTTTTTTTTGTGGCTACTCCGCCGCCTGCGCCGTAGGCCTCGGGTCGTTTTCTTCCTCGATCAGCGCGTTCAGGTTGCGGATGGCCTGCAGGCCGCCGCCGTCGTGATTGATGTCGACACGTTCCGGCGAGGTGCCGCTGTCAATGTTTTCCTGTTGCAGACCAATGATCCAGAGATCTTCGAGGAACGCCTCGTGCACGTTGGCGACCAGTAGATCGGTGACCCACGGCTCGTCGATACGAAAATCATGCGCTTGGGCCCAAAAGTAATGGGTCGTCTTGTCGGTCTCCGGCGTGATGGCGTTGAGGTTGCGCATGGTGAAGCCCTGACTGCGGTCGCCTTTCTCCGCGCCGGTACCGGCCCTGGCCGCGCCGACGTCGAGCCGCACGAAGGCAGGCGGCGTCCACGTAATGTGCTGCCAGCGGTCGACATGCTCGTCCTGCGCGAACCCGCCCGCCTTGGTGAAGAAGGGCGGCGGCACGGAATTCATCACCCAGCGGGTGACGGTCACATGCCGGTCGCCGCGTTCGAACTTCATCGGCGTCTCCGCCACCGCGTCGGTGCCAAGCGTGGTCGCATGGATGTAGGACAAATGCGACAGGTCGAGCAGGTTCTCGACCAACAGCCTATAGTCCGCCTTCAGGTGCAGCAGCTCGCCCTTTGCGCGCCAGTCGGGGTCGTCCATCCAGTGGAAAT
>TARA_B100000674_G_scaffold78464_2_pt1 | contig 21711 bp, 13 predicted proteins | sample TARA_B100000674 | Tara Oceans TARA_B100000674 (sample SAMEA2622759) | marine metagenome | biome: marine biome (ENVO:00000447); feature: surface water layer (ENVO:00002042); material: "saline water (ENVO:00002010), including plankton (ENVO:xxxxxxxx)" | depth 5 m
ATTGTATCACCAGGTCTCAAGATGTAATTGAATTTTGAAGTTTCTTTTTTCGATACTAAATCCAGGTCAAGTAAAATTAAACCTAAAGAATCTGCAGCTCTTTGAATGTAAGCTTTTTCTCCATAGGCCAGCTTTGTTAATCCTCCAGCTCTTTTTATTATATCAGCCGTTCTTACCTGGCTTCCTGATAAAGAATAAATCCCGGGATATTTAACCTCTCCTTTTACTTCGATACTTTCCTGAAATTTAAATTCAGGCAGTGATCTGATGTTTATAATATCGAATGGTTGAATTTTAAAATCAGCATCAGTTAAAATGTTTTTAGTTAATATTTTAACATAATTAAATGTGTCTTTTTCAGAGGCATTGAAGTCTATTCTTTCTATCTCCAGTCGAGATAAATCTGCATTTATCTGAGCTCCTCCAACTAAAGTTAATATGTCATTTAAGGTCATTTTTTCCTTGAAAACTATCTGTCCCGGGTTTCTTACCAAACCGTTAACTATAACGTGAGTTGTGTCTAAAAAGCTCTTCTTACTAAAGATGTAAACCTCATCAAGATTATTAACAGTAGTATTTTTCAGGGCTTTTGAATCGGATAAATTTATTTGCAGGATCTCTCTTTCTAAATTATTATTTAATCTATAAATATGGGCTGTATTGATGTATGCCTCAGTTGTTAAGCCTCTAGCCCTGTTAATTAACTCCATTAAGCTTTCTCCCTGTTTAAAATCAAAAACACCTGGTCCGACAACCTCTCCTTTTACAGAAACCTGATTGGTAATAATATCCGAAACTTTTGAAATAATTACCTCATCTCCTTTTTTTAATTGCACATTTTCAGCTTCCGCCCGAGAAAAGCTTTGAATCTCTTTTCCGTTAAAGGTATTCCTTATAATACTGATTTGCTTCATATTTGCCTTAGCATTAAAACCACCTGCAAATTGAATCAAGTCTTGTAAGGTTTCACCTTCTTTTAATTCATAATCCCCACCTCTAACGACCTCACCGCCAATGGAAACAACTTTTCCCAGTGTTGGTACAATTATAAAATCACCGTCCATTAAATGGGCGAAAGAGGATTTTTTTGGACTGTTCATGTATTGATAAATATCAAGGTTGTGAATTGTTTCTCCGTTTCTAATTACAGAAATGTTTCTCACCGACCCTCGCTGGTTAGGCCCCTTTGCCAAAGACAGAATGTTGAATGCTGAATTTATACTGGGAACAGAGTATGTTCCAGGAGAGAAGACCTCTCCCATAACATTCACCGAGATTACTTTAGAGTAACTTAACTCAATTGCCATATTAGAACTTCTTAAGTCATATACCTTCGAAAATTTAGACTTAATAATTTTTTTAGCGTTACCAAAACTTTGTCCTTTCAGGTTGATTCGCCCCACCAGCTTTGGCCTTATGTTTCCTAAGTCATCAACGGTGAAATTATTGTTAAACTCAGAAAATCCCCAAATAGTAATGCTTATAATGTCTCCAGATCCTATAATATAGTTGTCTTTCGCTTTTATACGATCACTGTTTTTTTGAATCAAAACAGCTCCTGAGTTAAAAATAGACTGGCCATAAACGACTTCTTTTTTAAGTTTTTGTTTTTTTGATTCCAAAATGATTTTTCTTTCATTTTTCGGATTTTCCAATGGTGTTTCGGTATTCTTTTCAGTAGAGTCTTTTTGTAGTGTTTCACTTTGATCAGAATTCTTTTTCAGAGAATTAATTTCTGATTGAGTGAACCCCATATTTATCAGGTCTTGTTCCGATTTTATGCCAGCCCTTTTAATATCGGAAATTGACACCTGGGAGTAGCTAAAGCCATATATAAAGATTAAAAGAAACCTAGCAAGTTTCATAAAGTCGTATTTAAATTTGTCAAACAAATATACTTTGAATCTTTGAATAAGAGGTATTTATAGGCAATAAGAAAGTGTTTAAAACAATCTGTTTTGTACTAAAGATGAAAGCAAAATAAAAACGGCCTTAAAATAGGATGAGATTAATAAAGGTAAGTCTTTGGTGAAATAATGACAAAATCCATTATATTTTTTATTGAGGGATGTTGTGATGAGATAACCTTATTAATGTTCCTCATAAATATTAAGAGTTTTTGGTGACGTTTTTTTGGTTGAAAACGTGAAGGAAAAAGGTTTTGATTAAACAAAAGCCATTTTAGATTATGATTAATTTAATCGTTCTGTTTTTTTAGTTTTTAATTATTCAATTTAATTAGTATCAATCGTTAATTTGAAAAGTCGCCTTTAATAGGTAGTTTTATAACTAATGGAAAACATTTTTGAATCTTCTTTCTCTGAAAGTATATCGGTTAAACAATCAGTTTTAAGCAACAAGAAGTTAAAATCAACTATTTTGTCGGTAGCTAAAGACATTATTACAGCATATAAAAGCGGTAATAAAACCCGATTTTGCGGAAACGGGGGCAGTGCGGCTGATGCTCAGCATATTTCTGCAGAGCTAAGTGGCCGGTTTTATTGTAATCGACCTCCCTTGGATTCCGAAGCGTTTCACGTTAATGGTTCTTTCATTACCGCCGTAGCGAACGATTATTCTTTTGATGTCGTTTACGAGCGAATGGTTGAAGCTCAGGGTAAAAAGGGAGATGTTTTTGTCGGAATTTCTACTTCGGGGAACTCGACTAACGTTGTGTTAGCCATGAAAAAGGCCAGAGAAATTGGTATGAAGACAGTTGCGCTTACAGGAATTGAAGGCGGTAGAATAGCTGACTTTGCCGATTACTTAATCGCTGTTCCCTCGAATGACACCCCTCGTATTCAGGAGGTTCATATTCTGGTGGGGCATATTATCTGTCAAATAGTTGAGCATGAGCTTTTCGAGAACCCGGGGAAATAAAACTCATGAACAAATACATTGATTAATTACATCCCTGTCAGTAAAAAAGAACACTTTTGATATTTAATCCGTAGTCTATTGTGTGAAATTTCACCAAAAGGATATAGACAATTAAGAAAACAGATTACGATATTACTTTTGTTGGATGGGGTGCAAGTACATGTATCCTTCTAGCTGAGATGGATAAGAAAAATCTGCTTGAAGGAAAAAAAGTACTTTTAATTAATCCTGATGACAAAAAAGAAAACGATAAAACATTTTGCTTCTGGGCCAGCGAAGATGACGAAATATATAGAGAATATAAAAGGGTAATTTCAACAAGCTGGGGTAATATTCGTATTAATAATGAGTCGGCCCAGTCTATTTTTCCATTAAAATACTATCACATTGACAGCATAGATCTTTATAATTATTCTCGTGAAATCATATCTAAATATGAGATAAAGTTTCTTAAAGGTTTGGTAAAGAGCATTCGGGAAAAAGGTTTTCTTACGGTTCAACTTGAGAGCCAGCATTACACCACCAGGTATATATTTGATAGCCGCCCACCTGAATTAAAACAACAAAAAAAAGGTGATTTTTATATCTCTCAATCATTTTATGGTTTTAAAATTGAATTACAAGAGTACGTTTTTGAAGAGAATGTTTATCGTATGATGGATTTTAGAGTTAGTCAATCTTCAGCAACTCAGTTTGTATATATATTACCATATAATACTAAAACAGCATTGGTGGAATTAACCAGATTTGGAAAGAGTTTACTCCAGATTGAGGAAGCTGAAAAGATATTGAATCAATTCATCAAAGAAAACTTTGGGGCATACAGAATAATTGAAAAGGAAAAAGGTGTAATTCCTATGGATTCTGTTTTACCGAAACCAACAAAGAAAAGCAATTGGATAAATATTGGTACTAGGGCTGGAAACGTGAAGCCAAGCACGGGGTATGCGTTTAAGAATATGTATACACAATCAAAGTTTATTTGTAATTCAGACTCATTTAAATTTAACCCTCCTCCCAGAAAAAAACGATTTCATTTTTACGATCAGCTGTTGTTGATTATTCTCACTTTATGGCCACAAAAAGGAAAGCCTATTTTTGAGCAGTTGTTTAAAACAAAAAGTCCTTTTTTTGTGTTGACTTTTTTGGATGAAAAATCGAATATTTTCGATGAGTTTAAGATGTTTTTTAAATTACAAATTGGCATTTTTCTTAAAGCAACACTGCATTGGCTTCAATGGAAATTAAAACCATATTTTATTCCCTTCTTAATGATTCTTGCAACGTTTCTACCTTCTGGAAATGAATCTGAAAGCTTATTGAATATAGCGTATTATCAAGTTCTTTTGATGGTTATTGGGATGTTGATTATAGGAATACCTCATGGAGCCCTTGACCACTTTACGGAAGCTATAGATAAGGGAAAAAAGATAACGGTTAAATTTATAAGTCGTTACTTAATGCTTATGGCACTGGTTTTTTTGATATGGGTATGGAATCCTTTTATCGCTTTAATTGTTTTTTTGGTATACTCAGCATGGCATTTTGGTCAAACCGATGTGAATCAATGGGGAGTTAAATCAAAATTAATTGGGTTTTTGTGGGGCTGTATTCTTCTTGGTTATCTTTTTATAACTCATTTTGATGAACTTAATATAATACTATCCGCACTTGAAGTTCCTGTTTTGAAGAGTTTTCAAGAAATGGATATTTTGAAAGGACTAATAATTGGTTTAGGAGTTTTGTTTTCGGCTTGTTTTCGAAAGTTTCAGTGGTTCCTGGTTGTATGCTTCTTATTTTTCTCTCAGTTCACAAACTTAATTTTCTCCTTTGCAATTTATTTTATACTTCATCACAGCAGACTGGGATGGCTCCACCTTAAAAATGAACTTAAAGTATCTCATCTCAGGATGTATTTAAGGGCATTGCCTTTTAATTTGGGAGCTGTTTTGCTGTTTGTGTTGTTTTTTACAAATTTTGAGCTGAGTCTGAAAGAAAATATAGCGTACTTTTTTATTTTTCTTTCGTGCGTAAGTTTCCCGCATGTTTTATGCATGGATTCTTTTTACAAAAAATCAGGATGAGTTTTGTGTTTGTGATTACTACGTATAAATAATCTTGTTGTATGAGCAATCATTTTGAGATAAGAGTTCCTGCGTTGTCTCCAATTTTTAATGCGTTGCAAATTCTAACAGAAGTTACTCCTGCATCTATGGCATTAAAAGCATTGGAAAGTTTTGGAATCATACCTTCAGATATTATCCCTTCAGATTTTAACTCCTCGAATGATTGAGGATTTATTTTTTCAATTACACTCGATTTATCATTAAAATCCTTGAGGACACCGTCCAGCTCAAAACCAAGTATCAAATGAGTCTCTTCTTTTTTAGCCAGTGCTTTTGAAATCTCACTGGCAATTGTATCTGCATTTGTATTAAGTATATTGCCGTTTCCATCATGTGAGAGAGGAGCTATAACCGGAACAATATTGCTATGAATAAGTTTGATGAGTAAATTTGTGTTAACTCCGTCGATGTCACCAACCCATCCGTAGTCAATTTTTTCAACAGGGCGTTTATGAGCTGTGATTAAACTTCCATCTGCACCACTTAGACCCATTGCATTTGTTCCTTTGGATTGTAGTATAGCAACAATTCTTTTATTGGCCAGGCCACCATATACCATTGTTACAATCTCAAGCATTTTCTTATCAGTAACTCTTCTTCCCTCAACCATTGTTGTTTTATAACCAATATCTTCAGCAACTTTTGTTGCTAATCTTCCCCCTCCGTGAACTAATACTTTAGGTCCTTTAATTTTTGAAAAAGAATTTAAAAAAGTATTTAAATTATCGTCTTGTTCAATAATTCCGCCGCCTACTTTGATAACTTTAATCATGGTTTATTTTTTAAGAAATTCTTCTAAAATAGTTTGAATTGAAACCACCCGATTACCCGCTTGCTCAATTACAATAGAGTTTTCAGAATCAATTACTTCATCGCTTACAACCACATTACGTCTTACGGGTAAGCAATGCATAAATTTGGCATTGTTCGTAACCGACATTTTATCGGAATTTACGCACCAGGAAAGATCGGAGTTTAATATTTGACCATACTCGGTATATGAGCTCCAGTTTTTTGCATAGATAAAATCAGCGCCTTCAAAAGCCTTTTTTTGATCATACTCAGTAGTAATTCCATTGCTGAATTCAGGAGCCAGCTCATAACCTTTTGGGTGCGTAACAACAAGTTCAACATCAGCTTCTTTCATCCATTCTATGAATGAATTCGCCACAGCTTGAGGCAGAGCACGCGGGTGCGGAGCCCAGGTAAGAACTACTTTTGGTCGTGGTTTTGTTTTGTTGGTTTCGATAGTAATTAAATCGGCGAAAGACTGCAAAGGGTGGAGGGTACTCGATTCTAAATTAATAATGGGTACAGTTGCATGCTTAATAAAGTTTTGAAGTACTTCTTCGCTGTAATCCTGCGCGGAATTCTTAAGAGAGGCAAAGCAACGAATTCCGATTACATCAACATATTCGCTTATTACTGCAGCAGCTTCTTTTATATGTTCTGCAGTTCCCTGATCCATAATAACACCATCTTTGGATTCAAGTTCCCAACCGTCTGATCCAATATTTAGAACAATTACATCCATTCCTAGATTATAAGCGGCCTTTTGAGACGAAATTCTTGTTCTTAAACTTGAGTTGTAAAAAATTAAACCTAATGTTTTGTTCGTTCCCAACTCCTTGTTCGCTATAGGATTAGCTTTAACCTTTAATGCATTTGATAAAAGCTTTTTAATGTTTTTTACATCCTTTATTGAAAAAAAATTTTCCATGCGATTAAAATTTTGCTTAGTAAACAAAGGTAACATTATTTAAAAACTTAACTTCTTTTAACCTAATGTTTGCTTGTGGACATATGGTCTGAAATTGAAAAACAGTACATTTGTAAAATGGGAAGATTGCGTCTGCTTCTTAAGTACTTAGCTGATTATAAAGGATATTTTACTTTAAATGTAGTATTTAATTTAGTAGGGGTTGCCTTTACTTTGGTTGGTATTAGTAGTATGATGCCTTTGATAGAATTGCTTTTTAAAGCAGACAATGATTCCATTCTGCAATTTTTACAACCGAATCCTCATAGTGATTTTTCAAGAAAATATTTGGAATATGAAGTAAATCATTGGTTTGCTAATTCCATATCAGAAGCATCCTCTTTTACAGAAGGAAAGAAAAGAACGTTATTTGTGGTTTGTTTATTTATAGCAACTTCCTTCTTTTTTAAGAATCTTTTTTTATATCTCGCAACATTCTTTTTAGCCCCTGTCAGAAATGGAATTATTGCCAGTTTAAGAAATGACGTGTACAAAAAAATGCTCAATCTGCCCGTTTCATATTACAGCGATGAAAAAAAGGGAGATTTGATGAGTAAGATGTCAAATGATGTTATGCAGGTTGAGTCTGGAATGATTGCCTTTCAACGGTTTTTAAGAGAACCTGTTCAGGTAATTGTATTTTTAGTCGGATTGTTTTTTATTAGTTGGAAACTCACTTTGGTAGTACTTCTTTTATTGCCTTTATCAGCTTTATTTGTTTCTATAATTGGAAAGGGATTAAAGCGAACTTCTAAAAAAGCTCAGGGGCAACTGGGGCAGGTTTTATCAGTTGTTGAAGAAACTCTTGGTGCGATAAAACTAATAAAGGGTTTTGCAGCTGAATTAACATTTCTTAAATCTTTTAAAAAATACAACAAGAGATTCTATGATTTAAGAAACCGTCAAATCAGAAAAAGTTCAGCATCATCTCCAATTAGTGAAACTGTTGGCATTGCTGTCTTTGCTGTTGTAATGTGGATTGGCGGAAATATTGTTTTTGATGAAAACGATGGGTTAAGAGGGGCTACATTAATTACTTTTTTGATGTATATGTGGGGGTTGCTTTCTCCTGTTAAAGCTATTATTGGAGCAATAAATAATCTTCAGGTTTCAATGGTTTCAATGGATAGACTTGATGATATTTTGAAAGCTGATGAAAAAAATGAGCGTGCCGGAGGTTTAAAAATAAATTCATTTAACAAAGAAATCAAGTTAAATAATGTTCGATTTAAGTACGAAGATCAAGAAGTTATAAAAGGGGTTGATTTGATCATCCCAAAAGGAAAGACAATTGCACTGGTAGGGCATTCAGGAAGTGGGAAATCAACATTAGCTGATTTGGTCCCAAGATTTTATAGTGTTTCAGAGGGCTCAATATCAATTGACGATCAAAACCTCAATGAGGTTGATGTTCAGTCCTTAAGAAAATTAACTGGAATTGTAACACAAGATTCTATTTTGTTTAACGATTCAGTTCGAAATAATTTGTCTCTTGGAGTTGAAGGGGTAACGGATGACCAGTTTATTCAGGCGTTAACTATTGCAAACGCCAAAGAATTTGTGATGAAGCTTGAAAGCGGCTTAGATACAATCATAGGAGAAGGAGGAGGAAAGTTAAGCGGGGGGCAGCGTCAGCGATTATGTATTGCCAGGGCTGTACTTCAAAATCCACCTTTGTTAATTTTAGATGAAGCAACATCAGCATTAGATACCCAGTCGGAAAAGTTAGTTCAAGAAGCATTGGAAAAAGTAATGGATGGACGAACCGCGCTTGTTATTGCCCATCGGCTAAGCACGATTAAAAACGCTGATACAATAGTGGTAATGGATGATGGTAAAATTATAGAGCAAGGTTCGCACAATGAATTGTATGCTGAAAAAGGACATTATTATAATTTATGTGCCATGCAGGAGTTGAGTTAACAAGTAGTTTAAATTTTAGGTATAGCTTCAATTAAACTTTTCGTGTATTCAGTTTGGGGATCTTCGTAAATTGCATCGCATTCACCATATCTTTCAATCTTTCCTTGCTTATTCATAACAAGCATTCTATCAGACATGTATTTGATAACGGATAAATCGTGAGAGATGAATATGTAGGTTAAACCAAAATCTTTTTTTAGGTCATTTAGAAGGTTTAAAACTTGTGCCTGAACAGAAACGTCAAGTGCTGAAACGCTTTCGTCGCATATGATAAACTTAGGTTCCATTGCCAAAGTTCTTGCGATGCAAACTCTTTGCCTCTGACCACCACTAAATTGGTGGGGATAATTGTTGTAATCTCCTGCCTTTAAACCTACTTTTTCAAGGATTTCCATAACCCTTTTTTTCCTTTCTTTGTCAGAGTTTAAAAGCTTGTGAACCTTCATGGGTTCAAGAATTGCTTTGCCAATTGTCAGTCTTGGGTTTAGTGATGAATACGGATCTTGGAAAACTATTTGAACTTCTCTTCTGAAGTTTGAAAACTCTCTTTTGTTCATTTTAAAAACATCCTTTCCTTTGTAAAGGATATTTCCTGATGTAACAGGGGTTAATTGAACAATAGATTTGCCAGTGGTTGTTTTTCCACAGCCGCTTTCTCCTATTATACCGAGTGTTTCGCCGGGAAAAACCTCAAAAGAAATATCATCAACAGCTCTAACCCATGATGAAGGTTGACCTAAGATGTTTTTATGTAGAGGGAAATACGTCTTTAAGTTTAAAACTTTCAATAACGGACTTTTTGAATATGTTTTTTCGTGTGCTTTTTTTCGTGTTTCATTCGTCAAAGTGATTTTGGAAAGAAACTCTGGGATGGACTCAAGTTTAGACTTTACCTCTCCATCTTTAGCGACTTCCATAAAGTCAGGTACAGTGGGTAGTTTAGAATATCTTACTTTTAGAGGTGGTCTGCAGGATATTAAACCTTTGGTGTAAGGGTGCTTCGGGTTGGTGAAAATTTCAGATACTATACCTTGTTCTACTATTTTTCCATTATACATTACAACAACTCTATCCGCTAATTCAGCGATTACGCCTAAGTCATGAGTGATAAACAGAATACCCATTTTGGTTTCCTGCTGTAAACTTTTAAGAAGATCCAAAATGGTTTTTTGCACCGTTACATCCAGAGCAGTGGTTGGTTCATCCGCAATCAGTAATTTTGGATTACAACTAATTGCCATAGCAATCATTACTCGTTGTTTCTGACCCCCGGAAAGCTGATGGGGGTACTGATTAAAAATATCGTGTGGCCTTGGTAATTCAACTTTATTAAAAAGTTCAATTGTTTTAAACTTAGCTTCTTTTTTACTTATCTTTTGGTGTAATATTATAGCTTCTGTTACCTGGTTACCACAGGTAAAAACAGGATTAAGAGAAGTCATTGGTTCCTGAAAAATCATGCTTATTTCATTTCCTCTGATTTTTCTTAAACCTTGAGAGTCCAGTTTTGTGGTATCTACTATTGTTCCGTCTGATGTTTCAAAAAGTATTTCTCCTTGAGTTATTTTTCCTGGAGGGTTAGGTATAAGGCCCATCGCGCTTAAACTGGTTACTGATTTCCCCGACCCGGATTCGCCAACAATTCCAACTATTTCTCCTTCTTTAATAGAGAAACTAATATCATTCACCGCTTTTATCGAATGGTTATCACTTTTAAACTCGGTGATTAGGTTTTTTATCTCGAGTATTTTTTTTGACATTGTTACTAAAATAAGAAAACAACCTCTTATATCATTTATATGCCTGGAAGGAAATAATTAAACAAAACGATTAAGGATTGATTTAACCGAAGCCTCATATTGCCCTCCAAAAAGATTTACATGTACAAGAAGAGGGTAAAGTTGGGTTAATGGAACACGCTCTTCCCAATCTTTTTCCAGTGGATTTTCACTATTATAAGCGCGATAAAAATTTATATCAAATCCGCCAAATAGTAATGTCATACCAATATCCATCTCTCGATGACCGAAATATATTGCCGGATCAATAAGCCAGGGAGTTGAATTCTCACCGGATATGAAGTTACCTCTCCATAGATCTCCGTGAATAAGAGAAGCAGGCTCCTCTGGAAACAATTCGTCTAATTGATGATATAATTTTTCAAATTGTTTAATCATGCCTTTTAAATGGCCTTTTTCGACAGCGGTTTTAAGTTGTAGTTCCAATCTCTGTGTTACATAGAATTCGGACCATGTCGCACACCACTTGTTAACCTGAGGAATACTGCCGATATAATTTGGTGTGTCTAATCCAAAAGAATTTGATTTAGTTTGATGAAGCTTATTGAGCTGTATTCCGAAATTTTCCCAGAGTTGATTTGTTTCAGGTTCTGTTTTAATATAATTTAAGATTAGAAAAGATGTCTCATTGGAATTTATCTGGTCAATTGTATCAACGATTTCTATTGATTTCGTTTGTTTTAGCTTTTCTAAGCCTTTCTTTTCATATTTAAACATATCTGGATAGGCCTCCAAAGAATTCGATTTCACTACCAGAGGAAGTGTCGTGGTTTTTAAAAGATAAAGGTTATTGATGTCTCCGCCCGATAGAGATTCCTGATCAATAATTTCAGTTTTTGTGTTCTGTTCAATGATATGGATATCTTTATTGCTTAGCATTCTTTTAAAGTTAAGAATAGTTGTTTTTTGATAAAAAGGATTATTCTTCAATTTTAATTTAATCATAATACTTAATTTTTTATTTTGAAGCAAAAAATGGCAGGAGGCAGATAAATTGATTTTTATGAAGAAAGTACTAGTTACCGGAGGGACAGGGTATTTGGGAAGTTGGATTGTAAAATATCTGCTTGATAGAGGATATGAAGTTCAGTTGCCGGTTCGGGACCAGGTTGAAAATAATAGACACAGATACCTTAAAAACATTGCTGAGAATTCTTCGGGGAGTTTAAATTTCTGGTACGGTGTAGATCTCTTAAAAGAAGGTTCGTATGATTTGGCGATGGAAGGGTGTGAGATACTTTTTCATGTAGCATCCCCATTCTTTATTCAATCGAAAAACCCTCAAAAAGAATTAATAGATCCAGCGGTAAAGGGAACAAGAAATGTTTTGGGGGCAGTAAATAAAACTTCATCAGTAAAAAGAGTCGTATTAACAAGTAGTGTTGCAGCTATATATGGCGATAATGTTGATATGCAGGAATTAGGAATTGACATGCTGAATGAGAGTCATTACAACAAATCAAGTTCTTTAACTCATCAACCCTATTCTTATTCCAAATTGTTGGCTGAGAAATTGGCCTGGGAAATATATAACAAGCAAAATAAATGGAACCTGGTAGTTATAAATCCCGGTTTTATCATGGGACCTGTTTTAAGTAAAACTTCAATTTCTGAATCGATAAATTTCATCAGTGATATCTTAAAAGGGAAGTTTTATTTAGGTGCACCCTCTTTGACTTTAAGTTATGTTGATGTTAGAGATGTTGCTTTGGCGCATATAATTGCTTCGGAAAAGAAGTTTTCAGAAGGGCGACATATTATTACAAACAAATCGTTTACTATTTTACAAATTACCGATATTATAAAACAGCTTTACGGCAAACGATTCAAATTGCCCAGTTCAGAGTCACCTGGCTGGTTAACTTATTTGTTTGGACCTTTATTTGGTGTTACCAGAAAGTTTATCAAACGTAATTTGGGATATCCATTATACCTGGATAATACGAAAAGCAAAAAAGATTTAGGAATAAAATATACTGAATTTAAAAAGACGATTGATGATATGATAAGATCTGTTTTGGAGTAATTTTTCCGGTTCCACTAAGTTGGTTTACTTTTCCAAAAAATAATATCAGAAAAGGAACCAAACCCATGTTTAACTTTTTTGTAATTATCAAATCCGTTTTTTTTTAGAAGTTCAAATATTTTATTTGAGTTGTCATTGTTCGCGTATAAATCGTTCGATTGCAATTCAATTTGAATACATTTAATTTTTGCACTCAAATCATAAAATAAACCTTGTAAACAATTCAATTCATGTCCTTCAACGTCAATTTTTATGAAATCAACTCTTTTAAGGTTGAGTTCTTTAATCAGGTCACTTAACATTCTGACTTTTACAGGATAGGAGTCAATGATCAGGTCTGTAGGAGAGACCCCTAAAATTTTTGACTTTTTTCGAAGATATTTTGATTCCGGATTAATAGTTTCAAGTGTTGACGATGAGTCAAAAAGGTTCTCGTTAAATTGCCGGGTTCCATTTATATTACTTAATGCAAGTTTATGTAATTTTATTTTATCATTCCCCCTGTTGTTTTTCCTTAGCTCTTTAAACAAATTAGGATTGGGTTCGAAAGAGTAAATTATGGCGCCTGGAAACCATTTTTGAAATAAACGAATAGATTGTCCTTTATTTGCCCCAATGTCAAAAACAACTTCAACTTTATTGGGGAGAATAGACGTTAAAACACGATTTACTCTCTTCTCAAAAATTAATCTTTCGTTTAATTCAAGAGTTTTTTGAACAAACTTAAATTGGATTCTTTTAAAGAAAGTCATTTATCGAATTAAGGTAATGTCTCCACCTTTCTCTCCGAACTGGTCATTGTAGAATTTTACTTTAGCCTGGTATACAAAGGTTTCAACGCCTTGTGCATTTCCTTTGTATACGCCATCCCATCCTTTGCTTATTTCATTTGTCTCAAAAACCAATTCTCCCCACCTGTTGTAAATCCTGAAATAAATAAGTTCTTTTATTCCATGTCCTTTAACTTTAACAATATCATTTTCTCCGAAACCATCTGGAGTAAATGCAGAAGGAACGTCAACAGTATATTTGTCTTCTACACAAATATTGTATTTATCTGTTTTTGTGAAACAACCCAGGGTGTCAGAATAAGTAACTTCATAAACAATGGTTTCGACTTCTTCTGTAATTTGAATAGTTTGCTCAGGACAGGTCATACATTTCAGGAAATCTGTTTCTCCGTTACTCCAGTCATAGGTATATCCAGCTCCGTAATCCACTCCTAAAGTGATTGAGTCCCCAATTATTATACATTTATCTACTATCAAGGCATTCTTCTCTTGAATAACATGAATATCTGTGGTTACCACAGAATTACAATTGTTTGTATCTGTCCCGGTAATGGTGTATGAAGTTGAGATTTCCGGATTCGCATATGCAGAGTCAAAATCGGCATTAACATTAAAAATAGTGATAGTATCGTGCCAAGTATAAGTTTCTGCACCACTCGCTACAAGTAATGCTGTATCTCCATTGCAAATTACGTCTCCAATTGCCGAAACACTTGGTAATGATAGAATTTCAAGTTGCTTTATCATGCTGTCAACACAGCCAGAAACCGGGTCTTCTAATCTCAGTAAAACATCATAAGTTCCTGTGCCGGTACTTTCGTAGGTTTGCGGATTTGGTGGTGAAGATACATTACGTGTTACTCCGTTCCCTAGGTCCCAAAACCAATTTGTAGTTAAGTTAAATTCGGATGAGTCGCCAAATACGACCTTGTCATCTAAGCAAACTGTCGAGTCTTCAAACCCAAAATTAGCCTCGATATTGTGTAGGCTTATACTTCTGTTTGCGTTATTCGCACATTCAAATGCGTCACTCCAAACAACCAACGTAACACCGAGTGATCCTCCGTCGGGAACAAATGTGTACTGGTGAGAAACTTCGGCGCTACTAATTTCTGATATATATGTTGTGTCCGAAACAGCACCGTCGCCAAATGCCCAACTGTATGCAAAAATATCAGACGAGTCGGTGTCTATGTTAAATGTGATTTCTTCATCAATGCAAATAATAGGTTTACTAACTGTAAAATCAGCTACCGGACCAACAATTTTAATGTTTTTATTAATGGTGTTTGAACATCCGTTAGTACTTTCCACTGTTAATTTCACTTCATAATCTCCTTTTTCATCGAAATTCCATGTTACACTGTCGTCAGGTAGAATATTGCTTCCTATGCCTAAGTCCCATGTCCTTTTCGAAAATTCGGTAACACCAGATGGAGGAAGATCAAAAGAAGAGGTGTCTTTAAAACCTATGGATGTATTGATGCAAACTTCATTAAGCGTATCAACATTTGTTCTGAATCCAGCTATTGGATAGGCGTCAACAAACATATAGTCTGCTAAAGTATTTTGAGTGTTACAGCCGTTAGTGTCCGTTAGCTGAACAGTAATGGGGAAATCTCCTGATGTATCAAATGTAAAAGCAGGATTGAGTTCAACTGAAGATCCCTGTCCGCCAAAGTCCCATACCGCACTGCTCATTGAATTTTGATTATTTAACGTGAAAGTTACCTCGTCACCTACGCAAATTGTTCGATCGTTCACTGTAAAGTTGGAATCGGGTATGATTGGCGATATTGTTAATCTGGTTTGGTCTGTACAACCCAATGAGTCGGTGACGTTTAAAACGACTTCATAGTTCGGAGTATTTAAAGATGTGTAAGTGTTGCTTGTCGTTGAGACATTATCTATGTTTCCATCTCCAAAGCTCCAGTCCCATGTTTCTAATTTTGTAGCACTCCATGAGGTGTCGGTAAAGTTTATAGTTAATGGAATACATCCTGTTGTTTTATCAACCGAAAAACCTGCATATAAGTCGGTTACAATAATTTCTGTTTCGGCAGTATCCCGACATCCATTTACATCATAAACCATTAAGCGAATGGTATGAGCTCCTGTGTCTATCCTCGATGTGTTCCATATGCTGTCGTTTGACAAAAACATTGGTGAACCATCCCCGTAATCCCATCTGTAGGCGTTATTACAGTTCCCGTCAACATCAACAGAGTTTACCCCTGAGACTTTAAAAGTAGTGCTTGCACAAATTAGAGAATCAACTTTTATTGCAGCTTCAAGCATTCTGACATTTACGACCATGGTATTTGTGTCGTTGCTACACCCACTGGAACCGTTTGTTGAAATTAAGGAAACCGTGTAGTCTCCGGAAGCAATGTAAGAGTGTGTCGTGTTGGTATCTGTTAAATCATCAGTGGCTAAGGTGTCGTTATCTCCGAAATACCAATATAAACTATCAACATCACTTACCGTCGCTTCAAAGTTTATGTCATTTGGATTAGCGCAGTTTCCAAACCATTTAAAGGATGAGGAAGGGCCATTTACGGTAACAGCATTTTCGAATAATTTCTCACTTATACACCCGTTGTAATTTGCATAAAATGTAATATCATGTTGACCTGTTTCATTAAAATAAGACCACTGCTGTATAGAGTCATTTGGGCAGGATTCCGATCCTCGGTTTTCGTCTGTTGAAAAATGATAATCGTCAATTCTTGAATCACCTGTAGCGTCTGTTATGGTAACCGTGTCTCCAATACATACCACCGAAGGTGAGACCGATAAATTTACATCTATTGTGTTTCCTACCAGGATTTTTATTGGGAATGATGTGTTCTTACATCCTTTCTCGTTTTCAATTGTTAAAGTAACGTCATATTCACCAGGCGTAGTAAAAGTATGAGTTACGGAATCGGAAGTTCCGGTAGATCCATCATCAAAGTCATATTCATATGAAACAATAGGTGAACCTGATGCTGATGAATCTTGAAAAGTTACTGTTAAAGGTGCACAGCCCTGGGTAATGTTTGGCGCAAAGTTTGCGCTTAGAGGGAATATTGTGTCTCTGAAAGAAGCACTTGCTGAACACCCGTAGGGAGTAGTTCCTGTAACTGTTGTGTTGTAATTATAACCGTCATAGTAATAAACTGTATATTCATCTCCACCTATGTGATTATAGCAGTGTTCCGGATTTTGCTCTGATGATGTTTGCCCACCAAAGAATACGTATTCCCATTCAGTTATCCCATCGCCTGTAGCTGTAAACTGAACACAGAACGGTTCTTCGCATTGATAACTGGGAGTTCCTGTTAAAGTAACTTGAGGTTCCTGAACGAAAACCTCTTTTTCCGTTTCATCCTGACAACCAAGGTCCTTGGCGGTCAAAGTAACCTTGTGAAATCCTCCTGAACTAAATACATGAAAAGGGTTCTGCAGTGTTGAGCTTCCTCCATCATCAAATGTCCACTCGTAAGAAGTTCCTCCATTGGAGTTGTTAAGGTATTGAACATTTTCCCCGATGCATATAGTATCTGCGACATTTATAATCGCTTCTGGAGAACCAATATTTATGTTTCTCGTTAATTCGTCAGAGCAACCACCATTCTCAGAAACTATTAATTTGATTGGATAATTTCCGACCGCGTTATAGGAGTGAGAACCAGGGTTGGCGCTTGATGAAGTTTGAGAATCTCCATAATCCCATTCGTAGGTTAAATCTGTTGTGCCACCTTCGCTGTTAGTAGAAGTGTTGGTTATGTTTACAACCAGGGGTGCTGTACATGAAGATAAGGGTGTAGCGGTAAAACCAGCATCAGGAGGATTTGATACATTTATGAAACTTGTTTTTACCACTGTGGTATCACATCCATTATTGTCTGTTACAATTAATGAAATGTTGTATGAACCAGTGATCGTGTAGGTGTAGTCTGGGTTTTGATCGGTACTGGAAGCTCCGTTTCCAAACGCCCATTGCCAATCGATAATGTTTGAAGAGCCCTCTGCTGAAGATTCATCGATAAACGAAACGGTGAAGGGTGGACATCCGCTTGCAGAACCATTTACTGAAAAATCAGGAGAAGGATTTCCATATACTGTTATGGTTTCTGTATATTCAGTTGTTCCATCATTAAAGGTTACAGTGTATTCTCCCGGGGTACTGTAAATAGCAGATCCGTTATCTGTGTCCGGTGCACTTGTTCCATTTCCGAAATTCCAATTACCTGGAACAGGACTTGAAAATTCAACACCTGTTAAAGGAGCACAGCCTGTATTTTTGTTAACTGTTATTTGAGCTGTTACAATAGCAGAGTTTGTAACAAAAAATAATATTAAGGGTAGTATATATGACTTCAAAACAAAATAAGTTTAGCTAAAACAAAAGTAACATTTTTAAGCAATTGGATAAGTTTTTCCTTGAAATTCTGATTTAAATTTTATATTTGACTTGAATTACAGCTATGAATAAATTTACCCCATTAATACTTTTGCTTCTCTTTAGTACAATTACTAGTACGGCTCAATACAACAATGAGTTCGGTTCGACAGAAGAATGCTACGAAAAGACCTTTACTGTGGTTGCCTGGGTTCTTACAGATACTACAAATTCTATTGACCCTCTCACCGAAAATCAAGTTCGGCTTGCTATCGATAACGTAAACAGTAAATTCTCAGGAATTTGTGTGGATTTCAATTTGTGCGAATTCAATGAGCTTCCCAACCATAGGCAGGACACAATTTTAAAAGGTACCCATGATGAAGAAATTGCTGCCCTTTACAGAAAGAAGAATGTAATTAATTTGTATTTCGCTAAAGAAATAATTAACGAGGATCCAGATCCCGGGCCTTGCGGATATGCTCCCATGGGGTCAACAAATATTCCTTCAGACACAAATAAAAGAGATGCTATTTTTTTGAAGAAAAGTTGTTTTTCAGATGTAGTATTGGCTCATGAGCTTGGGCATTATTTTGGTCTCTACCATACTTTTGAAACTGATGCTAACGGGATTGAGAGCCCTACTGGTGATGATTGTGCTACAACAGGAGATTTAGTTTGTGATACTCAAGCCGATCCAAATGGAAGTAATGATGTTAATTGTCACCTGGACCCTCAAGACGCAGATCCCGTATCAGGGTTATACTATGAGCCACCAGTATGTAATATTATGAGTTATTATACGCCAGATTGCGAACAGTATTTTACAAGAGGACAATTGGATCGTATGCTGATGATTATGAAAACAGGAAGAAGTTATTTATGGTAAAAAGACTGTTTTTCATATTGCTCTTATTTACTGTTGTTTCAAAGGCCCAGGATATTCATTTCACTCAGTGGATGTTCTCTCCTTTAAACTTAAATCCCGGAGAAACAGGTCGCTTCGATGGGGATTATAGAATTGCCGGAAATTTCAGGTCTCAATGGGGTTCAATTATGAGTAAGCAATACAATACCTTAGGGTTGAGCTACGACAGAGTTTTTGCAGTTCGCGGTCAGGAATTAAGTGCTGGTTTACAGTTTGTTAATGATCGTTCCTCTGTTGGAAATCTGATGCAAAATAAATTAATGCTCTCTGGCGGTTACAACAAACTGTTTAAGGGTAATTACTTCAGTTGGGGTGCGCAGATTGGGCTACTACATAAAGGATTGGACCCGAATAAATATTCATATCCGGTTCAATGGGACAATAATATTGGAGAATACAGTAATCAAACGGGAATAAGTAATGGGGAAAACTTTACCAGTACGAATGAATATTTATTTGATGTCAACCTTGGTTTTGGATGGGCAAGACAACTTACCGATAAACTTTTCCCCGAAATAGGAGTTGCTTTTTTTCATTTGAATACACCGGAGGAAAGTTTTTTTGATAATCCTGAAAATTTACAAATAAGGCAGGTGTATAACGTAAGATTGAATTATAAATTAAATTCCAAATATGTTTTTTCACCAAACCTGTTATATTCATACCACAACCAGGCTCAGGATATGGTCATCGGTGCTATAGGTAAGATGAAAATGAGTGAGAATAAATCTAAAATTGATGAGGTTTTTGCGGGTGTTAACTTCAGAGACGGATTTAGTCGTAATTATGACGCCACCAACATCATAATTGGAGCTACCCGGGAAGAGTGGCAGGTGGGTTTAAGCTATGATATAAATATTTCAAACCTTTCATCAATAACACATTACAGAGGCGCTTTTGAGTTGTCGGTGATTTATATTGCGCAAAGTAGTGAACCAAAAATTTACAATATTCCTTGTGATAGATATTAAAAAAATCGTATTTCTGGTGGCTGTTTCACTTAGCCTATTCACCAACGCTCAGGTTGATGAAAAAATATATAATTCTAAAGCTAAGGTTGTACGAAAAGCGGGTGACAAGGCTTTTAATAATGGTGATTTTTTTGGTGCCACAGCGTATTATCAAAAGTTTTTAATTGAAAACGATACTCTAATTCAAAAACATGGAATATTTGTCGGGAGGTTTCAAAGTCTTCATGTTAAATATCAATACAGGTTAGCGGAATCTTATCGTCTTTCGAGAGATTACATGAAGTCTGAGAAATTTTATATGCTTGTTTTTCAGGCAAAGCCAAATAAATATCCTAAGTCTCAGTTTTATTTAGCTCAAATGCAAATGATGAACGGGAAGTATGAAAAAGCAAAGGAAAATTTTCTGCAGTTTAAGAAAGCATATAAAGATGCGTCTGATTCATCTTATTTTAGAAAAATGGTAAAGCTTTACATTGCTTCATGTGAAGCTGCCCCAACAATATTGAAAGATACTTTAGATATAAGGATTCATCATCCAGATACTTCTGTAAATAAGTCTCATGTTGAAATGTCCCCTATTCCTTTAAGTGATTCAACTCTTTTATATGCATCATTGCGGTCAGATACAGTAGTTTATATAAATAAAGACGATTCTTTATCAACAGTTCCTCACAGAAAATTTTATATCGCAAAAAAAGAGAATGATTCAACGTGGGTAATGCAAGATGAATATGCTGAAGGTTGGTTTAATGCAGAAGGAACTGAAAATGGCAATGGATGTTTTAATCAGGACAGTTCAATTTTTTATTTTTCCAGAGGAATCAGAAATGCCAGAGGGCAGTTAATATTTCATTTATATTATGCCAATCGAGAAGATGGAGAAACATGGAGTGAACCAATAAAAATGAATGATGAAATTAACGTAAAGAACTTCCATTCCACACAGCCATCGATGGGGTACCATTTTAAAAAGCAAGTTCCTTTACTTTATTTTGTTTCCAATAGAGTTCAAGGGTCAAGAGGAGGATGGGATATTTGGTTTTCCGAATTTGACGCAAAAAAGAATCAATGGAAATCTCCAAAAAATGGAGGAAGTAAAATAAATACTACTTTAAACGAAATGTCACCAAGGTACAATATTGATAATAAAACCATGTATTTCAGTTCCGAAGGGTGGCCTGGTTTAGGTGGTTTTGATATTTTCAAAACGATAGGAGAGTTAAAAGATTGGTCTCAACCAAAAAATATCGGTTATCCTATAAATACCGGGGTTGATGAATTGTACTTCTCAAAAGAAAAAGAGGGTGATGCAGGTTATTTTGTTTCCAATAGAAAAGGATCGGTGTCGCTGAAAAACCCAACATGCTGTGATGATATTTATTACTATAAGGAAAATGATTTTATTCATCTTGGAGTAAAAGGTAAAACGTATGAAGTTCAGGAATTAAAAAAAGTGGAGGATACCTTAATTACGAGCTCCATAACATTATCTCTTGTTTTACTCTATGATTCATTAGAAGGAGAGGAGATAGTAATTAAAACAATTTTACCTGAGGCAAATGGAGATTACTTTTTTGATTTAGAAAAAGGAAAAGAATATACTCTTAAAGCTAATGCAGAAAACTTCTTTATGCAAACGTTTGATATTTCTACAAAAAATGCAGCTGAATCTGATACAATAGAAAAAGATTTCTTCATGAAGCGGTTTTCTATTAAACCTATAGTTGTGAAAAATATTTACTACCAATATGACAAGTTTACTCTTTTGGATAGTTCCAAATCTGTAATCGATACAACAATGTATAAAATATTAATAGAAAACCCCGATATAAAGATCGAGATTGGTTCTCACACAGATTCCAGGGGAAGTGATGCCTATAATCAAAGATTATCTCAACAAAGGGCGCAGTCCGTAGTTGATTATCTGGTTAAAAAAGGAATTCCGCGTAAACGTCTTGTTGCCAGGGGGTATGGTGAAAGCAAACCGATTGCGCCTAATGATAACAAGGATGGTTCAGATAATCCAGAGGGGCGTCAAATGAACCGTAGAACAGAATTCAGAATTGTGGGTAAAATAGAGGGCGTTTCTGAAATTATTTATACTGAATAAGCAATATAGCT
>TARA_B100000674_G_scaffold463046_1_pt1 | contig 21691 bp, 19 predicted proteins | sample TARA_B100000674 | Tara Oceans TARA_B100000674 (sample SAMEA2622759) | marine metagenome | biome: marine biome (ENVO:00000447); feature: surface water layer (ENVO:00002042); material: "saline water (ENVO:00002010), including plankton (ENVO:xxxxxxxx)" | depth 5 m
TCACCTTCAGCGAATGTTAATGTCGTACTAGAAGTTGTTATGTTGCTCCATGTTCCTTCTTGCTGGATTTGGACATAATCTAAACCAGAGCCACTTCCGTCATCAGTAGCACTATCGAATCCTGAAATGGTTATTTCAGTGCTATCGCTCCACTCGCCTCCATCTCCAACAGTCGGTGTAGTCATCGTAGGGGCGGTTCTGTCTATTCCGATGAACATCGTTTTGCTTGCTGAAAGCCCGGAACCGTCCCAAACTGTCAACCTCGGATTGTAAGTTCCTTCTGCGATTGCGCCAGTGTTCCAGTCCCATCCATAATTCAGTGTTCCCGGACCGTCATCTGAAGGAGTACCAGGCCCCGGTACATTTGCTAGACTTGCATGTGTGAGGTCATCGTCACTAGCAGACCAAGTAAATCCTAGGGTTCCATTAGCATCTAGGGCATACCAAGCACGGTCCAACGCAGTAGTTCCACTACCATAACCCGAATTAGACAATGCGAATGATGTGATTACAGGGACTTGATTGACAATATTGAACTGCCCACTAGAAGACCAAACTGAGAAGTTTCCAACACTCGAATCCCATGCTCTAGCTCTGAACGTCCATGTGCCATTTTCATATCCTGTTGTGTCAACGTGTTTTAGCCATGGCGTCGATGTCAAATTAGCAACTTCATCCCAATTGGTTCCGTCGCTGGAAATATCGATTTCAATACTTGAGATTGTTCCATTACCAGTTGAGGAAAAACTCAGTGTGTACAAGCCCTTTACGTCTTGGTTTTCAGTGGGCCCATTCGCGAATACCAATGTCAACTCGCTATCAGCGTATTTTACGACCTTTGAATCAGGTAAAAACACATCACCACTTTGCCCCATAGTCATGATAATCACGACCAATAGCACCGAGATGAAGCGCCTCATCAATTACCTGACAACACCCTCCGCCCTTGAATGCTCGCATTGCAACACCCCCCTTCGGGGTGTGTTGCGGGTTTGGAATAACCATCCGAACCCTTTCTAGGAGTCGGTTGTTTCAAGTGCTACCCCTGTCCTCTTGCAACCATGGCAAGGTCTGTCTTGACTGGTATTGTCCTCGCGATGCTGATTGTCTCAGTAATGCCAATATCTGCGAATGCAGAAGATAGTGGGGGAGTGCAAGCCTCTGAGTCAACAGTTGCAATCTCTCCTTCAAATCCTGTTGAGGGGGGCTCGATTACAATCACGCTTACCCTATACAACTCAAATAATTTTGAAGCAGATGATGTGATTTACAAATTCTATTGGAATGGCGTATCATCATCACAATTGATTACAGCAAATACTGTTGACATACCAGCAGAGTCCACTGCAGATGTTCAGATTGTTAAATCTGGATTAACTGTTGGCGAACACAAAGTGTGGGTCGCATTCGAGTATGCGGACTCTGGTGAACAGATTTTCTTCTCAGAAATTATCGTTAGTGGCCTAGCGGACTTGGAAGTAACTACAATTTCAACTAGCCCTGTTGATGTTCAATCTGGAGATGATGTGTTAATCTCAACTGAAGTTTCCAACACAGGTTCACAGGATGCTGATGCTAGCAGATTGCAAATCAATTTGGAATCTCAGAGTGAAATTGTGGACGTTCCTGCAATACTTGCGGGTGAAAGCACTTGGGTCAATCACACGATGGCTGCTCCTTCGTCTGGAAGCTATGACTTTACTGTGACACTTGATCTCGACGATGCTGTAATTGAAGCAGATGAAGATAACACATTCACCTCCTCTCTAACCGTCAATTCCAGGATGGATGTTTCTCACCTTGGAGAATTGTCTGTTTCTGTAGAGGAAGGAGCACTTCAGGGCCCGTGGACAATATCTGGGACATTGATTCGTACCGCAGGAGATGGAGTTTCTGAAGTGCCAATGAGAATTGAAGTTAAGGATGATAATGGAGTAAATATTCCGTTGCCCACATTCTACGTTAACATTAGCGGCGGAGAAAACGCACAACAAGCATGGTCATTTGACCTATTGTACACACATGTTTCTGGTCTATCCTCTGGTAACCACCAAATTACTGCTGCAATAGATCCATATGGTACAGCCAGTTTCATTCAAGAGAGTATTGAAAATGATAGAATTAGTACCTATTTTGACAAGTTCGATATCCCGGATGTTTCAGTCGACCCGTTCGCAGTTCCGTCTAGAAACACAGTCAATAGCGGAAGTAATGTCGATTGGACGGTAGCAATTACCAACACTGGAGATGTCGAAGTCAAGGGTAAGTTGATTTACACATGGGAAGGACAAACTGTAGCAGAAAGCTCTCAACCAATTATCACAATTCAAGCAGGTGACACTTACATTTGGCAAAACACACTGCCTACAGAAAGTGGTTCACACACTGCTGAATTCGAGGCTCAATGGATTCCTTTATCCAGCTCATTCGATGAAAACCCTCTCAATTCGTTTGCGAATGGTAGTGTCGAAGTTAATGCTCAACTAAGACTCTCCTGGTCTATGACTTCAATGGAGTTAGTCGATTCAAATCAAGAACCAGCGGAGTTCCCGTTAATGGCTGGCGATGAATACACAGTCTCAATCAAACTCGCTTCACAAGAAACAGGAACAGTGACTTATTCGTGTGAAAATGAGGTGGGTGAAGTCTTCGCTACAATACCAGTTGTGATTACTACTGGTGGCCAAATTGTAACCGTTGAGTGTACATTTACAGCATCTGCGCCTTACACGAACATCAACCTAATTCCAAATGAGACAATGGTCAGTTCCACACAATCTTGGAATTGGGATTCCAAAGAATCTAGCAACAATGTTGCAGACGACCCAGGGAGTATGACATTCCAGACCGCAGGAATGATCGCAATTATTTGTGTCATTTTGATTGCAGTATTAATCGCTGCAGTAATTTTGACAAGAGAAGTAGAAGAAGAAGTCGAACGTGATATCTTCGATTATTGTCCTGCTTGTGACGGTGAATTGAAAGGAGGAGAAGACCGCTGTCCTTGGTGTTCATTCAATCTCAAGAAGGCAAGGAAGCAATTCCACGATTGTGAGAGTTGTGGTGAATCTATACCAGACTTGCTCGCAAACTGTCCTTACTGTGGTGCTGAACAAGACACGTCCAAATTCTTTGAACAAAGAGAAAGAAGAGTCTTCGAGAAGGAAGAAGTTCCACTTCTTGATGAAGAAGAAATTGACCCAGAAACCATTCACGCAGCTGGATACGAAGGGTTCGATGAAGCTGTCAAAGAATTCGGATATGACGCTGATGATTTGGAAGACCACTGGGATGAGAACATCGCTAGAGCTGAAGCAGAAGTTGAGGCTGCATACGATAGAAGAATGGCAGATGAGGAAGTCGAGTTGGATGAAGAAGAAGCACTGACAACCGTAACTACAACACTCAAGTCTATCGAAGAAACATTCGAAGGACACGATATTGATGCAATCCTAGAGAATAAGGACATCAAGGCTCATACTGATGACGGAAGTGAATTATCTGCTAGCGATGCAGATATTCGTGGCAAATTGTACGAAATCACCGGAGAAGATGGTGTAATGCCTGGCGATGAAGTGCAAGTCGGAATGGGAGTCCAAGACCGTTCACTGGCAGGAAATATTCTGCCAGATGACGCAATGGATTTCTCTTTCGATGATGAAGAAGCCGACGAGTTGAATCCTGCCGCAGCTGCGGCTGCTGAAAACAAGAGGCGACGCGGTGTGAGAAGACGCTCCAAGAAGGTGGAAACCGCTGAATGTGGCGCATGTGGCGCGGATATCCCAGTAGATGCAAGCGAATGCTCTGTTTGTGGAGCTAAGTTTGAATGAGGAATCTAAATGGAAAAGAGTAAGCATAAGATTACTACAATAGTAGGTATTCTTGCATTGTGCTGGGGAACTCTGGGAATATCCGTAATGTCTTGGGCCGCTTACACTCAAATCACTTCAGGTGATTACCAAGGAGGAACTGGCGGGGTTATCTTTGGACTGATATACAGTGTCGTGGCAATATCTGGAGCGATTTTGATGCTCAAGAGAAAGAAAATTGGCCAATACATGCTCTGGTTTATCGAACCTTGGGCAGCGATAGATAACACTCTACACTACGATGACCTCTCTGCTCCTTACCTTCTTCCACTCACTCTAATTGTGATTTGGTCGCTGCCTACAATAATTGGCAAAGACCTCGAATAGAATTTGATGCCTGTCAGTACTCATAGGGTTCGTCATCGCTAAAGCTCGGCTGACCCTCTTGACTTCATTCAGGCAGAGCGTTCGAAACAAAAGGTATGCTTCAAACCATCGAGGGGTGTCATTGATACATTGGTGATGTCTCGGGTAGCGTGATGAGGCCGAGGCCAGCAATGTCTGCTTTCATGATGTTAGCCATTCTAATGGCTTCTAGCATGGGCTGTATTGGATTGGTACCTGCTCGTGAGTTTATGGAAGATTTGCGACCAGAGGCTAAGATGATTGATGTCAAGGATAAGATCAATGCATCGCATGTCTTTACTACCGATATCACAGATGTTCAAGGAAGCACCACATATTCCACAAGTCAAACATTTGAAGTTGATTCAGATGTAGTTGAAATCAGTGCATACATTTCTGCAGCAATGCCATTAGAGTTGATTTTACCAGGAATCCCAACCGATGTCAGGTTTGTAAGGGCATCATTGACCGATGCAAACGGAGACCAAGTTTGGTTTGAGGAAGTAACCGAAACGGAGAGAAAAATGGTCGCAACTTTCCAGCAGCCATTGGCAGAAGGAACCTGGACTCTATCGGTTGATGCAAGAGGATACGGAGAAGAAGTAGCAAATCTCTACAAAGATTCATTCCAAGTTCTGATTAAGATTGAGCGTAAGTGCTGGGAATACCCTAACGAAGAAGGATGCGCGTACGATTAGACTAAGCTTGAATCACAAGCATAGCGTCTTGAACAACTATCGCATTTGCCTTTTCGATTGTGATTTCTTTCAGCCCCGCCTTGAACCATCAATCGTTGAACTTCTTTGATAGCGGAGAATAACTGGTGCTCGTTATCTTCACTCCAATCGATTGTATGTAGATTTTCAGAACCATATTTCAGGACTCCATAAGGAGGTTTTCTTCCGGTTGTAGATTCGACAAGATGTAAGTACGCCAATAACTGCATTTTGTGGGATTTGTGAGGCTTTTCTGGAATTTTTCCGGTCTTTTGTTCAACCGGAATAAATTCACCATCCACAATTACAATTTGATCTGGCCTCCCTCTAAGTCCACTCAAGTCATCAACAAGTAATCCTGCAGTGGCTTCATCATCTGAATAAGCAACATCTGTATTTTCGTCTAATCCAGCATTTATCCTTGCAACTTCTAGGGCATTATCTGCTAGCAAGGCTCTCTGTAATTGCCAAGAAGCAAGTAATGTCCAAATCATTGCTACTGTGACAAGAATAAACCCAGCTTGTTCCTTGTCTTCCGCCCACATTAATCCAATTGCATGTAATCCGAAAATCGTAGCGCCCATTAACAAACCTGCTTCGACTCTGCCACCTTGTCTCCAGCCTCCGATGAAACCGTATGGTTGCAGTGTTCGTGGAATAGCAACTTCGTCAAGATTTTTCAAATCCTGAAGTTCAGGAGATTTTTCGATTGGTAAATCAATCCACTTTCTCCAAGGAAGATAAATCGCAAGAAGGCCAGCAATTAACCAAACCACGGATAGAATCGACAAATAGCGAGATATATCGATTGGAGTTCGATCATCGGAGATGTTTGTGAAAATAATCGCATCTGTGACGAACATTACCACAATTGTAAACCACCACGACCAGATGATTAACGCCCTGCGCAAATCGTTTTGCTTCAGTTTGAAGTTCTCGACTTTTTGATGAATTTCCGCATGTTTGATGCGACCCTTATCAATTGCTTTACCTCGCCCGGTTTTTCCATCTCTGGCAAGAGACCATGACAAAGGGCAGTATGCATGTCTCTCGAGGTCACTAGCTGAAACATGTAGTGGTTTGCCAGATTCATCGCGCCAAAAACCATCATCGCTTTCATTAGCGATTACAAGGTTACTGGGGGACATATCAGACAAAACCAAACCTCCTACATCAGACGTAGAGGCTACGTTGCAATCAAGGTTACCCTTGATGGTGTTAGCAATCTGTTCGCATTACTGCGCCACATCTACCTGTTTTAGCCCTACGAAGCGGTTATTTAGGGGGGGCTGGTGGCCCGAATGCTGGAGTCATTACCATGACAGAACTTCTAGTCGACCGTGAGACATACGAGACAAACGCCGTTCACATCGGTACTCAACAAAAGAGTGCAGATATGGCACAATTTATCCAAGAGGTTCGTTCAGATGGACTTTACCTAATCGATGTAGAAGTCACAGATAACAGAATCCGTTCCATTTCCCAATTCCTTAACCGCTACAACCCTGCAAACATCATGGTTGTTAGCGCTCGCCAATACGGACAGCGCCCAGCAAGACTGTTCGCTGAAGCAATTGGCGCAAACGCTGCTGTTGGAAGATTCATTCCAGGTAGCCTAACTAACCCTGCTCTACGATCCTACGTTGAGCCAGATATGCTATTCGTAACAGACCCTGCAGCAGACCAACAAGCCCTACGTGAGGCAGTTAACTCCGGGCTACCAATCGTTGGTATCTGTGACGCTAACAACAACCTACGCAACGTAGACCTTGCTCTACCAGCAAATAACAAGGGTCGCAAATCACTTGCTCTACTATACTGGATTCTTGCCCGTGAAGTTCTAAAGGCCCGTGGTGAGACTACAGACGAGGCATGGGCTGAAGCTCAAGACCTAGAAGAGTGGGAATCTACTTTCTGAGCAGAGACTCACCCCAAATGGGTGAATAGAGATGAGTGAGTTCATCTTACCAAAACCAGGCGAATGGGATGGTGAGGCTCGCCCATTATTCCTAGCGCCAATGTCTGGCGTAACCGACCTTCCATACAGATTACTTGCCAAGGAGTGTGGAGCAGATTTTACAATTACAGAGTTCACAAATTCGACTGCACTTACTCGTGATGCAGCTATGTCTTGGCGGAAAATGGAAACCTGTGATGATGAGAATCCATTCATTCCCCAAATCTTTGGTGGGGTAATCGAAGACATGGCTTTGGCTGCTGAGTTATTAGAAGAAACTGCAGATTTGATTGACCTAAACTTTGGTTGTCCTGCTCCAAAGGTAACTAAAATCTGTGCTGGAGCAGCCTTGATGGGAGAGCCAGAAAACCTAGTCTCGATGTGCGAGGCAGTGGTTGATAGGGTGAATATCCCAGTTACTGCAAAGATGCGACTTGGCACTGGGCAAGGCAATTTCAATGCCAAAGAAATATGTCAAGAATTAGAGAATGTTGGGATTCAGCGATTGTGTGTTCATGGTAGGACCCTGAGGCAGAGGTATTCAGGAGTCGCTGACTGGGACTACATTACAGAGGTAGTTGATGCAGTCGAGACACCAGTTATTGCTAACGGTGATGTGGTAGATGCAAAGACAGCAAAGGCATGTCTCTCCCAAACTCATGCTGCTGGATTGATGGTAGGCCGTGGAGCAATCGGACGCCCTGCTGTTTTTGGAGAAATCAAAGTGGGTTTAGGTTGGATGGAGCGAGATGATTTACCTTGGATCGCTGCTCACGATGGAGACTGGGATGAGTTGAGCTATGTCGCGCAACAATTTGCAACTCGTCGTTGGTGTTGGAACAGGTATATCGAACTGGCACGTGAAACTACGGGCCTAAATCTGAAGTCGATGAGAGGACATGCAGTTTCATTCACTAAGGGTCTACCGAGTGCTAAGAAAATCCGCAACATCATGCATGGCAAGCAAAGTAGAGAAGAATTCGCTCAAGCAACTAGTGAGTTCTTAGCAACCAATTGACCAACCTTTTCGATTCTTCGAATAACACGGTTGAGGTCGTCCATAGATTTCTGCTTCAACATTGCAACATCCATTCCAACCAGTCTATGGCCAAGTGGCAATCTTCCTCCTAGTAGATTCAGGAGTAACATCTGGTCTTTGGCCTCCATTGATTTGAGCGCTCTTTCGATAGTTTCTGGTTTGCATGTTCCTTTCTTTAGATTCTTCAACAAAGAATTAGGCACAGACAGCCGCTCAAATCCACCTTTCTTGAGTAACCAATCTTCTCCTCTGCGCATGTATTGAGTAGTCATTGCTGACCACAGTGCGGTAGATAGCCGGTCGGTTCTTGCAACTCTCTCAACCATTCCTGTGGACCTGAATCTTTCTAGGATTCTACCGACTCTTGGTTTGGGCCCATTCAATTCCTTTGCGGCCTCATCGATTGAAATCGGAGCACCGGAGTTCAGCAACATTTCGAATATTCTGACCGACAAAGAACCCGCAACGATTTCTTTTCCAGGCCTTTCACCAAGTAGGCCTACATCGGCCATGAATCTCGACAATTCACTCTCACCTTCTTCAAGCGGACCCCATTCTTTGATTCTGAGAAGGGCGCTAGGCTTGCCGTCAGGAGGCAATTCGATTTTCATTGCAACCTTTTTTCCTCGATTCCAAACTTCATCGAATATCTCTAGTCGCTGCGAGTGGATTAGTTGAGCTCGGGCTTTCATATTCGAAATTGCTTTGTCGATTGAGCCTCCAGTCAGGTAGTAATTTTTCCAACCCTTGCCAGATGATGTCGATACTAATCCAGCAGAAACCAATCGCACAAAGTGGTGGTGAATAGCGGCAGGAGTTAGGCCGAGATTTTCAGCCAATTCTCTTGTCTCATACCCTTTACTTGGGTCCATGAACAGATGTTCTGAAAGAACTCTGTGAATAGGGGAAAATGTGCCATCATCAGCAGCATTCTCACCTCTTCGGCGATGTAAGCATAGTGTATCGATCAGCCAAGAGATTAGTTTCTCTCTATCGTTCTTACCTGCAGGAAGAGGAATCTCATCTAAACGCAGGTCGAACATACAGCCAACGGATTGCCGAGAGGCTTTGAACAATGCGCAACAAACGCCTCTTGAGAGACGATTAGCGAATCAACGTCTCTCGTCCGACCATTCATAATCAATAGAACGAGAGTTCTGCCATTCTTCAGCATCGATTAGATGTGGCGCCATCTCTAGTCGGTCTTCACGCAAGATTCCACGGCGGCGAAGGACTTTGATTGCAGAATGAACAGATGCTCTAGAGCGGCCGATTCTTCTTGCTAATGCAGCCTGTGAGCGTGGGATTCCATTTATTCTAATGTCATCAATAATGGTCCTTTGAACTAGAGAAAGCCCGATTGGCATCTTCCTTGCAGCTTCAGATTCACCAACATCCATTCCTCGAAGAACTTCGATCTGCGAAGGTGCTCCTGCAAAGTAGCATGTTCTTCCATTAACTGAGATAATAGTGATGGCTTTTCTGCTAGTCAAGACATCAAGATGGTGTCTTAGTGTCCCGTTTGCAGCAGACAAATGGGATTGTAATTCACGGTAGCACAAACCGGGATTTTTCTCAAGTGTTCTGAGAATTCTCTGTCTGAGCGGATGCTCGAAATCACTGATTCTGGCTTTCACTCCACCTCTTGTGAACATCAGTGAGGATAGGCTGGAGCCAATCCCCAAGATTCCACCAGTGGCTCCAGCAAGGCCCGCGGCAAGCCACGGTCGCTGAGTTATCCACTGTTTTAGAAGTGCCATGAGGTGTTTTCAGCACTACTCACTTGTAATTGATTCGGTTATGTGAATCATCATCTCGACTTGATTGAGCCGCTACGGATTTTGAGGTGAGCAACTAATGGCGAGAGCAATCTTCCGCAAGTAACACCGTGCTCAGATAGGATGTAATCAACTCTTACAGGCGGTCCATCATCTACTTGGCGAATAACCAATCCTTCTTCAACTAAAAATCGCAACTTATCAGATAGGGTGCGGCTAGAGATACCAGCCAGTAATGTCTTGAGTTGATTGAATCTTCGAGGCCCAGCAATGTACAGCGTTGATAGGATTTCAATAGTCCAGCGACTTCCGAAAACATGTAATGCTTCTACAGCAGCCTCAACTTCCCATTCAGTGTTCCATGGTCCGCCTCTAGAGTTGTTAGCCAGCAACTCGCGTATGTGTTTACCATTGGAGATTGTATCTTTGACATGGCTCTCAATATCACTTAGAACGGAACTGGACAGAGACAGAGGAGGCTCGGGCATAAATCTCCCACAAGGTGTCTATGATAAAACATAGTGTAAATGTAAAACCATCATGAATTTTGGTACGTAGGTTTTCTACCTTCAATCAAGGCACTCAAACCTTCCAAGGCATCATCGGTTGAGAAAATTGCTTCTAATTTACCAAGTTCTTGTGATAATCCATCTGACAATTCAGTTGCACCCGCTGCATCGATCAAATCACTGGCCATTCGTAATGCAATAGGGGCAGTGCGAGATAGAGATTTCATTTGTCTAGAAACGAGCTTGTCTTCAGGGTCAAAGCCGTCAGGGCAGTTTCCATCAAGGATGGTTGCTAGGTTTTCATCACTGTAGAAGTTCTGTGCAAATTTTGCAATCTTTGAATCTGAATTCATTGGTTTAGCAGGATACTTTTCAGCAGGTTTTCCTTGTGCATCAAGCATTGAAATTGTTTCATCAACCTTGGTAACATCAACCAAGTTTGTCACCATTCCAAGGTCTGCAGCAGTTCTTGCATCCATGAAGTTTCCAGCAAGTACTGCCCAGCGAGCTGCAGGCAGACCTGCTATCCTGGCTGGACGTTGTGTTCCACCTAATCCGGGGAATATGCCGATACTTGTTTCCGGGAATCTGAATTGAGTTTTCCTTGTACCAATCCGGTAATCACAGGATAGAGCGAGTTCAAGTCCTCCACCTAGTGCTAAGCCTGTTGTTAGTGCGATTGTTGTCTTGCTTGAGGATTCAAGTTTGTTTTGAACGACATGACCGTTTGCTGTGAAATCGTAAATATCTGGGAAGGAATCTGCCCGGATTTTGTCGACAAAGAACTTGACGTCGGCACCTGCAACGAATGCTTTTCCTGCTCCGTCAAGTACAATCGTTCTTACGGAATTATCAGAATTAGCTTTGTCTAGAGCATCTCCTAGTTGATTGACTACAGTTTCATTCAAGGCATTCATTGCCTCAGGACGATTAATCGTAACAGTTGCGATTCCATCACTGATGTCTAGGTCGACATATGAGAAGGAGAACTCATCTTCTCTCTTCCAGATTTCTGGTACAGGGAAATTCGCTAATTCGCAGTAATCTTCTGCCATGGCTTTAGCCGAATCAATACCTAATCGGTTCGCTAATTCGAATGGTCCACGAGCCCATCTTAGGCCGACCTTTGCACCACGGTCTACATCTTCCAGCGAACAAACTTCTTCATCAACGATTTGTCCAGCAACTGCGAACACTTGCCCCAGTAGACGAGTTCTGATAATTTCCGCAGCCTCATCACTGCAATCGGTATCTTCACCGATTTCCCATTGGTCTCCGGCTTCAACCATTTCACGAAGATTTTCAGCGCCAACATACCTTGGAGTTTCGAGTTGTTCAGCCAGATAATCGGTTGAATGTAGGGCAATTGGAGGGCCTGTTAAGTTCATCAAAGCGAAAGGACCCATTCCGATTCTGAAAGCCTTCATTGCTACTGCATCGATTGCAGCTGCGCTTGCAATTCCTTCCTGCAACAACAAACAAGCCTCGTTTAGCCAAGGCACGAAGAATCGATTTACTACGAAACCAGGGCGGTCTTTACACAGAATCACGACCTTGCCCAGTCCTCTGCAATATTGTACAGTTCTTGCAATTGTATCTTGTGATGAGTCTTCGCCAGGAATGACTTCGACTAGACGATTCTTTGCAGGATGATAGAAGAAATGTAATCCAACAAATCGGTCCGGTCTACCCGATGCCAATGCCAGTTCATTTACTGATAGAGAGGAGGTATTGGATGCGAGAATCGTACCTTCGCCACACACTTCGTTTAGAGTGTTGAAAACAGTGCTCTTGATATCAAAATCTTCGAACACGGCTTCGATTACTAGGTCTGTGTCTGCTGCAGTATTTTCAGTTCCAACAACACCTGTTATTCTTCCTTTAATCTGTTCGACTTGGTCTGGTGAAAAAATTCTCCTTTCTACAGCCTCAGACAAGAAATCTGCGATAATCGTTTGACCCCTTTCTACCCACTTTGCCTCTCTGTCTACCATTTGGACATCAAATTCTTCTTGCGCAGTTTTCTGAGCAATTCCGGAACCCATGTTGCCAGCACCGATGATTGCCACACTCTGTACAGGTTGCATATTACCCTCCAAATCAAACCCCTCCATGAATTAAACGGGGGAAGGCTTCAGTTCAAAATAGTGAATCATACGCCTCTCGATGGCGCTTCGCCCAGTTTTCCACAGAAAATAATGCGGCTCTTTCTTTGACCAAGTTACTTTCATCTTTCAATTCTGAAATCGCATTTCGCCAAGCATCAATGTTTTCGGGTGGAAGTATGTGATGTTCTAATGGGATTTCGTTATGTGCAGGAGCATCAGCAACTAGGGCTGTTGTTCCTGCTGCGTATGCCTCGAGTGGAGGCAGTCCAAAGCCTTCAGCGACGGATGGGAAAAGCAATGCATCAGCATGCTGCAGTGCAGCAATCATCTCATCCTGTTCCAACCTACCGACCCAGTTTAGATTACAACTCACTTCTTTGGCATAGGTGCACAATTCACGTTTTGATTCTGGTGAAGATTCTGCCCCAATCTTGTGGAGTGTAACGTCCATTTCTGAGCAGACCTTTACCGCGAAATCCACTCTTTTTCTCGGCTCTTCACTACCGATGACAAGCAGATTAACACCTTCATTAAACCATGATGGCTTTTCAGTTTCGATCTGATATTCTTGCAGTTTTATTGCGTGAGGAATCCAAGCAGTAGGAGTCCCAGGGAATCTCATCTCACACTCTTGCTGAGTGTCTTTGGAGACACAAATCAGTAAAGATGCTCTAGCAAGACCACGCTTGATTTTTTTCAAATCTGATTTTCGGATGAATGATGGACTTTGCTCGCCTACTTTGACACCATTCCGAACACTCGGGTAGAGATGGAATAAGTCGTGCACTGTAACCACAGATTTTCCAGATTTTGGTACGAGTCCGGACTGCTCTTGGTCTGTGATATGAACTATATCGGATTCTTTGGATAACTTTGCTACTTTAGAGGGGCTACTGAACCACCTTTTCCATATTCTGGAGAAAGGATTTTTCTTGATTTGGTATTCGTGAACACCAACTAATTCATAACCTTCAACCAATCCAGATTTCAACCTTTGAACTAGAGATGAATGAGTACTTCCTAAGCCTGAGTAGGGCGATAATGCTCCTCCTCTTGCTAATGTGATTTTACGCAATGAAATCCCTCATTGAACTATTTTCAGGTGCTTTATTGACTCTGCAATTCCTAAATCTTCAGGGAAATGCATAGTAGCTTCTGGAATTGGTATTGGCACAATTTCTTTCCCGACTAAAGCAACTCTGCTCGGCGGTGAATCGTCCAGCAATTTCCTGTCGGTCAAAGGAGCCAATTCTCTTGAGAAATCAAGTATGTCTTCATGGAATGGCATATTTTCTGCAGTTAGGTTTTCTCTTGAATTACCAACATGCACATAGCCCTTGCATTCTATCCAATCAGGGTCTGCTCGATTGTCTAGCGCAGCATATTGAGGAATGTGCTCGGGATTCATATTTTTACCTTTGATTAGAGTGTGTCTGCACACAACCCTAGTGTCCAAGCTTGGTAGCAAATCTATGGTTTCCTCAAATTTATCCCATGCTGCAGCATTCCATTTAGGCCGGCAGATTTCATCGAACACTTCCTTATTTGGAGCATCAACTGAAACGTATAGTTGAGTAGGAAGTGTGTCTAGGTTTTCGATTACCTTTGGCAGTGTTCCATTGGTAACTAGCATGGTGGTCATTCCGTGTGAGTGACATAATTCCATGTATTCTGAGAGGCGTGAGTAAAGAGTTGGCTCTCCATTCAGAGAGATAGCAACATGCTTAGGATTTTGAGCATCTAGGAATTTTTCCTTGGGAACCTTAGGGTTTCCACCAAAGCCAGAAATCAACCTCCTTTGCGCTTTAACGGATTCATACAGCATTTCCAGCGGGTCCTGGTCGACTAGCTCTAGGGAATCCATATGTGGCTCTCTCCAGCAGTATGAACACGCGAGGTTACACTGGTCGACAACTGGAGACATTTGCATACAGTTGTGGCTTGCAATACCGTAGAACCTACCTTTGTAGCATTGGCGGTCTCTCAGTAAGGATTCCTTCGTCCAATGACATACTTTGACTCCACCATGTTCCCCGACAATGTGGTAGCGTTGCTTCTGCAACTTCGCCTTTAGTAGTGGGTCCATCATCTATCGGACTAGTATTGCTGATTTCAAACCCACGCTTATCAAGAAGGAACACATCGGATAACACATGCAGAAGTCAGAAGAGTCGTGGCTTCCTCATTTACTAGGATTCATCCTGCCTATTGTAACCATTTTGGGCATCTATGTAGGAGGATGGTGGGCTTTCTCTGGATTTGTGTACGCGCTAGGGATTTGTCCATTCATTGACTACTTCGCTCCAGAGAGAGCACCTGTAAGAGGTGAGATGAGTACAAAGCCATGGAATGCGTTACTGTATGCTCACGGCTTGTTTTACTATGCATCGATAGGGATGCTATTCTGGCGAGCTAACCTTGATGGATTTGGGTTACCGGTAGTATTGGGCGGATTATCAGTTGGAATAGTAGGAGGGATCTCCGGCATTATCAATGCACACGAATCCGGACACAGAAAGAAAGGTTCTATGATTTGGCGGATTGCTAGAGTCAATCTCTTTTTGGTGCTATATTCACACTTTACCACAGAACACAATCACGGTCATCACAGAAATTATGCTACAGAATTGGACCCAGCATCTTCTCCTGCAGGTAGAGGTCTATGGACTCAAATCGCAATGACAATTCCTCGCCAATACAAATCAGCTTGGCTCACACATTCTAAAAAGGGAAGGACTGGACTGAAAAACCCGATTTTACACGGCGTGATTCTGCAAATTGCTTTCCTCGCCTTATTATGGCAATTCTCTGTTGCAGTATTGTACGCGTTCTTGATCCAAGCAGGATTGGCTATTATTTTGCTTGAGTTTGTCAACTACATGCAACACTACGGATTGAGGAGATCTGTTGGTGAAAGGCACACAGAAATGCACTCCTGGGAGCACCGAGGTGTCTGGTCGAGATGGACACTGCTTGAACTCCCGCTCCATCCAGCGCATCATCTCAAAGCAAGTACTCCTATGTGGGATTTAGAAGCCTATGAGAAATCACCACAGTTACCTAGTGGCTACTATGTTTGCTTCTGGTTGGCTTTATTTCCTCCATTATGGAAGAGAGTTATGGGCAATAAATTGGAACAATTGTCTTCCAATTAGAGCCTGGACATTGGTGTTCTGGGCTACACTTAGTTTAATCGTAACACCCAAAACGCATTATAGAGGCGGTTCCAAAAGTAAAGTGAGGGAGAAGCAATGGACCACGAACTCGAAACTTGGATTGATGATGTAATGGCTAAGCAGCAATACCGTAACGGGATTTTTTCTGACACTGGAATCCTTAATTGGCTACGAAAAATGACTCTGGGTAGGAAGTGATTGTTTCACAGCCCATGTCAAACACTAATTGATATAACATAACTTCATGATGCTGCTTACTAATGGGTGGCACCATGCTGAAAGTTACTGGTTTGACGAAGTCGTTTGGCTCTGGTTCCAATAAACTCGATGTCTTGAAAGGCATTGAAATGGAGATCAAAAAAGGCGAGATGGTAGCCCTGATGGGACCGTCAGGTTGCGGCAAATCTACTCTACTGAATATCATTGGAGGATTACTAGCTGGCGATGGGGGCAGCATTACTCTCAGCGAGCGCAAATACGGACTAAAGGGGCCGTCCAGCGTAGTTGATGTACGCAGAGAATTGGTCGGTTGGATTTTCCAGGACTTCCACTTGTTAGATAATCTAAGCGCTGTTGATAATGTTGCAATGGCTTTGGAATTGTCTGGCATGAATTCTATTGAGGCAGAAATTGCTGCGCAAAATTCTCTTGAAAGAGTGGGATTGGGTGATAGGATGAACCATATCCCTGACCAGTTATCTGGAGGCCAGCAGCAAAGAGTTGCAATAGCAAGAGCGATTGCAGGAAACAGACCAATTCTTCTAGCAGACGAACCAACTGGAAATCTTGATATCGCTAGTGGAAAAGACGTGATGAAACTCTTCAAAGAATTGTGTCATGATGAAGAAAATCCAATTTCAATCCTAATGGTTACTCACGACCCAGACCTAGCATCCAATGCAGATAGAATGCTCTTGTTGAGGGATGGAAAGACCGAGGCCTCTGACATACGTTCGGCTTGGGGCCTAGATGAAGAAGGAGATGAGGAAGAATGAGTTCTACAGAAATCGAACTCAAAGACTCTGATTTCAGCGTAACTCGATCTAGATTTGCTAGGTTTAATCACAAGATGGTCGAACTCCCCAGTAGGCTACGCCTTGCTGCACAAGGTGCTTGGCGAGGAAAGGAAAGAGGTTTAGCTGTAATCACCGGCGTATTCCTTTCATCACTAGTAATCACCACCGTTCTTGCATATGGAGTAGGATTGTCTCAATTATTCTTCGAGGAATCTCTCAAATCAGAACCGTTCGATGCGAAGATAGAGTATGGTCGAACACCCGTGGAGAACGCATCTGGTTGGTCTAACAATACGACTGTAATGACTGAGGTTTGTGATGAATTATTAGAAGAATTCTCAGAATTCAATGACTGTACTTTAGTTCTAGGCCGACAAGGAATACATAGTGGTGGATTCTTCAACCGTGAATTCGTTGTCGCTCAACCCCTAGAAATGCGGGAAATAACAGATGATGCGAATCCGTATTGGTCCAATGTCACATTCTCGTATCCGGAAGCGGACGCAAATGGCCCTCCAATTTCTGATATGCGTGCAATTAGATTCCTCGGGCCTAATGCCTTCGATGGGGAACTAGCCAAGCGATTAGGTGCGAATATCATTCCAGGATTAGGAGAATGGCCTTCCCCTGAAAATATGAGCGATAATCGTGGAATTATCCTGCCATCAGCTATTGCAAGTCAGGCACAAGCAAACGTTGGAGATAAACTGGATTCGCTAACATTTGCTTACGTTGTAGACGAATCCACCCTCGTCGAGGGTTCAATTACCGACGAGAACTGTGATGGTGAAATTACTCCTGAAAACAATGAAATGATTTACTGTAGAATGTGGATGACAGTAGAAGATCTAACCGTTATGGGAATATATGAGCCCTGGGATTTTGGAAATCCGACTTTGCCTTTCAATCCTATATTCACAACTTGGGAAGTTTTAGATGAATCACAGCGCGGTACTTTGATGTTTTATGACCACATGTATTTGGGAGTAACAATCGATAGGGGACAACTTCCAACGAGTTCTACGGCAGATGCAGAAGAGTGGTTAGAGGACTTAGGAACCAGAGTGCAAGCAGGGAATTACACTGATGAAGGGGTTGAATTGTACTATACTGATATCGTCACTGGTACAATCACGTTCCTCAATATCTTCCTTGGATTAATCCAAATTTTCGATTACATTATCATGATTCCAATCGTAATTTTGTCGATTGCTGTACTGATTTACGGATTGGTATTATCGCTTGAACAAAGACGTAGAGAAGTTAGCATACATCGGGTGATAGGTGCAGATGGAAGTACTCTACAAGGCATGGTATTACTGGAATTATTCGTAATGTCTTCCGTTGCTTGGCTCATTGGGTACATTTTGGCACTTCTAGCAGTTCCAATCGTTTTATCTGCGGTAGGATTCATGGAATTCAGAACTGGAGATTTCGATGTAAATCCAACTCTCGGAATATGGTCTACCCTATTCACAGCAGTCACAACACTCGGACTGGCGATACTATTCGGTAGAAGTCGAGCTCGTGATTTCATCGAGTTGGAAATCGAAGAAGGCGTCAAGAAGACAACCAAGAAATCTGAACCAAAGCGATGGCTACACTGGACCGCATTCCTATTCGGAATGTTAGCAGTAATCGATACATGGCTTGAGATGAATGGAAGTGAAGATGGAATTGTTTCCAACTTCTTTGTCGAAGGATTAATCGGAATATTTGGGCCATTCGCTTTGTGGATTGGTGGTGCGCTTCTGTTGGGCAGAATCGGTGCTAAAGGACCGCAAATCATGCAGTTAATTTTCGGAAGAACACCTTTGCTAAAGGACGTAAAGCGAGGTCTAAAGGGCTCAGGTTCTGCAGAATCAGTCAACAGATTGGCAGTAATCATGTTACTTACTTTGTCAATTGTCACTCTAGCAGCTGTTCAGGGATACACGGGAACTATCGTTGATGAGAAGACAGTCGATGCAACTGTGGGTTCTGATTTGCAAATCCAAATGGAGCAAAATGTCAACGAGTCAGAAGTTATCAGCATTGTAAAACAATATGCTGACGCCGATGTGAAACCAATTGCAACAAGCGTTCCACAACTCGCTCTCACTGATGAACTCGGAGGAGAGAGTCTGCAAACATACGTACTCCTAGAAAGCAGTGATGATGTACTGAAATGGAGCGAACAAGCTCTTCCTGGAGATGATATTTCTGATGCTCTTGATGCCTACCACAGCGGCGGATTTTCTGCGGGTACTGATGCAGCATATTCACTTGACCTTCCTGGTTCAGAAAGAGGAGGAGATGAAAATCGCCTAGATGATGAACTACTTGCTCAATCAGATGAAAAATCAGAAATCGTGACTCTAGTATGGGAGAAGATTGAGTTCAACTTCACAACTGGAGGAACAGGCGAAGAAGACCCGAATGCGCTATTCTTTGCATACACTGAATTGATGGAAGGCGATTGGTCCGGTCTAACTTTAGTTGGGCAGGATATGAACGAGAGAAACTTAGGAAGGGTTGACTTGTCACTAACCAATCTTTCTGGCGCTGACATGTCCAATGTGAACCTCAGTGAGTCGATACTCTTTGACACTGATTTGTCAAACGCCGACCTTACAGGTGCTAATCTCGAGAACACTGTAATAGTCAATTTCGCTGGAGGTTCGATAGAAGGTGCAGATTTGACCGATGCAAACTTGAATGGATTATTCGGTCTAGTGGAATTCTCTGGTGCAACTTTGTCTAATACAACATGCCCTGATGGAAGTAACAGTGATATCACATCTTGTGCATCAGGTGCTTCGGTTATTCCACCACCATTGGCTGCTCCATTGTTCCTAGCGGATACAACCGTTAGATTAGAGATTACAAAGTTCAGCACTGAAATGTATTACATGGGAGTGCACGAATATCTTCCTGGTATAGATTCCACAGTTGTAGAATCAACATTGATTATTGGTGAAAATAAGTGGCGGTCACTCGTTGGAAACGATGCTGCTGACAACTATACTTCAACAACTTGGATTGTTAGAGTAGACGGTGTTGAAGGAGACGAATTGGAGTCTCTAGCATCTCAGTTGGAGGCTGACTCAAGAGTCTCCGAAACAATGGATTGGTCAAGCAAACATAAGGAAGTAGAACGCAACGGTGGATTGATTTTCGGTACACCCGGTCTTCTATCTCTACAATTCGTAGTAGCCAGCGTAGCAGCTGTAGCCTCAAGTTTCGTATTCCTGTCTTTAGTTCTAAATCAGAGACAAAAAGAACTTGCAGTATTGCAGGCAATTGGAGCATCTCCAAATCAGATAATCAGATTAGTACTGTTTGAGATTCTATCGATTGTTATTGTATCGATGGCTCTTGGAGTTGTGCTTGGTGTTGCCCTTGCACTATCGTTCAATGGATTCTTCGATATCTTTGGATTTATCTTCCAAATATTTGGCGGTTCTAGTACAGTTATAGATCGCACATTAGTATATCCGTGGACTCAAATCATTCTAGTTTCATTAGCAGTGTTTGCAGCGGTTGTTGTAGCATTGCTAGTAACAACACGCAAAGCACTGAAGTCTGACTTGGCTAGTGTCCTAAAGGGGGAGTGAAAATGGCTGATACAATTTTGCACGCAGATGGTCTGTATCACGTATACGAATCTAAAGCTGAAGATGGAAACGTAGTGGCCCTTAGAGGACTTCATATCGATATGAAGGAAGGAGAAGCGATTGCGGTTGTTGGACCTTCAGGTTCTGGAAAATCAACCTTGATGAAATGCCTCGGCGGATTGATGAAACCGAGTGCAGGTTCGGTCAGTTTGGCTGGAAAAAACATGACCAGATTGACAGGTCAAGAATTGGTTGAACTTCGACAGAAGACAGTTTCGTTTATTTTCCAAGAAGGAAATTTATTGCCTGATTTGAATGCTCGAGATAATGTTGCACAACCCCTTCGCCATCAAGGAGTTCCGTCAAGAAAAGCCTTGGCCCTAGCAGATGAGATGCTCACTAAACTTGGAATGAGTCACCGCTTGAAGGCACTACCTGCTATGCTAAGCGGAGGAGAACAACAGCGTGTTGCAATCGCTCGCGCACTTATCACTCAGCCTCGATTGATACTGGCGGATGAACCAACAGGTGCACTGGACCCGGTTACCAGCAGAGAAGTTCTAGCGTTGTTCAAAGACTTACACGAGAATGATGGGGTCTCATTCTTACTGGTTACGCACTCGAAAGAAGTTGCAGCATTCGCTAATCGCTCTCTGGAGTTGCGAGACGGAAGATTCGTTGCAGAGCACGGAGAATCTGTTGACGTAGAGAACCTAACTAAAGATAGAGAACTCATAATCGATGAAACGGGAACGGTAACCCTACCTCCAGATTTATTGGTCAGACTTGGTGGTGCTGGTAGATACACTGTTGGAAATATCAATAGTGGTTACATTTCTTTGCAAGGAGAGTCTGTAGAGTCGATGGGTAAGATGGTCCTAGCATCTACCTGTCCAGCTTGTAAGCATGATTACAAGGACAGTGACGAACAATTATGTCCATCATGTGGTTCGTCAAGGCCAATGGTGGAAGCATGAGTTTGTTCAGGGTATCCGGAGTACTAGAGACAATTTCTACAATTTCTTTGTTTTTCGTGGCTATGCCATTGAAATACATTGGAGGTAATGAAATTCTCGTGAAAATAATTGGGCCAATTCATGGATTCCTGTTCATCCTTTACTGCGCACTAGTTTGGTGGGAACAGCACAAGGGCAGAATGCCTTCTAATCTGGCGATTTATGGAATGCTTGCAGCGATTCCACCAGGTGGCCCAATCTGGTTTGATAGGAAATATCTGAATGAACAACCTCCTTCAGAAGACCAATCAGTATAGGCGTTAAAACAAACTAATAGTTCCATGAACGCAATTCATGGCGAATGTTTGGGTAGTGGATTCAAACTGCTTTATTCACGTCGGTTCGATGGCTCCCAACGGCTTTCTTAACGACCTAAAAAAGATCCTCGAGGCTGATGATTCAGCCCTTTACGTGACTCCAGGAGTCCATGGTGAAATCAAGACAGTTCGATTCCAAAGATGGAAAGGTCAGCCTAATCTATTGGATGAAATTCGTGATTTGCTCATCACAGTCACAATTGATGAGGCTGAAGTTAGAGCATTAGCACAACATATTGGAGAGAAAGC
>TARA_B100000674_G_scaffold98130_2_pt1 | contig 21669 bp, 20 predicted proteins | sample TARA_B100000674 | Tara Oceans TARA_B100000674 (sample SAMEA2622759) | marine metagenome | biome: marine biome (ENVO:00000447); feature: surface water layer (ENVO:00002042); material: "saline water (ENVO:00002010), including plankton (ENVO:xxxxxxxx)" | depth 5 m
CATATAAATGTACGATTTCATTTAGTGGGCCTATCTCTGTATAAAAATAACCAATTTGATTACCTAATATTTTTTTATGAACTTCCATTCCTTCTTTTTCATATAAATCCATAAGTTCATTTAACTTACCTGGTTTAATTTTATAAGTTCTATGTTCTATAATCATATTTTCTTCTCCTAAATTATAATAAAAAAATTTAACATTTTAATTAAAATAAATAATAATACCAATATTTTAAGTAAATAATTTTATACTATATATATAAATTTCTCATATAACTATGAAAATTATATAGGTTTAAAAATATTTATATTATCTTTACATTCTACTTTTCCTCTAATATTGAGATAATCATTTGTCATCATATCTAAAAGTAAATCTTTATCATTTGGAGTATTAGCTATAAAACGACTTCCATCATTTAATCTTCCAAACAAAATAGAAAAAGAAGGCCCTTCCCTATCGTTTATAACAGTATATGTTTCAATATACGCATTACCATTAGCTTCTTCTATAAAGCTTGGCCCTATATCTTTATTAATTTTAGCCTGATATAGAGATGGATTAGTTGGTGCAAACATCTTACTTGGTTGCTCAGAAGAATAAATACCAACTGATTGTTTGGTAATATAATTTCCATTTGCAGTAACAAGGCCTTTTGCACCTATATTATTCCTAACTTTATGCATAATTTCAGAAATTGAATGAGTAACATAATTATTTCCTGGCCCTCCAAAATATGGTAAACCGCCAGTTACAGTTAGATCTTTATTTGTGTTTATATCTATATTCATTTCATCGCACGCTATTTTTATAGCAGAAGGAAAACAGCTATAAATATCAAGAAAATCAATATCATTAATTGCACAATTTGCCATTTTTAATGCTTCATTACATGCAATTTTCATAGCCGGAGAGCTATAATAATTTATTCTATCACTTAAATACCAATGATCATATGTATCAGCACAACCATGTAAATAAACCCATTTATTTCTATTAATACCTAATTCTTTAGCATTTTTGACAGTTGTCATTATAATTGCGGATGATTGATCTATAAAGGCATTTGCATTCATTAATTTAGTATAGGGAAATCCAATGTAGGGGTTTTGCTCATTAACATCAGATATTTCTTTTGCAGAATATCCTTGGCGTCGATCTGCTAAGGGATTATTTTTAGCTACCTCAGCAAATTTTTCTAATATATTTCCCATTTCTATATTATGTTGTTTTATAGTTCTATTTTCTTTTCCTCTAATAGCATTCTCAATTAGCGGATAAGCAAAAATAGCTCCTTTCATTCCATGATTATCTTCTACATCAGACCATCCTCTTTTTTTAATTCCCCATTCCTTATAAGAATTACCTAAATCTTCATTCCAATTTAATTCTATTCCTTTTCTCTGAGCATTTTTTTGCGTGTATAATGCTTCACCACCAGCTAATAGTGCTGTTTTAATCTCTCCTTCTGTAATTAATTCGAATATTCTGTTAATTGACCATTGAGGCATATTACCTCCTGGAAATGTATAAATTAAATTATTTACATTTTCAGCATTAATTTTTTTAGCTAGTGACAAACTAGGATTGGAATATTCTCCAAATGGACATTTAAATCTCCAGCTAGTATCTGAAAAAGACCTAATTAATACTATAGTATCTAATTTATTTAAAAATAATTCTCCTAAACCAGTGTCTTTAGCTGCCTCAAAACAAGCCTTTGCTGTTAGTTCTATAGGTGATAATGCCTCATAAGGGTCTTCTTCCTTTTGAGTAATTTGTCCACAGCCAACTAATATAGGTATTCTTGATTCATCCATTATTAAACCTATAAAAATTAATATAGTAAATAAATATATTAACACTTTTTAAGTAATTTGATATAGTTGTAAAGTTTTTTTATAATTTGAATTTGGGGGTATAGTTATGGGTAAAAATAAAAATTTTAGAAGTAGACAATGGTTTGATAATCCAAAAGATCCAGGTAACACATCCATTTATTTAGAAAGAATAATGAATTATGGCTATACTCCGGAAGAGTTGACATCAGGAAAGCCTATAATTGGTATAGCGCAAACAGGATCAGATATATCACCTTGTAATAGAGTGCATTTAAAATTAGCTGAAAGAATTAGAGAAGGTATTAGAACAGCTGGAGGAATAGCATTTGAATTTCCAGTTCATCCAATACAAGAAACTTTAAAAAGACCTACTGCCTCCTTGGATAGAAATTTAGCATACTTAGGTTTAGTTGAGATTTTACATGGTTATCCTATAGATGGAGTTGTATTAACTACAGGGTGCGACAAAACTACTCCTGCTTGTTTAATGGCAGCTGCTACAATGAATATACCTGCAATTGTTCTTAATGGAGGACCTATGTTAGATGGCTGGTACAAAGGAAAACCAGCTGGCTCAGGGACAGCAGTTTGGGATGGAAGAGTCGAATATGCTGCAGGAAGAATTAATTATAAAGAATTTGTTGATATTGTTACTTCTTCAGCACCTTCAGACGGTCATTGTAATGTTATGGGTACAGCATCTACTATGAATTCTCTAGCAGAAGCTTTAGGTATGAGTCTTACAGGAAGTGCTAATATACCTGCTCCATATAGAGAGAGAGGACAAATGGCTTATAGAACTGGAGAAAGGATAGTGGAAATGGTTGAAGAAGACCTTACTCCTTCAAAAATTATGACACGTGAAGCATTTGAAAATTCTATAATTGTTAATTCAGCAATTGGTGGTTCAACAAATGCACAAATGCATATAACTGCTATAGCAAGACATATGGGGTTGGAATTGGAAACTGAAGCTTGGCAAAATTTAGGATATGATATTCCTTTACTAGCTAATGTTCAGCCTGCAGGAAAGTATTTAACTGAAAGTTATCATAAAGCTGGTGGCACGGCTGCGTTAATGGGAGAGTTGTTAAAAAATAAAATGATAAATGGAAATGTAATTACAGCTTCAGGTAAGACATTAGCTGATAATCTTGAGGGTATTGAGATTCAGGATGAAGACGTTATTAGACCTATAAATAAACCGTTAATGGAAAGAGCAGGATTTTGTGTTTTGAAAGGAAATTTATTTGATGCAGCTATTATGAAAACCTCTGTTATTTCAGAGAGCTTTAGAAAAAAGTTTCTTGAAAATAAAGGTAGAGAAGGAATATTAGAGGGAAGAGCTATTGTTTTTGAAGGTTCTGAAGATTATCACAATCGTGTTAATGATAAAGATTTGAAAATGGATGAGAATTCTATTTTAGTAATAAGAGGTGCTGGTCCAATTGGCTGGCCTGGTTCAGCTGAAGTAGTTAATATGCAACCTTCTGATGATTTAATTAAACAAGGAATTGAAGAATTGCCATGCATAGGCGATGGAAGACAATCTGGTACTTCCGGAAGCCCTTCAATTTTAAATGCTGCTCCAGAAAGCGCAGTAGGTGGTGGTTTGGCCTGGTTAAAAACTGGTGATATTATTAGAATAGATTTAAATAAATTTACTGCAGATATGCTAGTTGATGAAGAAGAGATAGAAAGAAGAAAAGCTCAAGGAGTTCCTGTATATCCTGATAGTCAAACACCTTGGCAAGAAATATATAGAAATGGAGTAAGCCAAATTGATAAAGGAGCAGTTCTAGAAGATGCGGTAAAATTTCAAGATGTAAAAAAAGATTTACCTAGAAATAATCATTAGTAATATAAAGAATTACTGTTTAGTAAAATTTATTTTATTATTTTTCTTCTCTTTACTGCAATTAGTTCTTTTTAAATGATCCTTATCACATGTACTATCTAAGTATTTTTTTTCTAAGGAAGGATAGTAATGAATAATTTCATGTTGTTTTAAACTAAAATGTGCAAAAGAATTAGAATTAATACATAAAATTAGTAAAATAATAAAATATCTCATGAATGCCTCCATGAGACTTTACATTAAATAAAACTATTTAGATCATATATAATTAAAATTTTTATAAATGGTATCTTCATATGAAAGATACCATTATATATAATATTTACTCTTTACAACTTCCAGTTAAGTACCCTACTCCTACTTTAAAATCAGTAAGTACCACTGTGTATTCACATGTAGATGTTTTATTCGCGTATTTACCAGTTCCGCCAGTTCTCATAATTTTACCAATATTACCTTTAGTAATATCACGCTCAACAGTAGTATATTCAATGTCACCATCTTGGTCTAAACCCTGGCAATTTCCTTTAACTATACCATTTCTTAAACTAATAAGACATTTTGATGTTGCTTTATTACCATTTGAGTCTTTAGAAAATCCATTTACTGTCATATTAGCAACATTGGAATCATCATTGTTTTTAATCATATCAATATTATCAAATCTATAAACATTTTCAAAACTATAGTCAGCATTAGCTATACTAGATATTAATATAGTTATTATAGATATTAGTATTAATCTCATTTTTTTCCTCCTTTATAGTTATATTTTTAAAAATAATTAATTAAGTTAATTTTTGTATAAATTTAAGAAATATATCATAATCATATTTGACAAAAAAAATAAAGATTAAATTATAGGCACTTTAAAATGATTAAAATAAATGAATATAGTAGAAGAAGCGTGCTAAAAGCTATTGGAACCGGCTCAGCAACAGCACTATTGTCTGGGGTTTCTATTTCTATGGCAAGTGCTAATCCTATTCGTATAGGAGTATTAGTGCCTATATCAGGAGGAGCAAATGATATATTAGTGCAAATGATAGCTGGAGTAGAAGCTGGCATCAATAAACTTAACAAATCAGGAGGTATATTTGGAAGAAAGGTTGTAGCTATATATAAAGATTCTGAGGGTCATCCAAATAATCTTCAAAAAAAATGTTCTGAACTAGTTCTAGAAGATAAAGTATCAGGAGTAATAGGACCTTATATTGGTGCAGGACGTAAATTTGCAGCTCGTTATTTATCGGAGCTAAATACACCATTAATTAGTGCAACTAATCATGAAGGACGATTTTGTCATCCAAATTTATTTACATTAGGCCCTACTCCAGTTCAAGAAGTAAAACCGCTTATTGACTATATAGATGGAGGCAAAGGTAAGAAGTATTTTTTAGTTGGCTCTTATTCTAGTTGGCAAAATTCTATGTTTAGACAATCAAGATTTCAAATAATGCCACATGGTGGCATAGTTAGAGGTCAAGCATTAACTGATATAGGGGAAACAAAATTTGAGCCAATATTAGAATGGATTAAACAAACTGATACCGAGGTTGTTTTGTTATGTATACCTAGAGCAAATGGACCTTTATTTGTTAAACAGGCTAATAAGCTAGGATTATTAAATCGACTTACTTTTGCATGGATAGGATTTAATGAACTTCATCATCAAGTATTAAATTCAGAAGAACGTGAAAAAGTTATTACTTGTTCTTCATTTGTTATGTCTGATGATAAAAAAGAAGCATTAGAATTTATAAAACAAGTAAAAGATATTCGTGGAGAAAATTTCCCGGTAACATATTATGCTCACAACCATGCGAGTGCTATTGCAGCATTAGCTAAATCATGGGAAATTGCTGGAGAAGTATCAGGTCCTGCGGCTCTTAAAAGCCTTCCTGGGCTTAAATTTCAAGGAGCAACAAGTATTGAAACAATTAATTCAGAAAGTCATCACAGTTCTTTAAATATGTTAATTGCTCAAGGTAGTAGGGATAATTTAAATGTAATCCGTAGAATTGGACCTGTAGATGCAAATGCAGGTTGTAAAATATAAAATATCATTTAAAATTAAAAATTTATAGTTAATAAACTAAAAAAGATTCTCTTAAAATTACATTAAGAGAATCTTTTTCTTTAATTAATAGTTTCTTATTATTATAAATTACCTTTTTTGAGTTCTCCAGCTAAATATTCTCCTTGACGAATTGCAAGGGCGGTAATTGTTAAAGTTGGATTAGCGGCTGCACCAGTAGTCATAATAGAGCCATCAGAAACAAATAGGTTTTTAATGTCATGAGTTTGACCCCATTTATTAACTACACCATCTTCTGGTTTTGCACTCATTCTATTAGTTCCTAAGTTATGAGTAGAAGGATATGGAGGTGTTCTAAATATTTGAACTGCTCCAACAGAATTATATAGTGCTTCGGCTTTACCGTATGCATATTCTCTCATCGCAATATCATTTGCATGATCATCAAAATGAACATTAGGTGCAGGCATACCATATTGATCTTTTATTGAATCTGATAAAGTTACTCTATTTGTAGATTGTGGCATATCTTCTCCTACTAACCACATACCAGCAATATTAGAGTATCCATCCATCATTTTAGCAAAATCTGCTCCCCATGCTCCAGGGTCTAGGAAACTAGATAAGAAAGCAGGCCCTAAAGCTAATGTTTCCATATAATAACCTCCTACAAATCCTCTAGAAGGATCATTAATAACTTCATCACCAATAAACCCTGCCATTGTCTCACCACGGTAAAAATTAACTTCTTTTTCAAAACGGGCATAAACTGATCCAGTCATATGTCTCATATAATTTCTTCCAACTTGATCAGAGCTATTAGCAAGACCATTAGGAAACATATCTGAAGCACTATTCAATAATAACCTTGGTGATTCAATTGAATTTCCTGCTACACATACTACTTTAGCAGCTTGTCGTTGAACATCCCCATTAGCGTCAACATAAATAACAGCATCAACTAATCCAGAACTATCGTGAGTAATCTGAACTACATGAGATTGAGGTCTTAAATCTAACAAACCAGTTTTTAGTGCTTTAGGTATTTCACTAACTGCAGTACTCCATTTAGAAGAATTTTTATCACCTTGAAAATTAAAACCATCTTGAATACTTCCAGGTCTTCCATCATAAGGTTCTGCATTCGTTCCATATGGACCAGTAGCATAGTATTGATAACCTACTCTTTCAGCTCCATTTGCAAAAACTTTATAATTATTATTTGCAGGTAATGGTGGTCTGCCATGTCGATGAGTAGAACCTATAGCTTTTTCAGCTTTATCATAATAAGGTTCCATATCTTGTAAAGTAATAGGCCAATCTAATAAATTTGCACCTTTTATATCACCATAAGTAGAACGAGTTTTAAATTCATAGTCCAAGAAACGAGGAGTAGCTCCAGCCCAATGTGTTGTAGTTCCACCAACTGCTTTTACTAGCCACGTAGGAAGTCCAGGAAAATCTTTATTTACTCTCCAAGTTCCACTAGTACCTCTTGCATCTAGCCATGCCATCTGCAAAAATGCACTCCATTCATCATTTGAATAATCTTCTGGCTTTAAATAAGGACCAGCTTCTAAACAAACACAAGCAATACCTTCTTTTGTTAGTTGATATGCCATTTGTCCACCGCCAGCTCCTGAGCCTATGATTACCACTGCACTTTCATTTTTATCTATATTCATTTTAATCTCCCCAATCTACTGATTTATATTATTTTGATTAACTGCAGCTAGCCTTTTTTGAGTTGCAGTGAAAAAATTAGCATGATCAGGATGTTCTTCTATTCTTGGTTCAGGTAACCAATCAAGGTCATTAAATCCTCTATTTATATAACCACCTTTATCAAAACTTGCACCTTCATATCCTAGAATATCCCATACTTCTTTATCATTATATAAGGTTACCACACTAGTTCCGCGTACATGATTAAAGAATGCAGATCCTTCTATACTTTTAAGATATGAAGTTGCATTTTTAAAACTAAGGCCTTGAAATGATGCGTCTGCTAAATCACGTAAACCATCTCTCATCATGATCATTTTGCCAGCATCTGCATTACCTTTATTTATTACATCATCTGTGGTTCTTTCATAAGGTCCATCTGGAAAGCTTGCATGCGGATAAAGCGTTCTAATCATTTTAAAAATTAATTTACGATCTGAAGAGCTTGAACCAGCTACTATCTTAGCCTCAGCTATGCTAACTGCACCGAAAATACTTGCTACAGCTGATGACGAGGCCGTTCCAAGTAAAAAGTTTCTTCTTGTAAATTTCATTTAATCCTCCCTTAATTAAATATCATTACGTTTAAATTTATTAATTAATTCTATTCCCTAAATTCAAATCAATTAATTTTATAAATGAGAATAATTCGCACTCTCATTCTCATATAATAAAGCTAACAGCTTTAAATTTATATGCAATATTTAATTATAATTTATATTTTTCTGAAAATATTCTATTTTATTCGATCCAGTTGCTACTATTATTAGCAATACTTTCTATAAAAGCCGCTATTTCATTTAGTTGCTTATCATTAAGTTTTCCCATTCCGCCCCAGGCTGGCATTCTAATATAACCATTTTTAATAATATCTATAAATAGCGTATAACCTCTTTTATATTTTTTTAAACTTGGTGTTTTAGTATGCCCATTAGTGATACCTTTACCTTTAGGTCCATGACATTTAGAACATTTTATTGCATATAATTTTTTACCAGAATTAATAGACTCTTGATTATTTGATAGAGGGTTTAAACTTTTTGCATATGTTAGAGAAATACTTGAAAATGATAGTAATATTATAATTAAAATTATTTTCATTAATCTACCATTAATTAACAGTGGTATCCCCTAGGAGAGGATACCAATACAATAAAGACGATTATTTAGTTAAATCTAAACACTCATTAAATTTTTCTGTTCCTTTTTCAAATCCCAGCTTTTCACATTTTTGATCAGAGGTTAATGTCTCTGCAGAACAATCTAAGGGATGATTTATCATTGCATCATATTTGTATGCAGCACCAGTAGTCCAATCTACTGCTGCTCCAATGATTCCACCTAGTAAAATATTTCCCCAAGTTGCTCCTTGAGTACTACTATCTAGCGATATAGTTTCAGACTTATCATTTTTTGAGCATGTTACTATGAGGCTACTTGCAGATTTATTGATATTTACACTGCCTGGTGTAACTGGAACAAAATATGTTCCTTGCTCATTTCTTAATTCACATTTTGCTTTTTCACATAATGGTGTATTTACAGCAACAACTTGGTTATCACCTTGGGTAATAGACGCACAACTTGTAATAAAAGATAAAGCAAATAAAAAAATCATATAAACAAATATTTTCATAATTATTCCTCCTACTCATAATTCCTTTTTATCTTAGTACTAAAATAAACATAAAAGCAAATTGCTACTAAAAACTGCTACTAAAAATAATTAAAGTTATTCTAAATATAATGATTTATTTAGCTTCTACTCTACAATAGGTGGTAAATTTGCAGAGAATCTAAGATGGTGGTATCCCCTAGGAGAATCGAACTCCTCTTTCCAGGATGAAAACCTGGTGTCCTAACCGATAGACGAAGGGGACACACTTAGTGATATATAAGTAGTAATTAAAGTAGTCAATACTTTTTAATAAATTAAAAAACTAAATCATTAATTCACATTATCAATTAAAGTATGTATTACTTAAAAGTATTATTGTTATGTTATGGAGGAAAAAATGAATGCTAAAAATTTAGTTATTAAATTATCTTTAATTTTATTTTTTAATACTTTCAATTCATCTATATCTTTTTCAAAAGATACTATTAAAATTGGCACTTTGCTTCCATATTCAGGAGTTTATACTGTTCTTGGTGAAGAAATTACTAATGCTATGTCTTTGGCATTTGAAGAAGTAAATAATACAGTTAATGGAAAAAATATTGAAATTATTAGAGGTGATACAGAAGTTAAACCTAATATAGCACTTCAAAAAAGTAGAAAATTAATTTCTTCTGATAAAGTAGATATATTAGTAGGACCTGTTTCTTCTTCAGTAGCATTAGCTTTAAGAGATATTATTGTTCAAACTAAAACTCCATTGATAATACCAAATGCTGGAGCAAATGTTCTTACTGATGAAAAATGTTCAAAGTTTATAACAAGAATTTCATTCTCTAATTATCAAATTAATGCTCCAATGGGAACATGGCTAGCAAATCAAGGCATCAAAACAGCTTTTTTATTAGCTCCCAATTATGCTGCTGGAAAAGAAATGATGACGGCATTTAAAGATAATTTTGAGGCAGCAGGAGGCACTATACTTGGTGAAGAATATACACCATTTAGAAAAACAAAAGATTTTGGACCTTATTTAGCTAGAGTTAAAGAAAGTGGAGCAGATGCTGTATATGTTTTTTATGCAGGTGGTGAGGCTATAAATTTTATTAAACAAGCTCACTCATTTGGTTTATCTAGTGTAATGAAGCTTACAGGAGCAGGATGGACAACTTCTCCATTATTTCTTCCTGCACAAAAAGAGGCGGCTATTGGCTTTATTGGTAGTTTAAATTATGTTCCTTCTATTGATACAGAAGCTAATCAATTATTTATTAATTCATATAAAACTAAATTTGGAAGAATTCCATCGGAATTTGCTGTTCAAGGCTATGATTCTGGTAAAGTTATAATTGAAGCAATAAAATCTTTATCTGGTGATGTATCAAATAAAGATAATCTCGCTGAGGCTATTAGAACTGTTTCTATTGTAGGTCCAAGGGGGCCTTTAACGATTGATAAAAATACTAATAACGTAATACAAAACATATATATATTTGAGGTAATTGCTGGAAAAAATGGCCCAGAGTTAAAAGTTTTAGATACTATTAAAGGTGTTCAAGCTCCTGGTAAAGAATGTAATTTATAGGCTTTAATTTAATGTTATTAATACAATTTCTTAATGCTCTTCAATTCAGCATGACTTTATTTTTATTAGCTGTTGGCTTAACTATTATATTTGGTCTTATGAAAATAGTTAATTTAGCACATGGAAGTTTATACATGATTGGAGCTTATGTTGGGTTGTCAATATGGTCTTATTTTGACTCTTTCTGGCTTGCCCTAATTTTTTCTCCAATTATTACATCTTTAGTTGGAGCATTTTTATATTTGATATTGTTCAGACATATTCAAAATGCAGATCCTATGAGACAAGTCTTGCTTACATTTGGATTAATATATATTGGTTTAGACTCAGTTAGATTAATATGGGGTACTATGAGCCATTCTATATCAGCTCCAGATCTATTATCAAATTCTATTATGCTAATAAATGAACCTTATCCATCCTACAGGTTATTTGTAATATTTATAGGAATTTTTGTATTACTTTGCTTATATTTTATTTTAGAGAAAACTATTTTAGGAGCAAAAGTTAGAGCGTCAGTTGATGACCCTGAAACAGCAAAATTACTTAATATTAATACAGATAAGATTTTATTTTATACATTCTCATTAGGATGTGGCCTTGCAGGTCTTGCAGGTATTACCGTAGCTCCTATATTGGGAGTGGAACCAGGTATGGATATGGAAGTTTTAGTTTTAACTTTAATCGTAGTTGTGGTTGGTGGCCCTGGAAGTTTAAAAGGTGCTTTAGTAGGAGCACTTTTAATTGGATTTGTTGATAGCTTTGGAAAAGTATATATACCTCAACTAGCACAAATAATAATTTATGCTGTAATGGCTTTAACATTATTATTTAAGCCAGATGGATTGTATAAGAGATAATGAAAGCCGTAAACTATAACCCAAAACTAAGACTACAAATAATGATAATATTAGTTCTATTATCAATAATATTTAATATTTTTGGTGGCTATTTTACGAGATTTCTTATAGCGGAAATAACAATTTTATCAATCTTTGCTATAAGTTTAGATTTTATAGCTTCTAGAGGAGGTATGGTTTCTTTAGGTCATGCAATGTTTTTAGGAATTGGAGCATATTCAAGCGCGATATTATCTATTAATTATGGTATACCACCCTTCTATTCTACATTTTTTTCTATTTTAATTGGCATGTTAATAGCACTTTTAATAGGATATTTTATAGTTCTTTTAGACGGAATATTTTTTATAATGGTCACATTAGCATTAGGGGAAATGTTCCATGCTTGGGTATTTACTTCTGAACTACTAGGAGGTTCTGATGGATTGCCAGGAGTAATGAGACCAGACTTTACCTTAATAGGTATTGATGCTAATGATCCATTAACTTTTTCTTTTTATTGTATAATATGGTTAATAATAATTTATTATATAGTTTCTAAAATTACAGATGCTCCTTTAGGACGAAATTTAGATGCAATTAGACAAAATACTAATAGAGTATCAGCTATAGGAGGTTATACAAAAGCATATAAAACTATTGCATTTGGGATATCTGCGGGTATCGCTTCACTGGCTGGTTCCTTATACGTACAATTAAATGGTTTTATATCTCCTGAATTAACTCATTGGACAGTCTCTGGTGAAGGTTTAATAATGATAATTGTGGGCGGTATAGGTTCTGTTTCTGGAGCTGTATTGGGAGCATCAGTAGTTCATATTATCCAACATGAATTATCAAATTTTATAAGTTGGTGGATGTTTGTAATAGGTTTTGGATTTATATTGGTTGTTTTATTTATGCAAGATGGGCTTTGGGGGCTTATAGAACATATTAAGAAAAAATTAGGCTATTAGATATGAAATTAGAATTAAAAAATATAAATAAGACATATGGTTCAACTAAAGTATTGGAAAATATCAATTTTCAATTAAATAAAAAGGAGTGTGTTGGAATCATAGGTCCTAATGGAGCAGGTAAAAGTACTCTTTTTAAAGTTGTTTCTGGGATTATTAATCAAGATAGTGGATCAATAGAATTTAATGATAAAAATATAAATTCTTATAGCGTTGAAGAAAGATCTAGAATAGGAATAGCACAAAGTTTTCAAAAAAATTCATTATTTTTGGAAATGACAGTTAAAGAAAGTTTAATGTTAGCATGTAGTCATAGATATAAAATCTCATTTAATTTATTTAAACCTCTGATAAATAATAAAAAAATACATGATAATTCATTAAAAATAGCAAAAGATATCGGTCTTGAAGATTATTTAGAAGTTAAATCTGAATTTTTAGCTTATGGTTTACAAAGGCAATTAGAACTTGGCATAGCTATAGCTTGTAATCCAAAATTACTTTTACTAGATGAGCCAACTGCAGGAATGAGCCCTGCAGAAACTAAAGAAATTATTAACTTAATTAAAAAATTATCAAAGGATTATTCAATATTAATTGTAGAACATGATATGGAGGTAATTTATAACTTAGCGAGTAACATATATGTTCTGGATAGAGGAAAAATAATATTTGAAGGAGCACCAAATACTGTAAAAAAATCCAAATTAGTTCAAAAAGTTTATTTAGGATTGTAAATAGATGTCTATACTCAAGATAGAGAAATTAAACACTTACTATGGCAAAAGTCATATTTTACAAGGTGTAAATTTTGATTTAAATAAAATAGGATGTTTAGCATTACTAGGTAGAAATGGTGCGGGTAAAACTACTACATTACGTTCTATTGTTAATCTTACAAGACCTATTTCTGGAAAAGTATTATTTAACAAAATAGACTTAAAAGGTTTATCTACATATCAAATTGCAGAAAAAGGATTAACTATGGTGCCTGAAAATAGAGGAATGTTTTCCTCATTATCTGTATTAGAAAGCCTTAATATTATTAAGAGCAATAAAAAAGAATGGGATATTGATAGAGTCTTAGAATCATTTCCTCAGTTAAAAACAAAATTACAAAATAATTCTGCTAGTTTATCAGGCGGAGAACAACAAATGCTTGCAATAGGTAAAGCACTTTTAACTAATCCAAAATTAATACTTCTAGATGAGCCAACTCAAGGTCTTGCACCAAATATTGTTATGGAACTGATAGAAATTCTAAAAAAAATATTAAAAGAAAAGATTTCTCTTTTAATTGTTGAACAAAACATAAATATGGCTCTAGAAATAGCGACACATATATCTATTATAGGTAAAGGCGAAACTAAATGGAATGGCAGTAAACGTGAATTTAAAAATAAAATATCACTACATAAAGAATGGATAGGAATATAATTATTATTTTAGATTAACGTAATCATATCCTATATCCATATTATTAATCCCTCTATTAGGAGGTGCAATCCAACCAGCAGTTTTATTTACTTCTATAACTTGAACCATAAGGCTATTAATGAATTCTTTATCATTATCAGATGGAAGCCATGAACCTATATTTTTGTCAAAATTATCCTTAGAAATTATTTTTCCTTCAGGGTTTACATCAACTCCAGCCCATATACCTATATTTCTTCTGAATCTAGTTGAAGGTAATTTTAATTGAATATCATATCCAGCTTTTTTAATTAATCTATTCCATCTTTTTAAGCCTACTTCGCAATCAGTAACATAAGCTCTTCTAGTAATTTCATTCATAGCATTTCTCATTGGAATGGTTTGTGTTTCAATAGTATTTTCCAGAGAAAGACCTTCAAATGTAAAAGTTGTATTTTTTTCAGAGTGATCTTCATATCTCATTTCATCTGGCCTTCCTTTGAGACCATTTGCAAATGCTGTTGCAGAATTAGATGAAATTTCAGAACCAAATAAATCTAATGATGAAGAAAACCAAAAATTAATATACCTTTGTATGGTTTGTAAATCTATTACCCCAGCATTTCTTATTGTTTCTACAGAATCTGTATTTAATTCATTCATAACTTCTAAAGTTCTTTGAATCATTCTAGTAATACCTGTTTCACCAACTTGCATATGATGGGCTTCTTCAGTTAGCATAAACTGACAAGTTCTTGCTAAGGGATCAAAACTACTTTCTGCTAGAGACTTTAATTGGTATTTTCCATCCCGATCGGTAAAATATGTAAACATAAAAAAACTAACCCAATCTGTAATGGGTTCATTAAACGTACCAAGTATTCTTGGATTATCTATATCTCCAGAATTTCTTTCTAATAGCGCTTCTGCTTCTTCCCTACCATCTCTTCCAAAATATGCGTGTAATAAGTATACCATTGCCCACAAGTGTCTTCCTTCTTCAACATTTACTTGAAATAAATTTCTTAAATCAAACAGTGATGGACAAGTTTTTCCCAATTCCCTCTGTTGCTCCACTGAAGCAGGTTCGGTGTCTCCTTGAGTTACAATAAGCCTCCTTAATATAGATCTATAATCTCCAGGTACTTGCTGCCAAACGGGTTCACCTATATTATCACCAAAGTGTATTTTTCTATCTTGTACTTTGTCATTTAAAAAGATACCCCATCTATATTCAGGCATTTTAACTTTTCCATAAGTGGCCCAACCATCTGCATCAACAGAAGTAGCAGTTCTTAAGTACACATCTGAAGCTTGAAAGCCTTCAGGGCCCATTTCAGTCCACCAATTTTTAAATTTGGGCTGCCAATGCTCTAAAGCTCTTTGTAAAGATAGATCAGTACTTAAGTCTACGTTATTAGGAATTTTTTCTTGATAGTTTAAATTTGTCATTTTTTATACCCTTTTATTATCAAATTTTGCTCTAGAACCAGTTCCAAATAATTTTAAAGCGCCCTTTTCGCTAACTGCATTTGGTCTATTAAATATCCAATTTTGCCATGCTGTAAGCCTTCCAAATATTTTTGTTTCACAAGTTTCTTTACCCGGAAATCTTAAGTTTGCCTCAAGACCAGTCAGAGCATCTGGTGAAAAACTTGTTCTTTCTTCTACACTAAGTCTAATCTCATCACTCCAATCTAAGTCATCTGGAATAACAGTAATCAGTTCTTCCATAAACGCTTTTTCTGCATTCAATTTATCTCCTATTAATTTACGCAGTAAATCTAATTTTAGTTCATCATTATTAAATCTAGTTGCCAATCTAGATAGACCATTAACCATTTCTAGTGAAGAAAAATTAATTTTACTAATCGCTATAAATGGCCCCTCTTTTCCTTCCGGAGACATTGCATTATTAAGCATATATGTTCTATCCGCAGAAAATAATAATTCTGCTAATATTCCAGAGAAACAGCTTTCATTATCAACAATGGTAAATATAGATCTAGATGAAAGGTCTAACCTTGATAACGTTCTTCTTAACAATCCAGTTATTTCATTAATAAGCCAATTGTTAGCATTATCTTCAATAATAGATGTAACATTCATAATATGATCTGTATTACCTTCTGAAGTAAAAGTTAAAACTCCAACTTCTAATTCATTAGTTCTTAATAATAAAATTAAATCTTCTAGTTCCCTAGCAAATTTTATTGGCCACCAATTACTTCCAATTTTTTGCACATCAATAATATTAATAACATCCTCAGCTGCAGGTCCAATTATATGAATATTAGCTATCCTACTGTCTCTATTAATTTCTGCTTTTACAGTGTCATACTGAATACCTTCATTTGTAATATTTCTATTTAAACTTTTAAGCTTAATGCCTTCTTTCCCATCTCTCAGTTTGACAGTGCTACTAACCTTTGAAACTCTTTCATCAATAAGGTCATTAAATTTTGAAGGAGGAGCTATATAATCAACTAACTTCCAATCAACTGCCTTTTTTCCTCTTACGCCATCAGCATTTGTACAAAATATATCTGCTAGGTCTTTTCTCACTTTTCTTTTATCTATAAGTCTTGTTACTCCTCCTGTTCCAGGAAGGACTCCTAATAGAGGCACCTCAGGTAAACTTACAGTGCTAGACCTATCATCTATAAGCAAAATTTCATCACAAGCTAATGCTACTTCATATCCACCACCTGCACATATGCCATTTACTGCTGCAATAAATTTAATAGAACCAGACTCACTTGAATCTTCAAAACCATTTCGTGTTTCATTAGTAAACTTACAGAAATTAACTTTCCATGTATGTTCAGATTGTCCTAACATATATATATTAGCTCCAGCTGAAAAATTTTTCTCCTGACTGGAAGTAATCACTACTACTTTAACTTTAGGATGTTCAAACCTTAATCTTTGAACTATATCATTCAACTCTATGTCAACACCTAAGTCATAAGAGTTAAGTTTTAAATCATAACCTGGTTTAATTCCATCTTTCTCTGAAACATCTAGGAATAAAGTAGCTTTATGTTCTTCTATAACTACTTTCCAATGTTTATAGTTTTCTGGATTTCTATCAAAAGTTATCATATCTACCTCCCATGAATATGCAATATAATGCACTATATTAAAATATCAATTTTTAAATAACTTATCTTTAAGATTATTATATGCTTTTTTTACAGTTGTATTTTCAGTATCAACTATTAAATCAGCTTTAGAATAAAGAGAAATTCTTTCGTTTAGTATATTATTCAAATCATCCATAGCTCTAGGGTTAGATGCCATGGGTCTAGAGTCACCTTGATTCATTACTCTTTGCATATGCTCTTTTGGACTTGCTTTTATCCATATAGTAAAATAATTGTTTAACAAATAACTATAAGTTTTATGCTCTGAAACAATACTACCACCCGTTAGAAGAACTATTTTTTTATGATTGTTTGATAATGATTTAACTACATCATATTCAAATCGTCTATACATCCCTTGTCCACCTAATTCAATAATCTCGTTTATATTCATCCCTCCTAACATTTCTATTTCGTTAGTTGCCTCAAATAATGGATATTCATATTCTTTATGCAGCATATTACCTAATGTGGATTTACCAGCGCCTCTTAAGCCAATTAAAGCAATTTTGTTTTTATTTTTATTTAGTTTATTTTCTTTATATATATCACTAATTAGGTCATAAACTTTATTTTTTTGATGAGAATTTAAACTATTAAACCTTTGATCCATTAAATTAAGATTATTAGTATTTTTATTATTTAAAAAAATATCTGATAATGATAAATTTAATGCATGTGCAATATTAGTTATAATAGATATAGTTGGGTTAGCTTTTCCACTCTCTAATTGCGCTAAATATCTAAGAGAAATGCCTGACTTGTTTGCTAATACTTGTCTTGTTATACCTCTTTTTGATCTATATTTTTTTACAATTAATCCAATATTATTTGTATAATTATTTTCTTTATCATTATTTTCATAATCTACTATATTATTCATTTACAACTTTCTAAACAGATGATAAATATTATATGCATTATAGTGCATATAATGTTTAAAATGCAAATAATTTTAATAAGGATTTTTTTTATGGATTCTAAAGAACTTTTAATCTTAGTGGCAACGATGACCGGAACAGCACTTATGGCTGCCGAAGATATTGCTGAATATTGCAATGATAATGATATTAATACTACAATTACAGAAATGGATAATGCAAATATTAATATTTTAATAGATAACACTCATCCAGTTTTAATTTGTTCCTCAACTTATGGGCAAGGAGATGTGCCTGATCCTGCGCAAGAATTTTATAATGATTTAAAGGATAGCTCTCCTAACCTAAATCATATAAAATATGCTGTGTTTGGGCTAGGAGATATGACTTATAGAGACACTTTTGCTTATGGTGGTAAAAAATTTTCTGATTTGCTAGATTCACTTAATGCAACTAAGATAGGAAAGCCTTTTTACCATGATGCATCAGATGGAAGTTTACCTGAGGAAGTTGCAGTAGAATGGTTTATTAAAAATATTAAAGACAAGATATGAATATATTGACTTAGCATGAATAAAATTAATAATGAAAAATATAATGCAGCTTATGATTTAATTAATAGAAATATTCTTTCAAACCCTGATAAGGTTGCATTTATAGATAATAATAATAAAATTACTTATAATGAGCTTTTTATAAAAGTAAAAACATTTGCTCAATCTATAAGAAATATAGATATCAATCCTAACGATAGAGTTTTAGTATGTATGGATGATAGCATTAATTATCCAATAGTATTTTTGGGTTTAATTTGGGCTGGTGTAATTCCAATTTGTATTAATACTATGTTGCCTGTTAAAGACTACCAATACATGATTAAAGACTCAGAAGCAAAAGCTATAATAATTTCTTCACATTTATTAAGTAAATTTAAAACTATAGAAGATGAGAATAGTAATCTTTTATTTATTTATGATTCAGACAAAGGTGATTTAAATCTTGATTCATTAATCCAAAAAAATAATAAAACTATGGAAATACATAATGAATCTTTTGAAAAAGATATTGCTTTTTGGCTATATTCCTCAGGTTCTACAGGCTCACCAAAAGGAACTCTTCACATGCATAAGAGTTTGATAGAGACTGCTAGTAACTACGCAAAAGAAATTCTTAAGATAAATAAACATGATATTTGTTTTTCAGCAGCTAAATTATTTTTTGCTTATGGACTTGGCAATGCACTTACATTTCCTATGTCTGTTGGCGCAACATCAATATTGATGTCAGATAGGCCCACACCAGAGTCAGTTTCTCATATTATACAAAAGAATGCTGTTACTTTGTTCTTTGGAGTTCCTACGCTTTATGCAGCATTATTAAATTCCAAAATAAGTCATAGTTTATTTAAATCTTTAAGACTATCTGTTTCAGCAGGAGAGGCTCTTCCAGCTAATTTATATGAAAAATGGTACAATTTTTTAGGAATAAAAGTACTGGATGGAATTGGTTCAACTGAAATGCTTCATATATTTATATCAAATACGATAGATAATATTACACCTGGAGCATCAGGAAAACCAGTGCCTGGCTACAAAGCTAGACTAATTAATGATGATGGTTCTATAGCATCTAATAATCAAATCGCAGAGTTAGAAATTAAGGGCCCATCTAGTGCGGTTTCTTATTGGAATAAGCCTGAAAAATCTAAAGTAACTTTTAATGGAGAATGGACAAGAACCGGTGATAAGTATATTAGAGATACAAGAGGAATATATACATATTGTGGTCGTGCTGACGATATGATGAAAGTTTCGGGTCAATATGTATCACCTTTTGAAGTTGAAGCAGCTTTACAAACCCATGAAGAAGTATTAGAGGCAGCTGTAGTTGCAAAAAAAGATAAAGATAACTTAATTAAACCAAAAGCATTTATTATACTTAAGAATCAATCTAATGATGAAGAAATACTTAAAACTAAGCTTACTAATCATGTAAAAAAACAACTCACACCTTTTAAGTATCCTCGTTGGTACGAATTTGTTGAAGTATTACCAAAAACAGCAACTGGAAAAATTCAAAGATATAAATTAAGAACTAATGATGACTGAAAGTTTAGATAATATAGTAATTGGTAATAACAATATAGAAATTAAGTCTATATTACATATCAATTCTACACTAGAACCGATTATTTTTCTACATGAAGGACTTGGTTCTATTTCTTTATGGAAAGATTTTCCTAATAAGATTGCAAAAATAACAAAAAGAGATGTAATTATTTACTCAAGGTTAGGCATGGGTAATTCATCTTCATTAAAAGAACCTAGAAACGTAGATTATATGCATCAAGAAGCAATGAATTACCTTCCAAAAATATTAAAATATTTAAAAATTACAAATCCTATATTATTTGGTCACTCAGATGGAGCTTCAATTGCTTTAATATATGCAGGGAATAAGAATAATGTAAAATCTTTAATACTTGAAGCTCCCCATGTTTTTGTTGAAGATATCTCTATAAAAGGAATAAATTATGCAAAAAAAATGTGGAATAACAGTAACTTAAAAGATAAGCTTAGTAAATATCATAAAGATCCTGATGGTGCTTTTAATGGCTGGTGCAACGCTTGGCTGTCTAAAGAATTTAGAAAATGGAATATTGAAGAATATTTATATAATATAAATGTGCCAATATTACTTTTACAGGGTAATGAAGATACTTATGGAACTTTAAAACAACTAGAAAGTATTGAAAATAATACTAAAGGTATTGTTAAGCGGTATGAGTTAGAAAACTGTGGACATAGTCCTCATACTCAATTTCCAGATATTATATCAAATCAAGTTGAAAAATTTTTAAATAATATTTAGGCTGAAACAGATGGTAAATTTGCCAAAGCCATTGCTACTTCACTTTCATCATAGTCTTGATCTTTCAACTTACCACCAAAATAGTCTGTATAAGCTTGCATATCAAAATGACCATGTCCGCATAAATTAAATAAAATAGTCTTACTTTCACCTTCTTCTTTTGCTTTTAATGCTTCTACTATAGCTCCTTTTACAGCATGGTTTGCTTCTGGAGCCGGAAGTATACCTTCAGCTTTTGCAAAAGTAACTCCTGCTTCAAAGCATTCTAATTGTTTATAAGATGTACATTCTATTTCATTTTCGTTTGCCAAATGGCTAACTAATGGAGACATACCATGATATCTTAATCCACCAGCATGAAATCCTGGAGGCACAAACGCAGACCCTAAAGTATGCATTTTAACTAATGGTGTTAAATGACCAGTATCGCCAAAGTCATAAGCGTATTTACCTTTAGTTAATGTTGGACAATTAGCAGGTTCTACTGCAACAATCCTAGTTTTACTCTCTCCTCTTAAATTTCTTCCTATAAACGGAAATGCTATGCCAGCAAAATTTGAACCTCCACCTGTACAACCAACTATAACATCTGGCTCATCACCTGCAATTTCAAGCTGTTTCATACTTTCTTGCCCAATTATAGTTTGGTGTAGAAGTACATGATTTAATACACTACCTAACGCGTACTTTGTATCATCTCTCTGGGCTGCCATTTCTACTGCTTCAGATATAGCAATACCAAGACTCCCAGTACTATCTGGACTGTCCTTTAAAATAGCTTTTCCTGATTCTGTTTCATCACTTGGACTTGCTACACACCTTGCCCCAAAACTCTCCATTAAAGCACGTCTGTAAGGCTTTTGATTGAAG
>TARA_B100000674_G_scaffold499266_1_pt1 | contig 21547 bp, 20 predicted proteins | sample TARA_B100000674 | Tara Oceans TARA_B100000674 (sample SAMEA2622759) | marine metagenome | biome: marine biome (ENVO:00000447); feature: surface water layer (ENVO:00002042); material: "saline water (ENVO:00002010), including plankton (ENVO:xxxxxxxx)" | depth 5 m
ATTCCTGAATACAAAGCGGTGCCATGGCTGCTCACCAGGGTGATGGATTGAGCAGGCCGAAGTTTGGGCCGCATTGTCCAGAGGCGCAGCAGCAGGGCATGGCTATGACCGCCACCGACAAGGATTAAAGCTTTAGAGGTCAATGCTGGCTTGAGCAATCTTTTTTTTGATGATTAAACAGTTGCCAGCGGTCCTTCTTTTTAATGATTTGCACAGATCCAGTGAGCTGAATCGGCAAACTGCTATTCATACCTATCGGTAGCCCTGTGGATTGGCGGATTGCCAGGCCCAGCCGTCGCGGCACATGTCTGTAAGAGAACGCTGGGCTGTCCAACCGAGCACTTCAGCGGCGAGCTTTGGGCAAGCTTCCAATCGTGGTACGTCGCCAGGCCGGCGCTCGACGATCTCGTACGGAATGGTGATGCCAGTGGCTGCTTCGAAGCCCTTCACCACATCGAGCACGCTGAGTCCTTTGCCGGTACCGAGGTTGAGGGTGAACGATGTAGGCGCATCCGCTTTAAGAAGATGTTCCACTGCTGCGGTATGGGCTTCGGCCAGATCCATCACATGGAGGTAATCGCGGATGCCAGTACCGTCGGGGGTGGAGTAGTCGTCCCCGAAGACTTTCAGCTTTTCCAGTCGTCCTGCGGCGATTTGAGTAATGAAGGGGAAGAGGTTATTGGGGATTCCCAGAGGGTCTTCTCCAATGCTCCCTGATGGATGGGCCCCGACGGGGTTGAAATAACGCAAGATCGACACACGCCAGTCTCTTCTGGCTGCAAGCGCTCTGAGCATCTGCTCAACGGCCAGTTTGGTTTGTGCGTAGGGGTGAATTGGAGCTGAGGGAGTGGTTTCGGTGAGGGGGAAGCTGTTGGGTTCGCCGTATATCGTGCTGGTGCTGCTGAACACGAGGGTGCGGCAAGCGTGAGCGTCCATGGCTGCTAGCAACTTTCGGGAGCCGCAGACGTTCACGTCCCAGTAGCGGAGTGGATCGGCCACGGATTCGCCAACGGCTTTTAGGCCGGCGAAGTGGACGACAGCTTCGATGTGGTTGCCTGCGGTTTCGACTTCAGTAAACAGCCGCTCGAGCAAGGCGGCATCACGGATGTCACCGCGAATCAGCTTCAGCTGCTCTTCGCCGAGGGCTACACCTGCTATTTCGGCTACGCGCTCCAGGGCCACGGGTGAGCTGTTGGAGAAGTCGTCGAGCACCAGTAAGTGGTGGCCAGCCTCAAGTAACTCAATGCATGTATGGCTGCCAATGAAGCCGGCTCCGCCGGTGATGAGCAGACGGGACATGACTGCGCTCAAGCCACGAAACTTCTGTCGAGCAGCACCCAACCGGCTACAGGTGTTCCTTGAAGGGTGAGATGCTCTCGCAATTGGCGTAGCTGTTCTCGCTTGGCAGCACCGGGCGCTGTGAGCAGCAATTGAGTGTCGCAGGCGCGAGTGGCGAGCAGATCACGGCTGATCAAAAGCTCACAGTGGGGTCCAAGGGCCTGACGCAGGGTGGTTGAGAAGATTTCGAGATCAGCAGGTTCAACCGCCCCCACGGGAATCAGGGCTACGGAGCCGTTGCCGGCGAGGGGGCCATCGGCAAGAAGCTGAATAGGTGCCCGCCAGGCCTCAACCGTTCGCACGTCGCTATGGCAGGGCAGACGATCGAGCCTGGGAATGTGCAGTTCATGTGACAGTTCGTCGCTGCTGAACACGAGCCCGCTGCGGCGATCGCGCACCAGGGCACTGCCGCTGCCCAACATCAAGCCGGCGAATAGGCCAAGGGCAAGGGTCCGTCCCTTGCGTGGGCTTACGGGCTTATCAAGAAGGGTGGGAGTGGAGATCAGCTCCCAGGGACTGGTGTTACGAGCCTGCTCTAGCTGGAACTGTTTGAGCTGGTTTTGCAGGGTCACCAAGGTGGCTTCATCACGCAGGGCCTGCTGGGTTAGTTCGCGGTGGCGGCTCACCACATCTTTGGGCCGATTAAGAGCTTGGAGGTTGGCCTTAGCCAGGTCGAGCTCCCCCTTAAGCAGGGCGATTGTCTGCTGATTGATATAGCTCACCAGGGTGTCGCGTTCGCGCTGCAATTTCTGCACCAGGGGATCGTTGTCTTTAAAGCGGGACCGCAGCTCAGCCAGGCGGGTCTCCACTGAGGTGAGCTGGTCGAAGGTGGATGATTTGTCGGTGAGGGAGGCGAGCTGGGAGGCGAAGTAGAGGGAGCCGGCACCGGCCTTGGTGGCTTCCTGGATCTGCACCTTCAGCGCTTTCACCTCCTGTTGGGCGGCGGTGCGGGCCGCTTCTACCCTGCCGCCTCTGCCGGCCACCTGGGCGCCTGTGCCGGGTCCATCCTTTGACACTCCGGCGCCGGCGACGTTGCCGGCTAGGGGAAGGCCGTCAAGCAGGCCGAGACCGTTGGCGTAGCCATAGTCGAGAGCAGCGCGGGCGCTTGCCTCCGCTTGCGGCTTGATTGTGTTGATCTGCTTTGTGAGATAGGTGATCAAATTGCTGAGCTCACGGGCGCGGCCACGATTGGAATAACCCTGGTAGGCATCGGAGATCATCTTTGTGATCGGCAGCACCAGTTGCTCGTCGGTATCGCGGAATTCCACGTTGAGCACAGAGGTGCCCATCTCTTCTTTGACGGTAATAGCTGATTTGGCCCAGTTCTGGAAGCGCATTGAATTGGCCACTTCAGGCGGTTTACGCGCCTTAACCGCATCGAACACGGGCAGTAGCACCGATGGGCTATTGAGGATTTGTACCTCCGTCGCGATCGAATCATTGCCGCCGCCACCGAGGCCGGCAAGGGCCGATAGACCAGGGTTTTGGGAGAGCAGGGCGGCTGTGCCCGAAGGGTTGTTCCCCTTGTTGAGCACGATCTGGAATTCACCCTGATACACCGGCTTGGCGGTGAGCAGATTGAGACCGGAGAGCAGAAGGCCAATGGCGCCACCACCAGCGATCAAGCACCAGTGGCGGCCGAGGGCACCAGCCATCTGGCGCAAGTCAATATCGTCCTCGACGGCTACTGTGCGAGCGAGCTGCTGTTCAGCGGGGGCTGTTGTCATTACTAGAAGTTGCTGAACAGGCTGAAGACCGAATAAACGCCGACTGCTGGGCCTGTGATCTCATTGAGCACGGTTACGGTGGCTGACAATGGGGACTCGTTGACACGAATCACATCCCCGGCCATCAGGATTGGATTCTTATAGGTACCCACAGGGTTGGTGCCAGATACGAAAAACTTGCGCTTGTCGGTGCTGCCGTCGCGGTTGAAGCGAATGAACTCAACCTGGCCGCGCAGTAGCTTCTGGCCTCCGGAGGCAGCGAGGGCCTGATCGAGAGATGCCCCCTGAGGCAGTATTTTGGATCCCGGATCGCGGACGCGACCAGTCACGAAGACCTGAAAAAAGTCAGGGCTGAGATTTGTCTGGCCAGCCTTGATGATTTGTTCGCGTAGTTCAACTGGGGAGCGAGCGACCACGATAGTGTCGCCATCGAAAACGCGAATGTTCTGGGATTCGTTGCCCTCGGTGATCAGGGTGAGGAAATTGAGGGTGGTGCGCATCTTCCCTCCACCGCTGCTGAGCGGACGTTTACGGGTGACGGACACCTCACTCAGCTTGGAGAACGGGGTCACACCACCGGCGTTGCGCAGTGCATCGAAAACAGTAGGCAGGCGTAAATTGACGTTTGTATCTACACCGCCGATGCTCGGTACTGCCTCGGAAAGCGGATTGTTGACGCCCGTGCCCGTGCGGCCGTACCGCCCGATGGCGAGGTTGCTCGAGCTAAAACCGGCGGCGTCAGCTCCCCAAGCAGCCTGCTGCCCCGAGAGGTAGTAGTACCCAGGTCGGGCCACTTCGCCGCCGATGTAGACCCGGATCGGCCGGTAGGTGGCCGGGCTGACGAACACCTGGGGGTCGCGCACATAGGCGCTGAACTCTTGGGTGAGGAAGTAACGCAACTCCTCCACCGTGAGCCCCTCAACGAAGAGGGAACGCAGCCGCGGCAGGTAGAGGGTTCCGTCGGGACCGATCGTGAAGGTTCCGGAATACTCGGGTACATCGAGCAGCTCCACCCTCACCTCATCGCCAGGGCCAAGGATGTAGGCGTCTTGAATCGGGGCGTTTGGGGTAGGTGTAGCCGCTTGTTTAGGTGACGGAGCGGTGATGGTGACGATCTCGCTGACCTGAGGCGTTTCCTGTTCTTTCAGCTGAGTTTGTGCGATTCCGGCAGATCCACTACCTGATAGCGCGATCACAACCAAGGCTGTAAGGCGCACAGAACTCTGCAGAAATCGATAGCCCTTATTCATCTAAAGGAGTTTATGGGGGCGATGCGATACGCCTTGGTGTTGGTGGTCAGCATCTTGGTTGTCTTCTGACTTGGAGCATTGCCTGGCACCAGTCAAGGTTGTCGAGAAACCACCGCACAGTGGACTTAAAGCCCTTCTCAAAGGTGTGATAGGGCTGCCACCCCAGCTCGTTTCGGATCAGTGTGTGGTCGATGAGTAGCGGCGATCGTGGCCGGGGCGGTCGCTCACCAGGGTGATCAGGCGCGTGTGGAGCGCCCTGATCGTCTTGATCGATGGTGAATTCCCATGGGCTTCATCCACCCAGGTCACCCTGCAGCAGCTTGCTTTAGGTGCCTCATGCCGTCACTTACCAGGGATCCTGGCTTTCAGAGTGTCCAGTTCTTGTAAGTTCGCTTGATTGCTAGCGATTGATGCGGTGCCCAGCTTTGTGGAGGTTGAACTGCACGACAGATCGAACCTTCTTTTTGTTGATCTGTTACACGAGTTCGTAACGTTATTGACACGTAATCTTGCCATTACTCTCTCTCTCTGGCCACAAGGCGTATTGGGGGCATCGACTACTCCCGTATCCATGGCGATGGATGCGATCCATGGCAAACTCATTTCACAACTTCAGTCGAGGCGGTTGAGCCGTGCTCCCGTCCAGTGTTTCAACAGTCATGGTGCAGCCACGTCTGGCTGGCCTGCAGTACAAACAGCTGCCATGGATTGTTGAGTTGAACAGTCACATTCATTAGATGAAGCTTTAGCGAGATGATCTGAAGATGTTTTGAACCTCCCGCAGGCTTGAGACTGAACCCTTTACTGCACCCCCACACCTCCGAATTGCCTCAATGACCACCCCCTCGCCCAAAACCGCCTTGATCACAGGCATCACCGGTCAGGACGGTAGCTACCTGGCGGAGCTGCTGCTGGAGAAGGGGTATCAGGTGCATGGGATCAAGCGGCGTGCGAGCAGCTTCAACACCAGTCGGATCGATCATCTCTACCAGGACCCGCATGAAAGTGATCCGCGGCTGGTGCTCCACTACGGCGACCTCACCGACAGCACCAACCTGATCCGGATCGTCCAGCAGGTGCAGCCCGATGAGATTTACAACCTTGGCGCTCAGAGCCATGTTGCGGTGAGTTTTGAGAGCCCGGAATACACAGCCAATAGTGATGCGCTGGGCACGCTGCGGATCCTGGAGGCTGTGCGCATCCTGGGGCTCACAGACAAAACGCGGATCTACCAGGCCAGCACCAGTGAGCTCTATGGCCTGGTGCAGGAAATTCCCCAGAAGGAGAGCACGCCGTTTTATCCGCGCAGCCCCTATGGCGTAGCAAAGCTCTATGCCTACTGGATCACGGTGAACTACCGCGAAAGCTACGGGATGTATGCCTGCAACGGCATTTTGTTCAACCACGAGAGCCCGCGTCGTGGCGAAACGTTTGTGACTCGTAAAATCACCAGGGGCTTGGCGCGGATCGATGCGGGACTTGACGAGTGCCTGTTCATGGGCAACCTCGATTCCTTGCGCGACTGGGGCCACGCCCGCGACTATGTGGAGATGCAATGGCGCATGTTGCAGCAGGAAGGTCCGCCTGAAGACTTCGTGATCGCCACCGGTCGGCAAGAATCAGTGCGTCGCTTCATTGAACTGACTGCATCTGAGCTCGGATGGGGCGGCATCCAGTGGGATGGTAAGGGTCTTCAAGAAACCGGCAGCCGCGCTGATACGGGCGACGTAGTGGTGCGTATTGACCCACGCTACTTTCGCCCGGCGGAGGTTGAAACCTTGCTGGGTGATCCCACCAGGGCCAAAGAGAAGCTGGGCTGGACTCCCACCACAAGTTTGGAAGAGCTGGTGGCCGAAATGGTGAATTCAGATCGAGAGGAAGCCAAAAAAGAGGCTTACTTAAAACGAAAAGGCTTTGCAGTTGTTGGTTCTATGGAGAATCCTCCGACGAATCCTGAAGCGATTAAGGCGGCTGGGGGAGCAGCGTGAGCACTCTGATCAACCCAGACGACCGCATCTTTGTGGCAGGCCATCGTGGCATGGCTGGCAGCGCCATATGCAGAGCTCTGGAACGAGGTGGCTATCACCATCTGCTCACTGCCAGCAGATCTGAGCTCAATCTGCTTGATGAACCTGCGGTGCAAGCCTGGTTCGCTAAGCATCAACCCAATGTGGTGGTGCTTGCCGCAGCCAAAGTAGGCGGTATCCATGCAAACAGCAGTTACCCTGCGGATTTTTTGCTGGATAACCTCAAGATCCAAATGAATGTGATCGAAACGGCTTGGCGATCAGGGGTGCGGCGGTTGTTGTTCTTGGGCAGCAGCTGCATTTACCCGAAGTTTGCTGATCAGCCGATCAAGGAAGAAACACTCCTTACAGGATCACTCGAGCCTACGAATGAGTGGTATGCCGTAGCCAAGATCGCTGGCATCAAGCTTTGTGAGTCGTTACGTCAGCAGTATGGCTTTGATGCAATCAGCTTAATGCCTACAAATTTGTATGGACCAGGTGACAACTACCATCCCACCAATAGCCATGTATTGCCTGCGTTGATTCGTCGCTTTCATGAGGCAAAGGAATCTGATGCTGCTTGCGTCACCTGTTGGGGAACAGGTTCACCTATGCGTGAATTTCTACACGTCGATGACCTTGGTAGAGCTTGTGTATTTGTTTTGGAGAAATGGAGTCCACTGCCCGGCGAGCTGAATTTCCTTAACGTAGGAACTGGCATTGATTTGAGCATTCGTGAACTTGCGGAGGCTGTGGCTGCTGCTACGGGTTATAAAGGAACTATCCATTGGGATCACACTAAACCTGATGGCACTCCGAAGAAGCAACTCGACGTAAACCGCTTGGCCGCTCTCGGTTGGCAGTCTCGCATTACCCTAAATGAAGGTTTGGCAACTACTATTGACTTATTCCGCAAAGAGTTTGCTCATCAGCAGGTGCGGCTTTAGAGAATATATTGGGTTTGGGCAAAATCATACAGTAAAGACTCGTATGGTTTCGTCATGATTTGCCCGCCAGTGGTTATAGTCAGTGTGTGTTCTGACCAAATAATGCACGTTGCTTATGATGCCAACTAGTCATTGACAATATAGTTAAATCAATCTTTTTTTGTCCACCTATTTTCTTGAGTATTGTTTTGACTCAGGCTTTGATTCGTAATTTGGTTACCGGTGGAGCTGGTTTTCTGGGATCTCATCTGTGTGATCGCTTGATGCAAGCAGGAGAAGAGGTGATATGCCTAGATAATTATTTTACAGGCCGTAAAAAGAATATCGAGCATTGGATTGGTAACCCTCGCTTCGAATTGATTCGTCATGACGTGACTGAGCCGATCAAGCTCGAGGTTGATCGTATCTGGCACTTGGCTTGTCCAGCCTCCCCTGTTCACTACCAATTCAATCCAGTAAAAACAGCTAAAACAAGTTTTTTAGGTACTTATAATATGCTTGGCCTTGCCAGGCGTGTCGGAGCAAGATTACTTCTTGCAAGTACTAGCGAGGTCTATGGTGATCCAGAAGTTCATCCTCAGCCAGAGTCTTATAGAGGATCTGTTAACACTATCGGGATTCGTAGCTGCTATGATGAAGGTAAACGTATCGCCGAAACATTATGCTTTGATTATAAACGTATGCATGGTATAGAGATTCGAGTCATGAGGATTTTTAACACATACGGCCCACGAATGTTGCCAGATGATGGCAGAGTCGTTAGCAATTTCATTGTTCAAGCTCTAAAGGGTGAATCTTTGACACTTTATGGTGATGGAAAACAAACACGCAGCTTCTGTTATGTAGACGATTTGATTGAGGGTATGATTCGTTTAATGAACGGATCTCATACAGGTCCGATGAATATTGGCAATCCAACGGAATTTACCATACGTCAATTGGCAGAGCTGGTGAGAGAAAAGATCAACCCAAAACTTGATTTTATTTATAAGCCCTTACCTCAGGATGATCCCCTTCAAAGAAAACCGATTATCGATCTGGCTGAGAAAGAGTTGAAATGGCGACCTAATGTAGTGCTTGATATTGGCCTGTCATCTACTATTGATTATTTCCGAGAGATCGTCTGCTAATATTATCTTATAACAAGATTATTATTAATTTACCTGATGATCATAAGACATAAAAGTCCAATAATTTTCATTTGGCTTAATTCTAAGCTCCCTTCGTATGCTAGATATTTTATTAATCTGGCAAAATTAAACAACCCTGACAGGCAAATTATTTTAGGCTGTAATTACAAAACCCCTTCAATTCCTGGCGTAAGCATCTACAAATTTCAGATTGATAAAAAACATCTCATAAACTCAATGAATTTAAGTGTAACTGATGATTTTTTCTTCGCCACATCTGCAAGGTTTTTTTATCTATATTATTTAGCCAATAAACTTAAGCTCACTCATTTCTTCCACGCTGAAGTTGATAATGCAATTTTTGATTTAAAAAATATTGAAAAAATGCTTGATCGATCACGGAATGGTCTCTTTTACACTAAAGACAGTCAATCTAGAGCGATTGCAAGTCTCTTATATTGCAACAATATTCACTGCTTGAAAATGTTGTTAGATATTCTTCAAGATGAAGAACTAGAAATTGATAATGATATGGAGGCTTTAAGTGTTTATACGACTTTGTATCCTCAATCATTTCTGGCGCTACCAACCGAATCATTTAGTGTGTCTAAGAACTCTTGGGAGATAATTCCACCGACAGAAATTAATGGGATTTTTGATGCTGCTGCTCTTGGTCAATATCTTCTTGGGGCAAATACACAATATTACCCTGATAAAAATATATACAATCTATATAAAAATGAAAACTTAATGATAAACCTGAAAAAGGTAAATTTCTTTGTTGCACGTAATCAGCTTTTTGTAGAAAATTTAGCCAAAGATCCATTGCCTATTTTTAATCTACATGTTCATTCCAAATCGGTCGCGAAGTTCCAAGACTTGATGAAGCGTGTAGATTTTTTGGAAAGTGTAAATTCAGGAGAAAGAACCATTATCAGAAAAAAAGCAAACCCCATTGCTTTATTCGCAATTAGATTAAAGTTAAAACTTAAATCAATCTTTTTTAAATAAAAGCATGAACCAACTCTTTGTCATTACAATCTTTATTGCTCAAGAAGGAAGTATTGATTCGTTCAAGAATCAATTAGAGGTTTTACTTAGAACCACAGATAATCAATGCGCGATCGCGTTGGCTACAAATTCAGACAGTATTTACAGGTATGGTCAATACTTAAATCATTCACTCATTCGCATATATCTACCCTCTGATCTTGACGAGTGCAACGATCATGGTCCCGAAGCCAATCGTTTTAGGTACGCGTTCGCGAAGGTATCAACACTCCGAATTTTGACTCAGATTTCAAAATATGCTGAGATAGAGCTTCAGAAATATTCTCATATTACTTTAATAGATACCGATAGCTTTTTTCCATCAAGTATACATTGTAATCTACACAACAAATGCTTTTATGGCGTCAATTATCGTGATGAGCACAAAACTGGGCTAGAAGCTTTGATGCGTTTTTTGCCAGGAGAAGTTATAATCGATCAAGACTTCCTATCTAATTTTTGGATTAATACGGGATATCTTGCAATACCTTTAGATGCTATTAATCAACTAAATCACTACTGCCAATTCTATGTGAATAAAATCAGAAGTATCTCTTCAGAGATTGTAGAAGCGGTGAATCACTATAGCGATGAGATCGTTTTCAATCTTGCAATTGCCTCGCTACTTTTAAATAAAAGCTATAGCCATGATTTCACGAAGGTATCATTACCAAAAAGAAATAGACCAGCCTTTCTCTGGACAATTCCCATACAGTCAACAAAAATCACATTAATTAATTACTTCAACCCACCTTGCCATGTGCATGCTCCCGATATTAAATATAGCCCTAAAAAACTCCATCGATATGTCGTATTGTCAAAAGTATCGGCATTATCAAAACCGTTAGCTAGGTTTCTCATTATAATTCTCTTTAATATGCAGGTTTTATGGTGTAAGCTTCTAAGACCACTTTTGAGTGGATTGAAGCGAAAGCAGTTTAAAAGAGTTATTTAATCATAATGAATACTCGTCTGCGGAATTATTTAGTAACAGCATGTTTTATTGCTGCGTTTCTGTCTTTTAAATATCTCAAAAGCTATGCCACCGTATCATTATGTATAAACTCATTGCTTTTGTTTTTTTCTGCATTTTCGTTTAAAGATTCTCTAAGAGTAAAACTACTGTCAATACTATTCTTCTCCCTCGCCTCGTTGATTTTTATTTACCCTGTTGATTTTAACTCGTTACCTACTGGAGATTTAGGTATATATATCAAAAATTCCATAATAGATTATGCTTGGAATGAAGGACCTTGGCGGAGCGAACCAGTTGTTAGGTTTTTAATGATCCCCAGTGAATTATTTCAGAATGCCAATTTATTTTTATTTAATTCTTTTTTACTTATATTATTCTCATATTATCTGATATCGAGAAATATATCTGAACATTTGCATCTTCCTGCATCTTTTATATTGCTTTGCTTAGTATGCGATCGTTCGTTATTTACCTATGAAAGCTTTTGGGTATTGAGACAATTTATATCGACCCCATTTATAGTACTTGCTTGCTTAAATTTTGGCAAGAAAAGACATTTACTGTACCTAATAATTGCATTTTTAGCACACAATTCAAGCATTATCTTTTTCGCATTATTCCTTTTCACAAAACTTGCTCTGGGCGCCTTAAAAAAGATACCCCGTGTTTTAAACACTTTAAAAATTAGCATCAGGAATTATTTAAAGAGAGTTATTGTCTTCATATTCTCATTGGCTGTTGTTTTTCTTCTAGGATACTTTCTTTATACAAATAAAATTTACAATCTTGCTGCAAACTTTACTGGTGATACTCTAGACTCTGGACTAAAGACTATAATACTTATTTTCGGAATTGCTTCATTCTCAATCTTTAAAATTATTGAAAGCCTACTTAGTCGAGAGCAATCGCCCGAGGATCAATATCTTTTCAAAATAGCTTGTATATTCTTTATTCCTTCTTTATCTTATCTCTTTTTTGCTTTTGGGTTTGGAGGCGCTGTAGGCCTCCTTGCATATAGAATTTCTTGGTTTATTTATCCACTATCTGGTTTAGTTAAACTGTTGGGAATTTATGCATTGTTAAACTTGCTGAGTTTATGGTCAGCAAGAAGCACCCTTAAAATGTCTTTGACACTTACAGTAGCTCTTGTCCTTATTCGATTTAGCGCACACATTCAAAGTATACCGATATATTTTGAACCTCTTAAAGCATTTTATAAATCTACTATAATATGAATTTACTCTACTGCAATAATATTAATGGTGAAGGTAGCTCCATTGTTTCACTTGCTCTAATAAAGGCTTTTTTGGTCGATCCAACTGAACGTTCAGTACTTGTAACCTCTAAAAGAAGTGTCTTGAGTGATTATCTTCTGGATTTAGATGGACAAGTAATTCTTGATATCTTTGGTTTTTCATTGATTCACTTATCTATTAGATACCCGAATAATTTTCATCTCATGACACCTCAATGGACCAGAAATAACATTTTTGCCACATTTGTAAAATTAATCTTCCCTGTCTTTCTTTTCCAATTTGAAATTTTAACAATGGATGACTATCCATTTCTACAAGCAAGAAAGCAAGTACTCTTTTTTCAGCAATCTAATTTGCTTGATGCCTATCAATTAAAATGGAGGCTTAGAAAAGCTTTATTCTATCTATTATGTATATCCAAACCCGTCGTTTTCTTGCAAACCCCATTTACAGAGCAGCAGTTTAAAAAAAACTTTCCACACCTCAACACATTTTCAATGGTTATAGATTATGATTAATCTATTTTATCCATCATCGCTCCTCCCTCATAAAAATCACCACGCACTCCTGAAGAAGGATCTAAATGTGTGTCTTGCTGACTTAAATATAAAGCTATTTCTGACAATCAATCCGCCTTGTTCAAAACATTTTTCAAACATTATTTGCCTGGGTAGAATTTCTAAGTCAGACTGCTCGTCGCACCTCTTAAATTCAACTGCTTTGTTATGGGTCTCATCAATAGAGAGTTTTGGCTTGCCTTTATTTGAAGCTGCCAAATTTGATAAGCCTATAATCGCATTAGACATGCCCTATATAACTTCCATATTTAATGACGGTATATACAAGATTCGTGATCTTTCTAGCCATCAAATATGCGAAACTCTCCACCATTTCTCCACAGAATATCATAATTCAAGTTTGATGAAACCTTCTTTAAGATATTCATTTAATCATCCCAGCATCTTTCTCCAAAAATTTCACAATGCACTTAATGAAAACTAGCGACAAGGACGATCAACTTTCTATTATTTGCATAGGCCTAGAGGAAGATGAGATAATTCAAACTATCAGCACGTTTTCTATCTTTGATAATGTACTTCACGCTGTCTATATCGTTTCACCCACAAAAGTAAACTTACCTTCATTTAAATATAATTTTAATATTTATCATATTTGCGATGATAATCGTGGAATATATGAGGCGATGAACCTTGGCCTTCAAGCCATTGATACTCGGGCATTTATGATAGTAAACGCTGGCGACTATCTACAGGAAGAAGTATCTTATAAATCAGATGATATTATCACAGATTCGTTGATTTTATTTATTTCCAAGAGAAATCTATTTTGGAAGATTTATTTTAGGCTTAAATTATTTAAATTGATTTCCAAAGAGAACTTTGCCATGTTCACTATCCGACTTGGATTTATGCCATGCAGCCATCAAAATATTATTTATCCAGTATTGTCCAAGAGCCACCCCTTTCCACATAGTTATCGATACTCTGCCGACTACGTACACCTTTATGAAGAAATATTTAATTTCAAGAGACCTCTTAAAATTATCAATGGATCTATTGGTCAAACTTCGCCTGGCGGAGTTTCTGATACCCAACGTTTATCTGTTATAATTCAAAGGTTACAATTTTTTCATTCCCTTGGTCGCTTATCTGTTGCATATATTGCACTTAGTGTTTACTTATTCCTAATAATTTTAAGTAAGCTTCTTTATCAGTTAAAAAATTTGCATTAATTCTCAATTCACTATGAAATCTAATTATTCGCCTGATCATCTATTAATTAATGTTGGCAGCGGTCCTAATACATTGCCCGGTTTTATTAACTTGGATAGCTGTATTTGGCTGAGATTCCTTCCACTACTAAGACTTTTTCGCTTTTTGTTGTCTAGCGGCCAAAGGCGAATCTTGTCAAAGTATATAACGGCATCCGAAAAAGACTACATCAAGGTATGCGATTGCCGTAAGCCTTTGCCGTTTAAGCATGGCACCGTTGACCACATCTATTCCAGTCATTTCCTTGAGCACGTTCCTTATTATACTGCTACTCATATTTTACAAGATTGGTTTAAATTGCTAAAGCCAGGAAGTAAGCTAACATTAATTTTGCCAAATTTTTCTTACTCTATTGCATCTTACTATAACGGTAAGATTTCCTTAGATGAATTAATGGAAGAATCATTGTTCGTAAGTAAATATCCCAGAAGTTTTCTATGGCAAGCTTTTAATTCTTTTGGAGTTTTTGGTCTTACACATTTGTGGGCATACGATAAATCTAATATTAAAAGCATGTTGATTCGAGCAGGGTTCTCTGAGCCTGAATTTGAAAAAGGAGATTTGTCTGATCCGGAAATTCGCCTGACTGCATTTAAACTTAATTCCACCAGCTTTTAATGAATCTCTCTAAGAACCAATTAATTGATTTTATTAAGCCAAAAAGTATAACCATTCCCCTTGTAAGAATTGGCGGAGACAAGGATGGTGCTTACCTTGTTCCCAGTTGCATTAAAAAATCTACCCACTGTTTTTCACCCGGTGTTAATAATGTAAAGCAATTCGAGGACGATCTTGCGAAAAAATATGGTATTAAAAGTTTCCTTTGCGATTTTTCGAGCAATGAACTTCTTTTTGAGTCTCCTCTGATTCTAGATCTTCAGTCTTTTCGAAAGTTGTGGCTTGATATTTATAGACTTCCAAATTCTATATCCCTAGCTGAATGGATTAGTTCTGAAAATTGTTCTAATATATCCAGCCTTATTTTGCAGATGGATATAGAAAGGGCTGAATATCGTAATTTGCTCACCACTAGATCTATAACCTTATCTCAGTTTGAAGTAATAATTGTTGAAGTCCACTGCTTTTCTTTAATAGCAAGTATTGGCACTGTTAGGTTTTCTTTTTTGAGTTTCCTTGCTTCTTTCTGGCTCAAATTTCTGAGGCGATTACTGTCTCAGCTCTCTTTCTTCTCACCCATAAGTTCTTTGATCAATTTTATCGCTCTTCGTCTAGAGCCATATCTTATATTGCATTTGTTTAGTCATTTGTCTAAAACTCATACCGTGATTCATGCCCATCCGAATAATTGTCGTGGTCAAAAGTTAGATACTGACTCTGGTTTAAATTTTCCGCATGTAATTGAGATGACACTTTTGCGTAACGATATTTATAATGATAATAAGGCATCTTCTCGTCTAACTTTTCCCCATCCTTTGGATTTAGAATCAAATGTTGAGGACAAACCTGTAATTAAACTCAATAAGCTGTGGAGCGATTAATGTCATTAGCATCAATATCTCCAGTTCTATTGATTTTATGGATCCGGCCACATCTTCTTGAGCGTCAGATCGTACATTTACGTCAAAGTCGTACTCCTAAAATATATGTTTCGATAGATGGGCCTCGTGAAAAAAATGTTACTGACCGGGAGTTGATTGAACGTACCGTTTCAGAAGTTCATCGGCTAATTGATTGGGATTGCGACCTTTTTATACGAACAAACGAGAAAAATCAGGGTGGCTGTAAGTATGCTGTAATTAATGCAATCAACTGGGTTTTTTCTATGGAAAAAGAGGCAATTATATTGGAAGATGACTGTATTCCTACTTCTAAGTTTCTTGACTTTACTTCAAAGATGTTGAATAAATATGCAGATGATACCCGTATTTGGTCTGTATCTGGCAGCTTAAGATATCCTCAGAGTTCATATCTTCGCCAAAGCTATTACTTTAGTATTTATCCTGATCCATGGGGCTGGGCTACTTGGCGTCGTTGCTGGGATGGTTTTACGGGGTCTGTACCTTCTTGGAGTGAGTGCAAAAGCACAAAATTGTTCGATCATATCTTTCACTCAAGAAACGCTGTCCGATATTGGACAAAAATCATTGATAAACTAGCTTCTTCTCCTTCTTCTGATGTGTGGGATTATTATTGGTTTTATTATTCATGGATAAACAATGGATTAACCATTCAACCTTTCGAGAACCTAATAGAAAATGCTGGAACCTATGTTAATTCAAATTCTGCAACTCATGTTTTTTATGGTTTCCAGAGATATAATGCTAAATTATTCGCAAAAATTGATGTCAATAACATCATACATCCAAGTATAATTACAAGCAATTTCTTTCTAGATTCGATTACTTTTAGCAAGGTTTACGGCGGATATAGCGTTAAAATTCGATTCTTTATCAATAAGTATTTGCATAAATTTAAAGATTATTTGTCTTATTCTTTAAGTCTATTATTTGGAGGGAAATAACTTTGTCCTCCATCCCCTCCGTATCTATTTGTGTGAATGAATTAGTAACGTGGTATTCCAATGATCAATCAAAAAAAATAAACTATTTATTCAAGCCTAAATCTTTGACAGTAATTGCTGGAGAATCAGGATCTGGTAAATCTACTTTATTAAAAACATTGGCTGGTTTTTATCCGTTCCATTCAGGTAATATCTTATTGCAATCTTCCGACCAAATACTTTGTAATTACTCAGCTGAATTTAAAAATAGTTCATATCGTGATTGTTATGTTGATTCACCTTTGTTTCCAAAATATTTATTTTCTTACATGCCGCAAGAGGATTTCTTTCTTGATTCGACATTTAAACAAATAGTTCAAGATTTTGGATCTGGCACTGATGATGATGTATTTTGCGCGTTGAATCAATCAGGTTTATCTTCACTATTTGAGTCTAAAAGGTATAATCTTGATTCTTCTATCGGTTGGAACGGGAATCAGTTAAGTGGAGGTCAAAGAAAAAGATTGTCTCTTGCAAGATCATTATTCGTGAGGAGTCCTATTCTATTACTAGATGAACCCACCAGTGGTTTAGACCCTCGTACTGATGAGGAAATTTTTAATACCCTTTTATACTTGGCAAATAACATGTCTATTATAGTAGTTAGTCATAGTCCTTTCTTTATAAGTCAGGCACCAAACCTGATCCAACTTTAGAATTCACTCATGACCATAATAAGCCACTCTCACAAGTTTCTATTTGTTCATATATATAAATGTGGTGGAACAAGCTTTGAAAAATTACTGCTTCCATTTGCGCGCAAGACTGATAAGTTGAGATTATCTCCTCTAACCGCTAAATTATATTCGGCCTGCTCTTATGCTGAGGATTTTCTTTCCTTTGGGTTCAACAAAGGAACTAACGGCGGATTGTTATTTAGTGGTTTACATAAGCATGCAACACTTTTGGAGATCGATTCTTATTTAGGTGAATCTGCTAATACATATAAAGTAATTAGTCTTATTCGCAACCCAGTCGATTGGATTGTATCTCTTTATAGTTATATTTGCTCTTCTCCTTCGCACCATCTTAACTCAAGAGTCGTAAACATGCCTATAACTCTTTTTCTAGATAATTTCTTTGAACTTGGTCTTATTACTCAATCCGAATTTCTTACTTCCTCTGTTAAACGTGATCCTGGCCAAATTATGCTTCACAGGCTGGAGTCAGCTGCTTCTAATTTATCTACTATTTTCCAACATTTGAATCTACCCAGCCATCAAATTAGTCATGCTAATATGCCACGTCTTAATATTACGCCTAGAACTCTATTCAATAATAAACTTGTTCAGGATGAAGTTGCCAATTACACTGCCTTTTATGAACTTTTTTCCGAGGATTTGCATCTTTGGAATTCAATAAGATGAGTATTCTTCAGCAATTCAAATCTATTAACCGTCTCGTTAGCGCTGGCTACAATTCTCACTTTAATTATGACTGCGTTCAGCTCCACGAAAAATTTAGTAGAACTTTGCCATTGATCAATCAGTCAAAAGGGGTTGATCGAGTAGTTGATTTATACCCATATTCTAGTCAACTTAATTTTAGTCAGCCTGCATCATACATCATTCATGATACTGAACTTTTTTATCTAAATCATAGATCTTCTTTGCCTTTTCTAAGGTATGGTGACTCTTATTTTGGTCTTGATGATTTCAAACTCTATAAGTGTGATACTGACCCCTCTCTACGTTATTTAGCAAAGTATTTGCTATCTGCAGCGCTTCCTCCTCTTCATATCACTTCGGAGCCCCTTCTTGTTATACCTGGAGATATGAAGTGTGGTTTTTACCATTGGATCCATGATTTCTTGCCGTCTCTTATATATCTAAAGCGTTATGTTGGTGACTATTCATCTTATAAGCTCTTTTTACCTTCTTTACTCTACAAATACCAGTATTCGACTCTACGTCTCCTTTCAATTGATCTCACGCAGATCCTTGATTTAAAATCTAGTCCATTTAATCGAATTCTCATTGGTGGATCAAATAAGTTGATCTCGCCGTTATCAATACCTGGCAATCCAACACCAACGACCATAAACCTATTGACTAGTGAATTTGTACAGAAAATCCTCGTATCTCCCCCAAGCACACGCAATCTTCCTTCAAAATTTTATATAATCCGTCAGAAAGCTGGATCAAATTCGCAACGGGTTTTTTACTCCGATTGTGCAATTGAAAAATTAGCCAAATATGGCTATTCCCCTGTGGTGCTTGAAAACTTATCTTTTATTGATCAATGTCATCTATTTGCAGGTGCAAAGTCCATCATCTCACCTCATGGAGCTGGTCTTTCTCTGTTATTTTTAGCACCAAAGACAGCCAGAATTGTTGAAATTCAAAATAGCCCACTTCATAATCCTTGCTACTGGGCTCTTTGTAATGTTTGCGATCTTAGTTATTATTGTTTCGATATTTACCAAGGCAATAAAATACAGGAGCTTTCAGGACGCTCTGTTTCTACTATTCTTGAGTTACTCTGCGATCAATAAACTATGAATTCAACGCGCATTTATACACTCGCTAGAGACCTTTATCATGTTTTTGCCATTCTTCCTCGGCGTCTTAAGTTATTGGCGTCTTATCTATCTCTTGTCTTTCTATTTTCGGCATCTTTAGAGTTTCTATCGCTACTATTTGTTGGCCTTTTTGTGAAAATCCTGGCTTCAACTGATGGGAATTTTACGGGAGATAGCGAAGGGTCTTTTGCTTTTCAGATTGCGTATACTGTCCTTAATTTTTTTCCTAGCAATTTTCACTACCTCATTATTTATATTGTGATTCTGGGCTCAATTTTACTCAGAATGTATTGCTTGGTCCTGAATCCTATTGTCGTTAAAAATTTATCTCTGCTGTATTCGTTTCGTCTTGTCCAAAACTTTACATCTATGCCCATCCTCTCTTTTAATCAAGTTTCATTATCAGAGTTTCGAACTGTTCTCACAGAAGATTTATCTAGTCTAATAAATAATGCTGTTCGTCCAACTTTAGCATTTTCGTCTTCGCTGTTCGCACTGATTGCAGCATGTGGAGCTGCTTATTTTTCTTCTTCTTTTCTTTTCTTCCTTCTGACCATTACAAGTGGGCTTTGCTATCTTCTTTACAGTAAATTATATTTTAGTAAAATGAGTTTGTATCTTTCAAATGTAATACCCTCTTTGGACCGCTCAAGATCTTCTATTCTGGAGTATATATATCATAATTTTTCTTTAATTAAGCTCTTCGACAAGTCATCTATTGTCAATGAATCTTTTTCCCAGATAAGTTCTAAGTGTGACGCAATGACTGGCGTTCAGAATATTTCTATAGCACTTCCACGCCTGTTAATCGAATTTCTAATTGTTTTCATTGCTCTGCTTCTTGGAACCTTTTCCCTGTCGTTATCAGATAGTATGTACTCTTATGAGTCCTCTGACCTTGTCGTCCTGTTCCTTTCTCTCACTAGGGCAGCTGCTGCTTTTCAGGTCTTGTTTCATAATTTTGGTACTCTGTCTACTAATTCTCGTCGACTCCACACTGTCTCAAGTAAGCTTCGATGAATATCTTTAATAGAACCTTTATTTTCCATACTTTTAATGGTGGCCAACTTGGAAATCACTTGAGATTATCTCATGACCTGCTTATTTTTACCCGCCTCCATGATCTTAATCTTGTCTTTTTCTCTAATTATCTTTATAAAATTTTCTTCTGTCGCCGACCGTTTTTTTACTATGGGTTGATACGTCATAGACCCCAGAAGTACCTTTACCTTTTAAATTTGTATCTTAATTTGTTTTTCTTCAGGTTTCTTCTCTGGCTTTTGTATGTTTTCCCCTTTCTTCATAAATATATTGCTGTCTTTATTCCTGCTGATGATGTTGCTTATTTTGGCTTTAACGTTACTTCTGCTTCTACGTACTATTGCCTTGACTATTCATTTTTAAAATCTTTAAGACCCTTTTCATTTTTATGGGGATATCAGTTTTTTTATCGTTCCCCACTTATTGAAGAGTTTACTATCCATCCAAGTTTGGCTCCAATCTTTAGACAGCAGTTGAGATTTTTTGACTGTCCAGATTCTTTGGACTTAGCTTGTTCTCCTTATATTTTCGTCCATCTTCGTCGATCCCATAATTTTGCTGTTTCAACAGATTCGGATTTAACAGATGATTCTTTTATAGATTCTATTCTTTCTCTTTCGTCTGAATGCAAGATATTTTCATTAAGAATATCTTCTGATGGCTCCACTTGCTCAACTCTCATTAATAGATTAACTGATCTTGGTTATTCTGTATCAATTGCTTCTTCTTGTGCTTCTGTGAACGGCACTCCTTTTGATTTTTTAGTCGAATTTCATCATTGCTCAGCTGTTGTAGCCCCTCCCTCGACATTGTCTGTTTTTTATAGTCAATTACTCTCTAAACCCCTTAAGTTACTTCGCTATTGCAATGATTGAGCCCTGTGTATTCTTCCTCGAAACTCTTGATTTAACGGGATTGGGCAACAAGCTAAGGGCATTGCAGTCATCGTATATTCTTTCCTGCCTCCTTAAACGTCGACTACATATATCATACCCTCTGTACCATAATTGTTTTTTATGTCCTGATGACGTTGTTGTTGCAGAACCTTCTGTTTTTGATTCATTAAGACCAGATCAAGTCTTCGTTGTGGAATCGGTCGATGACTTGGATGTGTTGTTTGATTTGCCTGTACTTCCTCACGTTATTGTGACTGGCAAGGGTTTTTCTTTTGTTCATTATCTATATACTCGTTTTGAGGTATTTTCTTCTTCACCTTCTAATTTTGTGTCCAAGTGCTCTTCTTTGTTTGCTACGCCTTCACCTCGCTTAAAGGTTGCTGTTAACTCTATTCGTGGCTCATCTGATTCTTATGTTGTTTTTCAGTTTCGTGAGTTTGTTGATTCTCTATCAGAGAACAAATTTTTCTTCAAATATTTTATTGAGTCTCTTTCTGAATTGTTGCCGTCAATATCCTCTTTGCTTTGTGATCCTTCTTGCCTTCGATTGTTCTTGTCGGATAGTCCTGATATAGCCGCTATGATGTTTTCGCTTGTTCAAGGCCGTTATTTTTCTCCGCGTTATTATTTAGACGACAAGTTTGTTCACACTTCTTTCCATTCGCCACTTCGGAGAGGTTCCTTATGGTCTGCTTTTATTGAGGTTTTTAGGCGTATCTCTCAGATCTTTAGATTTCTTATAATGCGTATGATTCAGGGAAAAATATATTCTTTTCCCTCTTCTTCGTTGAATAAATCCTTGTATCTTTTTTCTCCATCGAGATGCTCTGATGGGAAGATTCACGTCGTTGCAGTGTGGTACCTTATTCGTCTTTCTAGGTCTGTGTATTCTACTCAAACATCATTTATTTCCTCTGCGGTATTTGGTTCTGGTGTTGACGTGTTTGGCTTTAATCCAGGTCAAAGATCCTTTTCGCGCTTGTCGCCTTTTGAGGTTCTTGTCAACCATTGATATCTCTGCTCACTTCTCTCGAGTTTGAGTTTTTTCTGTAGTTTTTATATTTTTCTCTGCTTATTTTTGTCCTTTTTTTT
>TARA_B100000674_G_scaffold178988_2_pt1 | contig 21477 bp, 14 predicted proteins | sample TARA_B100000674 | Tara Oceans TARA_B100000674 (sample SAMEA2622759) | marine metagenome | biome: marine biome (ENVO:00000447); feature: surface water layer (ENVO:00002042); material: "saline water (ENVO:00002010), including plankton (ENVO:xxxxxxxx)" | depth 5 m
GTTTTTTGCTGTTCTAAAAAAATTTAGCTTCTGTTTTAATTCCTTTCCTTTAACCTTTACAGCAAGCTCTCCATTTTGGAATGATTTTGCATCATAATACGACCTCATTTCTACTCTTCCTAAATACTTAGATTCAAATGTTGAATTATATCTGTAGAGGAAAAATGTTTCGTTTTCTGCCAAATAGGTAACATTGCATTGATCAAAACCCTTTATTTTTTTTAATTCAGGGAGTTCGTTTCTTTTGATTATAAACTTGCTTCCGTTCTTTAATCTTTTATTGGCAAAGTCATTCCATTTGGTAATTTTCACATTATAACCACTTGAATTTAAGTTTAAACCAGCGTTACTTATGAAGTGCAATTGTTCTTTATTTGACACATCTGTCCCACTCAAAAAACAATATATGTTTTTATGATCAATTGCATCAGTACAACTTGTTAGTATGCAAAGTAATAGTATAAATAACGTGAATAGATTTTTCATAAAAAGGCAAAAATAATCATAATTTAGACCCGGTAAAATTATAATTCTATAAGCTCGAAGGATTTTTTTATTTCTTTTAACTATTTTGCTTTCGTGAAATAATTCTTTTCTGCTTTAACATATCGCAATGGGTAAAGTATATGTTTATTTTGGGTTTATTTTTATTACTGTTGCTGTTATAGCGTATCCAAAAATGAAAATTTATTTAGCACCAAAGGTAAAATCGAATTTAGTTTTGTATTCGATTTTAGCCTCTATACTTCTTGGAGGTTTAATTACATTGTTTGGGTATTACTTCATTATCATCCGAAAAAATTGAGTCTGCACTATATTTGATATTTATAAAATTTCATTTCGTGACCACCAACTTATTCAGGTTATTTGATATTTTTGCGTAATGCTAAAAAATATCAATATACTCATATTTCTTTGCTTTCATTTTGTTGTTTTTTTAAGTTGTACTTCTCAATCAATTAATGTAACGTCTGATTTTACTATTGATTTTGAATCGGTTTCATTTACAGACTCTACGTCTTCATACTCAGGAAAACATATACAAAATCATTCTTTTCAGGGTGAAAAAGCACTAACTCTTCCTGAAAAACAAAACAAATTACAATTTGATATTGATCTTGAGCCAAAAAGCGTTTACAAGATTTCATGCTGGAAAAAAGGCAAGGTTAGAGTTAGTTCAAAGATTAAATCCGAGAATCACACTGTTAACTTAAAGGAAAACCTTAGTTATAAAAATAAAAATGGTTGGAATAAAATAGAGTTGCTCGTGAACACCTCTTGGTGGGACGCTTCAGTAAATAGTGTTGTTAAAATTGAAAACATTGGTAAAGACAGCGCTTTCATTGATGAAGTTGTGGTTGAGAGATTGCTTAATAATAAAGCTGATTTTTCATTTGCAATAAAGAACAAGGACATCAACAAATTAATTGGATACCGGAATAAAGCTTTTCATTCACCATATATCAAGTCAAAATACAAACGAAAAGTCAATGCTAACCTGAATGGAGAAGAGGTAAAGTTCAAACTTAAAGGTGATTGGACAGACCACATTAATACGGGAGTATGGTCCCTTAAAACCTTTGGTAAAAAGCCTATTGCCGGAGATTTAGTAACCGCAACATTTCAAAATGTTAAAACACGAAATTTATTAAAAGAATGGACTTTTATCAACTTGTGTAAAGCTGCGGGAATTATTACTCCTAATTATGAAGTCGTTACCGTTGCTGTTAATGAGGGAGCTCCTTTTGTATGCGCTCTTGAAGAGAATTTTTCCGATAATTTTATTTATCGTAAAAGAGGCTATTACGCTCCTGTACTAAGACTTTATGAAGATTTTTTGTTCCCTCACTGGGTATATGGATGGGGTCATGAAAAAGTGACTATTCCAGAAATTAATCATTCCTATATTTATTGCTTTGATACGAAAAAATACAGTGAAGGAGAATTAAAAAAAGAATTTGATAGTGATGCTTCAATACTAAAGCAATTCATTACAGAGGATTCTATTATGCATCTTATCGATCAAGAGAAGTGGGCTGAATTCTTAGCCATTCAGGCACTTACTAAATCGTACCACAACTTAACCTGGCACAATACCAGATGGTTTGTGAATGACAAAGACTTAATTGAGCCTGTTGCATACGACGGGAACACTCAAAATGGAGAAACTGAGCACTGGTTTGGTGGCCTTTATGGAGATTTAAACCGTTACTTAAACGTAGGGTCTACTGTTGCTGTCAATTTCAATAATAAGTTGTTTATGAATGCTGAGTTTATGAAACTCTACAAGACAAAACTGGCTATGTACTCAGACGAGGTCTTTTTAAGGGAACGATTGTCAAACTTCTCAAAAGATATGGAAAAGTCTTTGAGCAAGATTCAAAGGTATTATGACTATGATTACAATACAGACTATTTATTTAAGTCTGCTGAAAAGCTAAAGAAAGCGTTAAAAAACATTGACAATTCCAACTGGTTTGGAAAGGAGAATATTTTTAATGTTGATTTTAAGTCTGGCAATGCTCCTCTTAATAAAACATATGCAGAGAATTTAATCCGCGGATACATTACTGATGGGAAGTTGCGAATAATAAATGGAGTTGCTGAACAGATTACCTTATCAAATAAAACCAATGACAAAACTCACCTGGTTAAGGGGAATGATGAGATTACTATTGATTACAACAAAGACTACAACTGGTATATACAAGTTGAAAGTGATTTGGTTAAATTACCGATAGTTTCCTGGACTCCGTTAAAGTAAATCTTTCTTGTTGAGCAAGATGATGTTTTTGATTAAGGACATCATGATTTAATATTTTTTCACTACAAATTCAACTCGTCTGTTGAAGGCCCTTCCTGCTTCTGTTGTATTGGATTTATTGGGTTTTGTTTGGCCAAAACCTTTTGCAGAGAGTCTTTTGTCTGGAATACCACTGGAAATTAAGAAGTTCATTACAGATTCTGCACGATTCTGAGAAAGTATTAAGTTCTTTTCTGAATCTCCAACATTATCGGTATGCCCATGAATTTCAATCTGCATGGATGATTTAAGCTTTAGATAATGTACCAACTCATCCAGTATATCCATACTTTTTCCATTCAAAATAAATGAATTGGTTGCAAAATTAACTTCATTTAAACGAATGGGATTATTTTTTGATAAAGTCTCAATTTTTATAGGTTCTTTAGGGTATACTTTTTTGGCGCCATCAACTTCATCTGGATCAATCTCTACAACTTTTGTTGAGAACGCTTTGTCATCACCTGTAGCTGAAACTACAAAACGTTGTTTTTCATTTTCTTCCTTTTTCCTGGGAACAACCTTTTGTTTTCCTTCAACATCAATCACCTCCTGGTCTGAAGAGACCACAACGTCTTTCCCATTAATTTCTCGAACTTTATCACTTTTCTTAATTACTTTTTCTTTTCCGTTAATTTCAACTACTCGCTCATCTTTTGCAATCACCTCTTCCTTTTTGTTAACAGAAACAATTTTACCTCCCGGGGGTATGAGAACTTCTTTCCCTCCTAACTTTTTTACTTCACTACCGTAATCAGCTTCAACATCTTCACCGTTTACTGAAAGAGTTATTTTTTCTGGTTCTATTTCCTTTTTGTTGGGATCTTTTAAGGGCATTACAACTACATACTCTCCAGTTTCTTCATCAACCAAACCTTCATGCACTTCTCCTGTTTTTTTATCCGTTACTGAAATCTTACCATTTTTAACGGGAGTACCATTTTCATCTTTTAAGCTTCCCTTCATCATGACTACCTTTTCCGGACGAGCTTTTTTATGCAAACCAAAAGAAACCAAATTAAGTCCTCCTGTTTCAGCAACCCCTTGATCACCTTGAGTGAAATAAGCTGTTTTCCCATCTAAGCTGACTATTAGCCCATGCTCATCTTTATCGGTATTAATTGGATACCCAATGTTTTTTGGCTTTATCCAATTTCCGTTCTTGTCCATACGGGTGTAATATATGTCGTAACCACCTATACCTGGATGTCCGTCAGATGCAAAATAGAGTGTTTTACTGTCCGTATGCAGAAAAGGCGTCTTTTCCTGTCCTTTTGTGTTTACCAATGGACCCAAATTTTTCGGTGGTCCCCACCTTCCGTTTTCATCCTTTAATGTATAAAATAAGTCAAGCGTGAAAGTTTCATCATCTCCTTTACCACGTGGTGTACTGGACAATCGTGCTGATGAAAAGACCATAAGTTTTCCATCTGAGGATATTGTGGGCTGTCCTTCCCATGTAGGTTGACCTTGTTCGTTATTAATACTGCCAACGCTTTTTAATGGCCCCCACTGTCCATTCCTGTAATTGGTTTTCATCAACTCGGTATTGTTGTACCCGTTTCCCCGCAGAGGTACCATAAGCATATTCGCAGTTATATACATGGTTTTGTTATCCGGAGTTAAACAAGCTCCTCCCAACCCTTTAAGTTTATTGTTTCCACCAACATCCAATATAGGTTGCATGTGCATATTAAAAGGTTTAGCTAAAGTCATGCCTCTTGAGAAAGAATCTATGGTCATGGCTTTACTTCGTGTAAAATATTCTCTGCCTTCGTTTCCTGGAGTTCCAACAGGTAAAGTGATGTCTGATAACGTGTTTCGCTTTCTTGTAAAATAGGCCCATTCATTGTCCGGGGATAACATTGGGAGATATTCGTCGTGCTCAGTGGATACTCCTTTTACATTTCGGGGATTAAAATCAACTGGATTTGATAACAATTCTTTTCGTACGAAAAACTCATCTCTCAACTGAGTGGCAATTTTTTTGTACTCTCTTGGGGGTTCTGTTTCATTCTCTAAATAATCTTTAAAATAAACTGCTGCTATCGAATCTTTTCCTTCCTCGTGATTCATTCTGCCTAACCAGTAATATGCCAGATGACCCTGATATGCAGGACAGGTTTCTGAAAGTTTGGTAAACCATTCTTTTGCACTATCTCTCACATTCATTTTTAGATCAGGACGCATAGTTTTGTATGAGCTTTGTTGGTAATGCCCTGCTATAAATGCAATTAATTCTGGATAGGTATTGTATTTATTCACCAACTCTTTCATTTGAAAGATTGTCCCACTTCGATCCATAGGATAATCGAAATCGCGCATTTTTTTAAATTTACGCTCTGCTTTTTTGTTGGAATAATCAGCACAGTTCCCTCTATCTTGACCCAGAAGAGTGAAACTTGTTAAAACACTTGCTATTATTAATAATCTTCTCACTGGTAATTAAAATTATAGGTTTGACGAATAAACGCGAACATTTGTTTTAATAAATTCATTTTTTATTTCAACACATGTTGGTTAACGTCCAAATTTATCTTTCAAAAGCCCTTTGGCCTTATCTTTTAATTCCTCTTTTGCTTTGTTTTTTGCATTTTCAGCTTCTTGTTTGATTTTACTATCGGCCTCTTTTTTTAACCTCTCTACTTCTGCTTTTGCCTTTTCTTCAGTTTCTTTTTTTAGTTTTTCTGCCTCTTCCCGTGCTTTCATTTTGGCTTTGTTAAGCTCTTCTTGAGCTTGCGCTTTTAATTTGCCAATTTGTTCATTGACCATTTCTTTGGCCGTGTTTTTTACTGAAGAACTGCCTGATGTGCCGGCTATTTGTGCTTTGTATATTGGTTTTTTCATGGTTCCTGTAGCTTGAACATTCACGTTAATGTATTCACCTAAAGAAATATCCATGCCGTTTTTTCCTGCTATACTTTGAAGTAATCCTGCAACATTATTTATAGCGGAGCCTAACTCAGCCCTGGGGATTTTTAAGGCATAGTTATAATTAATGTCTCCTTCAAATGTGGAATAGCCACTAACTTTTCCTTTTATTTTACCTACGTTCAAATCAAAAGGATAAGTGTGTAATTTTCCGTTTACAAATTCATAATCAATTTTAACATCTTCGGCCTGGACAGAAGTAATCTTTTTGTTTTTTAAGCCAAGACTATTCACAACATTTCTCCACGTGTCGGTTTCGACAAATCCTAAATTCGTGGTTTTTAAAAAGCCTTTTCCATTCATAGTATTATAAATTGGTGCCAACGTGTCATCAAGCTCCGTTGTGAATTGAAATTCTGTATGAAATTCACCTTGAGCCTTTTCAGCTATTGGAATCATTTTCTTTACTGGATTAAATGCTAAGTAGGCTTCTTTGATTTCCATTCCGTCAATTATTAAATCTAAACGTGTAGATGGATGTGACATATTTTGTGTGTTGTACTCTCCGTCAATATGTATTAATCCGTGATATATCTTCATAGAGGCTTTATGAAAATGCGCAATACCATTTTCAAGTTTTATCTGGCCACTAAAATCCTTGATTGGCATGTCTTCAAAGTCAATCTTATCAAAAGTTGAATTTAAAGTAAAATCAATATTTTGGGGAATTTCAATTGCTTCCATGGGTCCTTCAAGAATAGAGTCTTGCGCATCTTCTACATTATGAATTGCCTCGGAAACTTCATCTTCAGAGGACGGCAAGGTATCTTCTTCAGCAAATTCATTTAAATCGAAAAAACCAGAGTGAATCCTGAACTCTCCTACTAATGTAGAGTCGTGAAAAACATAGGGCAATATGTTGTCAATTCGTCCATTGGCTACCAGGTCACTTTTCCCTATTTGTATATCAAAATTACTTACCTCGAAGTAGTTTGGAGAAAAGTTCAAGTATCCTGTTTTTACCAATGTTGCGGGAAGACCCTCAGATGTATACACCAGATTATCTAATATTATACTACCTACAGATTTAAATTCTTCATATTTTTCATTTTCAATTGAACTTAGTAATCCGCCAAATTCAAAGTTTGCATTTATTTTACCTTGATACCCCTCTCCTTCATCAACAGGAATTGCCTGGGCTATTTTTTCCAAATCGATTTTTGAATGCACTTCTCCTTTTATTTTAGGATCGGATTCAATTTGAGTTAAGAAAAATTTTAAATCAATAGGATTTTCAGCTATTTCAAGGTGGAATAATTTTAAATCCACTGTAGCATTATCCAGCTGTCCTGTTTTGTTATCTATGGCTAAATCCATATTTATATTTTCAATAGACTCAGGTAAGTCTGGATAGTGCATATAGGCATTATTGACTCCAAAATCAACATCAAACCCAGGAAGGTTTTCATCGTCCATTTTTCCTTTAATATGGGCTACTAAGTTGAATTCCCCTTTTGTTTCCAACCCCTCTAAATCCGTTAAGAAAGATGCGGGTGTAATTGACAAAACATCTTTGAAATTATTATCCTTAGCGAGGATGGTTAAATCAAAATCCATATGGTCTTCGGGCATGCCTAAATCTCCATGCACACCAATTTTTAAGTCATTCAACTGGATTACATTTTCTTTAAAATGGAAGGCCATTTCTGCAAGATCAGCAGCAATTTGAATGGTTGATTCCATACGCAACTGATTGGCTAATCGCTCTCCTTCCAAATCAAAAAGGATGGACTCTATGCCGGTTTGTAGATTGATTTCAGTTGAATCATTTACCAGGTGCATATTTCCAGATTGATTCAGACCTTTAACAATGGCTACCATTTCCGACTCTAAATCAACATAGGATAAGTTTACATTGGTAATTGAAAACGACTTCAAACCTGCAATGAAATTTTCTGTTTCACCAACATCTGCGGATATTTCGTCTTCTTCAATATATTCTTCTGTTTCAATTGATAACGAATCCTCCAGTGCAATATCCCAGTTTGCAGTTCCATCTTTTAATACTTTAACATTTGCTGTTAAGTCTGATATATTAAAAATGGAAGCAGTGTATTCACCATCGATTACGCTCAATACATTTAACTCAATATTAATATTCCCTATATGAGCTAAAGTATCACCTTCAAAGGGACTTTTATTAATGACACTAATGTCATTTATTTCAAATAGAAAATTGGGGAAAGAACTAATTAAAGACAGGTCAAATTCACCAAAGTAAACTTTTGCATTTACCGATTCATTAACAATTTCTTCGATCTTTTCGACAATTTTCCCCTTGAAAAGTATTGGAGAAATTACAATCGCTAAAATCAAAACAAGAATCAGAACTGCAAAATATTTAAATACTGTCTTTATGGTTTTCATGGTAATTTGTTTTGTTATCTATTTTAACGTTTACTCCATTTTTTTATTCTCACTTTTTGATCCAATTACAGTGGCTACCATAGCGTCACCTGTAACATTAACAACAGTTCGGCACATGTCTAATAATCTGTCTACTCCTATTATCAAAGCTATCCCAACCATTGGAACACCTAAATGACCCAAAACGATTGCCAACATAACCATGCCTGCTCCAGGAACTGCTGCAGAGCCAATACTGGCCAGTGTTGCGGTTAAAACAATGGAAAGCTGATCCATTAGACCCAGATCCATTTGATATACATTGGCTATAAAAACCGCCGCTACTGCCTGATAGCAGCTGGTACCGTCCATATTGATTGTTGCTCCCAGAGGAAGTACAAAACTGGTGACTTCTTTATCTACACCTACTTTGTTTTTGACACAATCCATCGTAACAGGCAGTGTTGCAGCACTGGAACTTGTTGAAAAAGCAAGTAGCTGAGCTGGAGCAATTGCTTTTAAAAACTCGCCGGGACGTTTTCTGCCAAAAATAAATGCCAGAAAAACAGAGATAATAATAACTAAAAGCAGGGCTGTTATTACAGCCAGTGAATATTCACCTATTGCTGCGATTAATTCAGAAAAATGGTTACTGTTCTGAACAAATACATTCGAAATTAAAGCGAATGTTCCTAATGGAGCAAGATACATTAGATAGTCCACAATTTTCAAAATCACCTCATTGGTGCCTTCAAAAAAACGTTTAACAGGACTTGCTTTTTCTTTATTTATTGAAAGTAATGCAACACCAAACAAAACAGCAAAGAAAATTACCTGCAGCATGTTTTTGTTTTTTGTTGCCGCATAAAAAACATTTTCGGGTACTAAATCCACTAAAAATTTAAGTGGTCCATCATTTTTTACCGATTGAGCATTGGAGATATTTTCGCCTGCTTTATCTGAATAAGATTGAATTATTTCCTGTCCCATTTCGTAGGAAATTGCTTCCCATGGCTTGAAAATATTTACAATTATTAACCCACAGGATATTGCTATAACGGTTGTAAGCAAATATATCCCAATGGTTTTACCTCCCATTTTTCCCAGTTTAGCAACATCACTAAGGGAAGCTATTCCATTAACCAATGAAAAAAGTACTAAAGGAACAGCAATGAGTTTTAAGCTATTTACAAAAATCTCTCCCCATGGATGAATCCAACTGGACGTAAAGGCTTTAAATTGCTCTGTTTCTTCGGCAAATAAGCTTACTCCCCCTCCATACAGTAAACCAAGAACTAATCCTATTAAGATTTGCCAATGTAAGGGGAACTTTCGTTTCATAAATACTTAGAGTAAGTCGCTAATCTTGTTGGTTTTAGCTATTAATACAGCGTCGAGTATTGCTAAAGCCGCCATGGCTTCTACAATAGGCACTGCTCTCGGAACAACACATGGATCATGTCGTCCTCTGCCTGAAACGGTTACTTTTTCACCTTCCTCATTAATGGAGTCCTGATCGATCATTATAGTGGCTACTGGTTTAAAAGCCGTTCTAAAATATATATCCTGTCCATTGGATATTCCTCCTTGTATTCCACCAGAGTTATTGGTTTTGGTAATTGTTTTTCCATCAACGGTTTCAAAAACATCATTATGCTCAGAACCTTTTTGTTTAACCCCCTCAAAACCAGAACCGTACTCAAATCCTTTTACAGCGTTAATTGAAAGCATTGCTTTACCTAATTCGGCATGCAGTTTATCAAAAACAGGTTCACCCAATCCTGGAGGAACGTTCTTAATAACGCATTCAACTACCCCCCCTATGGTATCACCTTCTTTGCGAATTTGCATGATGTGGTCAATCATTTTTTGTGATACGGACTCATCGGGACAGCGAACAATGGTGTCCTCAATTTTGTTCAAATCTACTTCGTGTGCCTGCTGATTCATTTTAATGGCTCCTACCTGAGAAACGTAACCGTATATTGAAATACCAAAGTGATTCAGAACAAGCTTTGCAATAGCGCCAGCCACAACTCTGGCAACAGTTTCTCTTGCCGATGACCTTCCTCCTCCCCGATAATCTCTTACTCCGAATTTTTCCGTAAAAGTATAGTCTGCATGGGAGGGGCGAAATTTGTCTTTAATGTGGTCGTAGTCTCTGGACTTTTGATTGTCGTTTTCAATTACAAAACCAATTGGAGTTCCCGTAGATTTACCTTCAAAAATTCCAGAATAGAACTTTACTTTATCGCCTTCTTTTCTTTGTGTAACTATTTTACTTTGTCCTGGTTTTCTTCTGTCAAGCTCTGCCTGAATGAAGGTTTCATTTATTTCAATGCCTGCCGGGCATCCATCAATAACTCCTCCTAATCCTGGTCCATGTGATTCTCCAAAAGTGGAAACTTTAAATAATTTTCCGTAAATACTTCCTGCCATAATGGTGTGAAATTAGTAAAATTCAATAGCTTAGATGGTATGAATAGACTAAATTTTACAAATGTTTTTATGAGAGTTTTTCAACTCAGAATATCTTTATTCGCTCTTTTTTTACTAATATGTTTGTTTTTAGTGAGTTGCGGGGATAAACCCTTGAAAACCGGCTATATAGATATTAACCAAATTAACAAGGAATATAAACTTGCTGTTCAATACAATAAATACATTAAAGGGATTGAGGAAACAGCTTCTTTGGAACTTATTGCAATTAAAAAAGAAATCCAGATATTGGAGGATACAATAAGAGGGTTCAACAGGAACGGGAAAACGATAGATCAAGACATTCTTCAAAAATTTTACAAACTCCAGAAACATTTCGAATTTCAGCAGAATGCTTCTCGAAAAGAAATTGAAGACTCTGTTAAGGTTTACACAGAAAGATTAAATATTGAGATAAACAAGCATGTTTATGAGTATGCTCAGAAAAATGGATATGATTATGTGTATTCACCGGCTGGAACAGGTACATTTATGTATGCAGATTCGAATTTAAACATCACCAAGAAGGTTGTTTATTATCTGAATTCCAGGTAGTTGCACTTATCAAAGACGCAGTGTTTAAATCACTATCCTCAAGGAATAAGCTTGATTGAGTTTTTTTATTAATTTTGAAGTAAATCGTAAAACACCTTTTTATGGGATGGTTTAAGAGAATGAAAGACAACATTGCTACGCCTACGATAGCAAAAAAGGAAACCCCTGAAGGCCTTTGGTATCAATGCAAGAAGTGTAAGGTTATGATGTCGGCAGAAGAGCATAAGGAAAATTTTTGGGTATGCCCTACATGTGAACATCATGAAAGAATTAACTCTGGTGAATACTTCTCTTTCCTTTTCGATAGCGGAAAATATACAGAGCTCAGTCCAAAACTAATTTCGGGTGACCCTCTGAAGTTTGAAGACACAAAAAAATATAAAGACCGCCTGATTGCAGCAAAATCAAAAACAGGACTACACGATGCCATCAGCACGGCTTATGGAAAAATGGAAGATATCGACGTGGTCATTGCCTGTATGAATTTCAACTTTATTGGAGGTTCTATGGGTTCTGTTGTTGGTGAAAAGATATCAAGGGCTATAGACCACTGCATAAAATATAATAAGCCGTTTATACTCATATCAAAATCCGGAGGTGCGAGAATGATGGAGGCCGCCCTATCGCTTATGCAAATGGCTAAAACCTCTGCGAAACTTACATTACTGGCTGAGGCAGGCTTACCGTTTATTTCATTTTTAACGGATCCTACCACTGGAGGCGTTACTGCATCTTACGCCATGTTAGGTGACATTAATGTAAGTGAGCCAAATGCTTTAATTGGATTCGCTGGTCCAAGAGTAGTTAAAGAAACTATTGGTAGAGAATTACCGAAAGGATTTCAAACAGCAGAGTTTGTATTGGAGCACGGTTTCTTAGATTACATTGTTGATCGAAAAAACATGAAAGCAAAGTTGGCTCAATCTATTCGATTGTTTATGAATTAATTAATTCTTAACGTACATTATAAAAAACGCCCTGGAAATTCCATGGCGTTTTTAGTTTACCTACTTATAGTTGACGGGTGTTTTACCAATTTTGTGCAATTTTGGACTTGAAGTACCTTTAGAACCAGAGGAAGAACCAGATCCTGAGGAACTTGATGAACTTCCAGAACTATTTGATTTTGGTATTCTTATACTATTTGATATACTTCTTCCATAAGAATATCTTACGGGTCTTGAGCAGTTTGAACTATTATTCTCCTCGATTAAATAATTATTTGAACTGCGGCATAAAACAGAACCCAGCTCCATTAAAGAAAGGTTCACTTTAAATCCGGCACTCAGTGTGATTAAAAAAGGAGACGACGTATTTTCTAAATAATCAATATATTCTCCATCAAAGCTAAAAGAGTCAAAGTTTATATAATCAACCGGATCGGTTCCCTTCAAAACACTCACGCCAAAATCAAATAAAACCCCTTCTGTAATTTTAATATAAGCACCAAATTGAGCACCGTACTGTAAAACATTTCTGGTCATCAATGTTTCTCTCCAATAGCTTGTGAAATCTTCTTGTATAGTAGCGAAACTCAGATATTCCTGTGTGTAATAAATAGCTCTACCTGCATTTATTCCAAAGTAGTACCTGAATTCTTTGTGCTCAAATATTCCATTTAATTTAAAGTGCCAATTATACCAGTTGTTGCTCAAAGTATAATCTCCCAAAGTTAGTTCAGTCATTTCAGAACCGTTTTGATTAATTAACCAATTAAATCCATACTCGATTCCCATTTCATTCGGCCCCATATAGGTATAGCCTAATCCAAATTTACCTCCCCAACCATTGCTGTATTGATTTTTGTCAAAATTGAATAAGGGCGCTGAAATCAGTCCGCTTGCAGAAAAATCAAGCTGTGCAGAACCTACAAACGATAGAGAAATACAAAAGAGCAATACTAAATACTTTTTCATGATGGTGAGTTTGTTAATTAACAAAATATTAACAAACATCGTGCCGAACCAAAGGCTGTTCTAATGTAAACCATTTGAAAACTCAACATTAAGTTTTTGTAGTGAGGTACTAATTGATTTTTTTTTCTGTTCCTGATAAAATTATGAGATTATGAAAAATGATAATGGAAATTCTATCGAAAGGTATCGATCACTTTTTTTACTTATTGGTTTATCTGCCAGCTTAAGCTTTTGTTTTTTAGCATTTGAATGGAAATCCTATGCCATAGTCAAAAATAATGTTTGGATTCCCCTCGATGATTACGCAGACACGCTTGACCCCACGCCTATTGTTTCTATTCCTCAACCGAAGCCGTTTTTGCCTAAATTTCAAACGAAAAGTAACCGCATTGAGCCGGTTGATTTTACTGTTGCCAAGATAGAAAATTTGGATTTCATGGAAGAAATAAAAAATCTATCAAACAACAACTACTTAAATCATGATATATCGAATGATTTTTTTGACGATGATGGCATGGAAGAACTTGTTCCTCTTCCATTTAAACCGGATATTTCCATACCCGGCATTTACCCGATACTTAAAAACAATAAGTGTCAAAATTCATCTTCCAATAGAGAGCAATATATCTGCTCGATTGAAGTAATAAAAAATCGATTGAAGAATCAACTATACACACCTGATTATATAATTGGAGATATACGTTTTTCGGTAGACTTTAAAATTGATACTCTTGGCAGGATTGTTCAAATTAAAGTGATAGGTTCTGAAAACAATCTGATTGAAAGGTCAGCAAAAGAAATCCTGTCGAATCTCCCGCTTTTTACACCTCCAGTATTAAATGGAGAAAAACGGGTGATGAAAACATCTATTAACGTTAAAATAAAAAATAATTGATTTCAGCTTTATTAACAACTTCTTGCTTTGTGAGACGGTTATTAATCGTTACCTTGTAGATTCTAAGTAATTCGAAAATAATGAGAAGTTTCATTTTATTTGTGCTGGTTCTTTCGGGACTCTCACTTCAACTTAATGGACAAAAAAAGTCCAGCTTACTTTGGGAAATTTCGGGTAATGGCTTAAAAAAGAAATCCTATCTATACGGAACTATGCATGTGAGTAACAAAATTGCTTTTCATTTAGGCGACACATTCTTTATAGCTCTTGAAAAATCAGATTTGGTTTGTTTAGAGTCTGACCCCGGAAAATGGATTGAAGAAATGTACAGCTCAGATAATGGCTCCATGATGGTTAAGCACAATAGCTATTATGGGTATAACAAAAGTAATTTTTATGAAAACCTGGTAAGTTTCGATGAACCTGAAAAAAAAGATCTGGAAAAAGCGTTAAGACAGAAACACTCTTTAGAAAATGGGTTTCTTTACAGAGGATCAAATTACAATGAAGAGTATGAGGAAAACACTTATTTAGACCTGTTTATATATCAATATGCACGAAAAAATAAAATTGATGTTTTAAATCTGGAAGATTTTGAAGAAACGAACCGTTTGCAAATACTTTCAATGCTACCAGATGAGGATGAGGATGAGGATGAGGAAAAACAAAAAAAGAAAAATAAAAAAAGTTATTATTCAAAATGGAACAAGTACATGAGTGTCAGAGAGGCAATGGAAGATGCTTATCGAAATGGTCAACTGGACATAATAGATTCGATAACTAAAATGACCTCCAAATCGGATATGTACCTTCATTATTTCCTGCATGAACGAAATAAAATCATGGCTAAAGGAATAGATACTTTAGCAAAAGACAAAAGTATATTTATAGGTATAGGAGCTGCCCATCTTCCTGGAGAAAAAGGAGTAATCAATCTATTAAAGGAAAAGGGATATACATTGCGACCCATAGTTCGAAACAAATCTGTTTTAGCAAAGAAAAAGAAAAATGATATTGAAAAGATTTTTTTAGACATACCTTACCAAGAACAAACTACTAAGGATGGGTTTATTTCTTTGAATTTGCCGGGGAAACTATATGAAACAAATGGACAGTCCGGAGACTTACAGTATTTTTATCCCGATATGGCCAATGGTGGTAATTTTTTCATTTCCAGATTTCAAACTTTTTATCCCCTTAATGAAACATCTCCTGTTCAATGGCAACTAAAAATTGACTCACTTCTTTTTGAAAACATAGAAGGAAAAATAATTGAACAGGAAGAATTAAAAGTTTCTGGATTTAATGCCATTAAAATTTTAAACGAAACAAGAAAAGGAGATTATCAAAAAAGATTAATTGTGTTTACACCTTTAGAAATTATATTCTTCAAAATGTCTGGAACCGGAGAATGGGCGAAGAAATATGGTGATCAATTTGTTAATTCAGTTAAGATTAATCTTCCTCTTTATGAATCCACGAAATATGTATCCCATTTAAATGACTACGAATTAACTTTCCCCGGCCCTACTATAAATACTGTTCATGCTTTTGATATTTCGAATTCGCCTCCTAAATATAACGTTCAATGTTACACTCCATCAGACAGTTCTTTTTATCTTTTGCAAACCGATTGGTTGACGGATTTCGATTACATTGAAGAAGACACCTTTGAACTTAACTACCTTTTTACTGTTTTTGCCAATCAACTGGACTCTGTTAAAGCGACTATAACAACCGAAGTAAATGAGAATAACGCATCAGGATATATTGTAAACCAAAATGGTGACTCTATTTTTTTAAAGTCCTTTATCTGGAAAAACTTTTACTACTTACTGGCGGCTAAAACTTCATATCGAAAAGCAAAAAGTTTCTTTAACTCATTCAAATTAACCAATAATTATAAGGAAGACGAATACGTACATTATCATGATACTGTTCTTCGATACACTGTTTCAACACCAGTAATTCCTCCAAAGATGGAAGACCTTTACAATTATGTAAGAAAACAGTCTGCATCAGAAAAAAAGGAAGATTGGGATTATATAAAAGAATATAGAAATTTTTTCTACAAAAAGAACTATGAAACAATAAAAGTAAAATACTTAAAACATAGTGATTATTACCATTTTAAAACATTGGAAGAGTTTTGGAAGGATGAGCTGGAAAACTATTTAGACGGAGAGTATGCTATCATAAAGGAAGAATATGATAACAACGACTCTACCCCTACTTCTCATGTAATCGTTTCAGATACAGGAAGTCAAAAAGTAGTTGAAATAATGACTATTATCAACAAAGGGGTTGTTTATACTGTAAGGGCAGCATATAATTCGGCGCAACCTCGATCAAGATTCATATCTACATTCTTTGAAACCTTTAGACCTGACACGGATACTCTATTGGGTAAAACAATTACTGTTTCAAATGCTCCAATGTTTTTTGCTGATTTATCAAGTGGTGATTCCACAAGTATTGAACGAGCTGTAAACCTTACCAATAGAATAACATTTTCTAAAGAACATGTTGATAGTATGATTTGGTATATTGATAATTTTGAATTTCCAGATGATGACGAAGAAGGCACGGCGAATTATTTAATCCAGCAGTTGGGATATATTAAGCACCCGGCAATAGTTAAATATCTAAAAGAAAAATACGAGTCTTCAACTGATGATTTTGAAAGACAATTTTCAGTGTTAAAAGCTCTTGCAAAATATGGTACTAAAAAATCTTATATGGCAATGAATAAGTTAATTTTGCAGGAACCTCCTATCACAAGAAACGAAAACCCGATTGAAACATTTTTTTACTATCTGGATGATTCTCTATCACTAACTTCCAAGTTATACCCAGATATATGGGATTTAATGTTATACAAAGATTACAGAGAATCCGTTTACAGTATAAGCGCAATGCTTTTAGACAGCGGTCTCATTAAAGCAAGTTCCTACAAACGGGAAAAGCCATTAATATTAAGAGAAGCAAAAGGAACAACTACCATAAATAAATCCGGTTACAATAACTCACACTCATCATCTGTTCGCTTAAAAGACACAGATATAATCTGGAGTTTTGGGAATAAACACGAATATCCAATAAGTACCATAGATCAATATGCTATAACAGGGTATTTAAAACTTCTCATGCCTTATTATAAAAAGGATAAAAAAGTATCAGATTATGTAAATTCCCTGTTGGTTCATGAAGATATGACTTACCGGTTTGTGGCAACTATTATGCTTACCGAGATTAATCAACCCGTTCATGATAGTTTATATCTAAACTTATCAAAAAGCCCAGACTTTAGATTTGCTTTTTATAAAGCACTTAAATTTATTGGAAAGGAAGAAAAATTCAGTCAAGATTATCTCTCTCAGGAACAATTGATGGAGTCGGCAGTTTCTGCATCATCGTCAATTGATGAGGAAGACAGTTTGAAATTTGTGCAAAAAAGATACATTAAAAACAAGTATGATGAAGGTTATGTTTATTTCTTTAAACACCAATCGGATCACAACAACAAGTGGTACATCCACTACGCGGGATTACAGCCAAAAGACACTACTCAAATTAATTCAAAAACAGATCTTGATTACATTGAAAGAAAGGCTTCTTCTGTTTACACAGAACATGAAATAAATAAAGAAATAGACGATTGGGTAAAATACTTAAATCTTATTGGTAGAGAAAGAGCAGCGAATAAATCAAGCTCCGAATATTCATATTATGATTAATTAATTTACCTTTTTTAGTCATAAACATTAAGCTGATCACAAGCTTTTATTCAATATATCCTTGATGTTTTCCAATAACTCTACGGAAGCGTCAATCTCATCTTTTCGTATAGAAACAGATTCAATATTTGCTCCAATTGGTATTCCCTTGTTTAATGAAAAAGTCACTAATTCCTTGAAAGTTCGGACACAAGTATCTATTGAAGCGCCAAGTATATCTTCCGAATGTGTTAAATCATTTTTTAACCATCTTGGGAAATGTATTCCCAACCATTTCATGAATTCCATAGTTTTCTTCGATCCACATGGAGAAAATGTCATCATTACAGGAACGATTGGGAGATTATTTGATTTTGAGTAATAATAGTAGTCGGACAACATATTTTTTGAAGCTTCTATATTGTAAACAGCTTGTGTGGTAAAATAACTCGCGCCATTTTTAATTTTAGAAGCGATTCTAAGGTGTTCATCCTTTTTAGCAAAATGACGCTCTGGTATGGCAACTCCCCCAACAAGCATATCAGAAGCAAATTCATTTCTTAAGCTATATGCTTTTTCCAGAGACACCTTTGAAGACTGAGAACTCGAAGAATTCCCTATAAATACACCTAAATCACCCTTATTTACATTATTCTGCATCCAACTTTTCAATGAATCCTCTGAATGTTTCCCAACTACTTGAAAAAGTACTTTTGGTAAATCCAGGCCAGAAAGAAAATCCCCACTATATTTTTGGGGTTCAAAAGTAGGCAAAAATGGAAAAGGACGGACCTCATTATTGCGGGCAGATTCATCCTGGATGTCATACAAAACAACACCATCAATATCAAGTCTTTTAATTCGCTCTATATGTTTAGAAGCAATTTCTTTTATATTATCAAGATTTGAATTTTCCTTTGGTGGCGTCATACCATACAAAACAATGCCAGACTCCTTATTTAAAATCTTATCCTTTAACATATTTATTTTACATTTTACTATCCTCAATACTCTCTAAAAAACGATCAATTTTTTCAATGACTGTTTTTAGATTTTCCTTTACAAATGGTGATTTTAATTTTGCCTGCTCTACTAATTTGGTAAAAGGCAGACTTCCTCCCAAATCACATAGGTGCAGGTAGTCATTCCATGCAGAATTGAAATCCTGTTCACTTTTCTCCCAAAACTGGAACGCACAAACTTGTGCTAATGCATAATCAATATAGTAAAAAGGCACTTTAAACAAATGGCCCTGCTTTTGCCAAAATCTACCAGATTCCAAATATTTATTATTCTCTTTGTCCGCGGATAAATCGTATTTTTTTTCTATTTCCAACCAACCTCTATTTCTTTCATTTATTGAAATATGAGGATTTTCGTACACAAAATGCTGAAATTCATCGATTGCTGCTCCATAAGGTAAAAAACTAATGGAACCGCTCAAATGGGAAAATTTATATTTTTCTTCATCTTCTTTGAAAAATGAATTCATCCAGGGGTAAGCAAAAAATTCCATACTCATGGAATGTATTTCTGCCGCTTCATAAGTAGGGAAGTAATATTCAGGAATTGGCTGTGAAAGACTTCTGTAAAATTGAAATGTATGACCCGCTTCATGAGTTAATACATCAACATCATGCGAAGTACCGTTAAAATTGGAAAAGATAAAAGGGTATTTATATTTTCCTATGATTGCCGCATAACCTCCAGCCATTTTCCCTTCCCTTGAATTTAAATCCATTAATTCATGTTTAAGCATAAACTGAAAGAACTCATCTGTTTCTTCGGAAAGCTCTTTATACATGATTTCACCATTTTTTACAATTTCCTCTGGTGTTCCTTTTGGTTTTGGATTACCCGATTTAAACTTAAATCCAGCATCATAATATTTCATTAAATCCAGTCCCAGCCTATTCTTTTGTCTGTCTTTCAATTTTTTAACCACAGGAACAACATAATCATGAATAGCTTTTCTATATTCTGCTACGTCTTTTGAATTATAATCAGTTCTGTTCAACTTTTTATATCCTAACTCTACATAATTTTCATACCCCATTTTAACCGCCATTTCATGACGAATCTGAACAAGTTTGTGAAAGATTTGATCAAAAGCATCCTGTTTACTTTCTAAAGCCCCATACAAAGCCTCTGCTGCTTTTTTTCGAAGCGATCGATCCGAAGAGGATAACAAAGGAGAAATATTCCCTATTGAATACTTTTCGCCCTCTACTATAATCTCCAGCTGTGCTATTATAACATTGTACTCCGAAGTCAATTTGTTTTCTTCCTTTAGCAAAGGAATACAATTTTGATCAAAAGAATCCTCTTTAACTTGTGCAAGATTTATAAAATGCTCTCCAAATTCATAAGACAACTCCTTTTTAAACGGACTTCGTACTACTGCTGAATAATATTCATTTACAGCTGCTGTATATCTTGGGGAATTTTCGTCAAAGAATTTATTTTCATTATCATAAAATTCATCTTTGGTGTTAATTGAATGGCGAATATTAACGATTGACTCACAGGTTTCCATTTCATCTCTCACCTCTTTAATTTGCTTCATCAAATCAATCTGAATTTTAGACGACTTAGCCTTTTTAAAATTAGATATTAAAGTATTAATATTTCCAATTAAGAGATCTAAATCGGGTCTTTTGTATGGTATTTCATTAAATTTCATCTCAATATTTTACTAAAAAAAAAGTTCACCATCAGGTGAACTTAAGAATTCATCACTATTTTTTGTTATAATCTTTTTCCGTCTTTAAAGCGAACCAGAAAAGCACCTGAGAATCCATTCAGCCTGGCTTTGTCAATATTTGATCTGGCTTCATATTCAGAAGTGAACTTACCGGAGTAATACTTATACAAATTTCCCACTTTAATGAAATGAACTTCTGGCAAATTGCCAAAAACTTCGATATCTTTTTCTTTAGAAAAAACACCTAATTGTACTTTAAAAACAACTTCTGATTTTAGGGATTCTGTTTTAATGTCATCATCTTTATCTTCAACATCATCATCATTATTTTCAACAGAATCGTCAGTGTTGTCCACAATAATATCATTATTGTTTTCAACGGGACTATCTTTATCTGCTGTTTCTTCCGAAGAGTCCTCTTTATCTAGCCCTTCGATATCAGCCGTTTCAACGGCATCATCTTTTGGTTCAATTGAATTTGTTGTTATTTCTGGAACTGTTATATCTTCTTTTGGCTTTGCTTTTTCAACAATTCTCACAGATGAACTTCTCAAGTTATATTCTGTTCTTTTACCTTCCTTTACATAGTAAAATTTGCCTCCTAAATCAAAGGAACCTGAAGAAGCACCTTCATAAACAAGTTTATATTCCGCTCTAAACGTTTCACCGTCTGGCATTGTTAGCCAGATTATTCTTAGTTTACCATCTTCACATATAAAATTACCAGTCGCTGAATTCAACTCCTCAGCTTTAAAATCTTCAGGAATATTTTCCATCAATTTAGCAAAACCTTCTTCACCCTCTTTCTTAACAGTAATAGTTACAATAACAGACTGACCTTTTTTTATCTCATCAGGAAAAACCTTTCTTTCTACAGAAATTGCAGAAGAGCTAAATGTTAATCCTAACAACAAAACTAAAAAAATAGAAATTTTACTCATTTTTTTATGCATAGTAGTAATCTTTGTAAAGTTACAACTTGATTATTCCAATAAAAATAAGAAAGTTCCATTAATTATTAACTATCCTTGTTTAATTGGTTTCATAATCAGATCTATTTTCTATACTTCGGGTCCAGCGCATCTCTTAAACCTTCACCCAACAGGTTAAATACAGTGATTGTAATAAATATC
>TARA_B100000674_G_scaffold289966_1_pt1 | contig 21452 bp, 10 predicted proteins | sample TARA_B100000674 | Tara Oceans TARA_B100000674 (sample SAMEA2622759) | marine metagenome | biome: marine biome (ENVO:00000447); feature: surface water layer (ENVO:00002042); material: "saline water (ENVO:00002010), including plankton (ENVO:xxxxxxxx)" | depth 5 m
CGCGTCTTCTTCCTCAGGGTCCACGGCTTCTTCCACTGCGTCTTCTCCCTCAGAGTCCACGGCTTCTTCCTCTGCATCCGCGGTTTCTTCCTCCACGGCTTCTTCCTCAGAGTCCAAGGAACATCGCTTCTTGAGCTCGTTGTTCTCAGCCTTGAGCTTCATATTACCGGCCTTGAGCTTTTTTATCCCGGCCTTGAGCTTTTCGTTCTCGGCAAGGCAGGAGGAAGGAGAAGGGCGTTTAAACCTCCATCGGCCCAAGCCTGGCTGTGCTTCCCCCGGGTGGTCAGTGACCAAGGGACCCTCGTGGATATCAAACGCGTTTGCAAGGTGTCCCGTCCCAGCATCGTGGCTACCGCTCCACGTGGGTACGTAGACGCACGCAAGGGCGACGAGCCCGGCGAGTCCGCACACGGCAACGACAATTCTCCGGAGATCGCCGACACAAAGCGCGTGTCGATTGCGCCCTTCGTGCGATATGAGGGGCATGCCTTCATCGCCTTCATGCCTCCATGGTCTCCACGTGCGCTCTGCTCGAGTCGTCATCCCGCCGTCGTGCGACGTGTCGACGGACGAATGCATCCTACGTGGCACGGGGTGTTGTGGCATGGACCCCGTGTCGGTTGGTGTCCAAACGTAACTCTCGTGTTTCGTGTGTGGTTTTCTCGTGGGGTGTCATATTTCGGACACCTCGGACCCTTTTCGGGAGGTCGAACCTCTTTTCCAAAAAACGTTTTCATAAAAACAGTTTCCTCCTCCTCCTTACAAAATATGCACCGCGCGCGCGCACCATCGCGTCGACGAGTGTTGTGCGAAAATATATCTCATTCACCTAAGAGAGATGTCGACGACGAAGAACGCGTGCCGATCGCGTCACATCGCGCGTACACGTACAAAACAAACATTGTTATTCACAACTCTCTCATCGCGTCGAGGAATCGAACCGTCGTCGCGTCGAGGAATCGCACTGTCGGTCGCGCTCGCGCGCGCATTTTTACACGATTGTTGAAGGCGCTCTTCGGCGGGAATTATCACGCCGAGCACTTGTCCGGTGGCGGCGCAGATCCAGACTTGATGTCGGCGACGCATTGCGGCGAGAAAATTTGACCTTGAGCAGAAAAACCATCTTCTTTGCTGGATTCGTAAAGCACGAGATCCGGGATATCGGCCTCACACGGTGCACTTAAAGTTGTGACGAGCTTGACAAGGGCATCGGGCTTCGGCACTTGATAGTACGCGCCGATGCCCGATGCTACCCCGGAACCCGTGAGAGAACACGCGGCGGGCTTATTTGGATAATCGAAATCGGTGAAATACGACTGAAGCGTGGTTTCACCGTCGAAACACTGCGGTGGGCTATCCATGGCAGCCGCGAACATGTCCATGCCGATTTGAGCGCCTTGCGAGAAGTATACCTGCGGACCGGAGCAGATTGCTCCTGCCCAGCACAACTCGAGTTGTACAACTGGGATCTCGAGCTCGGCGCCGACCTGTAGATGCGCCGATACAGAAGCTGCCAGCCCGTCTTGTTTGAGGACTGGCTTTGGAGGGTCGAAATAAACGGAGAACTTTCCGCTCTCACTCTTGATTCCTATCTTCATATCGGGAATGCTGAGTCCGTACTCGAGCTTAGTCTGCGCTTGGGCTTTCGCAAAATACGGCAACTTGAAGCCAACACCGAAAGCCAAGTTGAGGTAGAAGCCATACGCCACCATCACTGTTTTCCTGATCATAAAGGGATTATCGATCGGTTTCTTGGTCTTCGCCATGATCGCCTTGAAGAAATCGCCCTGTACGAAAGCATCACCGCTCAGCGCCGCTTCGAGCGATAGCTCAAGGTCTGAGGTAATGCCAATGTCCAGTTCGGTGTTTTTTAGTTCTGCCATTGCGTTTGTGAGCGCTTTTCGTGCAGATCGAAGTTTATCGACTGCATCACCGAGCGCGGCGGAGTCGTGGTTGAGTCCCATTTTCTTTGCCCGCTTTTCCAAGAGAGCGTCGTAATCCGGAAAAGCAGTCATCCTCTTCGGATCTCGAAGCAGAGGGTCGAGAATGAGTAATTCTCTGATGTTCTCGAGACCCAGCAGCACTCGATCTTCGATACGTTGCATGTGTGATTTGTACGCAAAATCGGCGTGTGCGATGGAAGCCGCCAAAGCTTCCGCATGCTGGCGAAGCTTGTGGTGATGCTCGGCGACTTCTTCTTCGGAAAGCAAGCGGCGTCGACCAAACGCTTTAGAAATACTGGCCATGTGTTTCTGCGCTGTGCTGACGTGATTCTTGATAATTGTGATTTGTCCATCGATAGAGTTGATCGGCACCATGATGGCATTCTTTGCCTCGGTCGCTGCCTCTGCTGCACTTTCCGTGACGCCATCAAAAAGCGCACCAAAGAAAAGACGAAACGCTTCAATGAGATCTGTGGCAACCTTGGGTGGAATGTTAAACTTGTTGATGCCAGCGCACGTTTCCCACGAGGCGGAGGGAAACCCAACATCAATTTGTGCAGGTGAAAATGGCGAGTCTCCCAGCTTTTTGGGCCAGGGCATTTCGTATTCTTGTGAAAATGCAGACTCTGGGAAAATGTCGCGCATCGGGGCATCGTAGCACACTTTGCTGAGACTTTTGATCGAAGTGCATCCCAGCTTTGCCGCTTCCTTATCGGTTGTGTTCGCAGGTAAGTTGTTACAACCCAGTTCCGCTGCACGCTTGTGTGCGGCACCAAGCTTGGAAACGTAACCCTTGTATAAAACCTGGCGAAGATCATCTCTCAGAACATCTTGATTCAGCTTACGAACGAGACTGCCGATCGCGGATATATCCTCAAAATGCGATCCTTCGCGTTGTTCTCCCAGAGACGCAGCCGGCATGAACTTGCCCGCAATGTCGCTAACCATGGCGCCAGCGTCCGTCGGAAAGAGCTTTCCGTACACCTCGTCGACGAATCCTTCAACTTTATCGGTGATGCTTCCGACAAGCTTCCCGACCTCGTTCTTCACACCGTTAAGCTTGTCTGGGAAAGAGTCTATTTCACTGCCCAAGCTGTTGAAAGCGCTTCCAACTTGATTGAAGGCGTTCTTACCCGCGTTCAATGTATCTTGCGCTCGTTTGATCGCGTTCTGCAGATCGCTTATGATATTCCCGAGATCTGAATGCTCGTGCGGCCCGTCGACTTCCGCGCTCGGCGTCGCCGCGCGCTTGATCGCCGCACCGAAGACCCCACCAACCGATCCCAACAGGACGAGGCAGGCGAGCGCACACGCGACGAGCACCCATGAATGTCGACGCGAACGACCGCCGAAGGACGAAATACTTCCACGTCCCCGCGCCATCGTAGATTGCGCGCGAACGTCGCCAAGTGACGCGCGATGCGGTGCGGCGAGGTGTTGGTGTTGCTGTTGCTGACGTGCAGCAATTGAAGGTGGTTGGGCCTCACAACCCTTTTTCGCGTGTTGGCGCGACGACGACGTCAATTCGGCGTGCGCGCGAGGGCTCGTCCCGCGCGGAGGCGTTCTCAAAAGATATTCGCATTGACTGATCATGGTCGTGACCGGCGGAGATGAACGTCTCTCGCTCGCTCGCGGCTCGGCGGTGAGATACGGGGCGATTCCTGCGGAATCACCCAACTCCGATGCGCGTAAACACGTCGTTTGGCAACGTTTGCGCTGGTTGCGCACGGCGGGTGGTGTCGTCGTGATGGCGTGCATCACATTTCTTGCGTTTTGTCAGCTGTTCACGGATGTCAGTGCCGTCCAGGTGGTGTCGTCCGTGGGCACTGTCGGGATGGGCTATGTGCGTTACCACCACGCAGTGGCAAAGCAACGCTTACGCTTCTCCGGAGGAATACCAGCGTCTACAAGTAATTTCAACGAGTTCGGAGACATGTTAGGTAATGAATCGGCGGCGCTCGGCGGCTGCAGCATCAGCAGTACGCCTGCCCCTGGGAACTGCGCATTACCAGAGCTTGCGACTCGCTCGTGCTCGTATACAGGAACTTGCGCCACGATCCCCTCGTGCGGATGGGGATACGTTCCGTCGGGTGGTAAGGGAGTGTGCGGACAATGCCGTACGTGCACACCTGGTTTTTGTTTAAGATGTTTGAAATGCCGCCGGTGGAAGTGTCGTTGGCGCAGTTGCCACTGCGTTCCCGAAAAATGCTTCAGTGTCGATTGCAAGTGGCGGTTCAGATGCTCGAAGGCTGCAGCTGTCACGACTGGTAGATGCACCACCTGTGCGCCGTTCTTTGTGTCGCGTGAATCGAATACGAAATGCATCGTCGATCCGTCCCTCACTGCTGCATATGATTCTACCATCGGTATGGTAAACAGCGCCAAGTCTGCCGTCACAGATACTGTGAACGATATAAATGGGGTCATTAACGACCTGACCACGGCTATCCCGAACAAGGCGAACGAGATATCGAACAAGATAGGGTCCGTCGCCACGAGCATTCCGAACGCGGTTGAGAAAGTTGTCTCTCAACTTATCAAGGAAGCGTTCCCAGCAGATGCAGACAAGTTTATTAGTGAAATAACTGGCGTTCTTAAAACTGCGTCTCTTGGTGCGAACAGCGCTCAAGCTGGATCCCGCGTTGTGAATGGCAAGAGTGACCATTTCTCGACGGTGCTGGGTCACGATCGTGTGCGCGCGATGATCCGCGACGCTCTTGGCCGGGAACAGACGCACATTCCGAGTAAGGAAAGCGCAAACCTCGGTGGTAAGTGTGGTGCACCAGAGCTTTCCATCTCCTTACCTCTTGACGAGTATTTACCGGATTCAGTACTCGACCTGTCATATGATATGCCGTGGCCGAAAAAGCTTGGCGACAGTCCTTTCGCGCCTGCGACTCTCAAAGCTGGATTCCCGGATCCATCCTGGACCATGGGATTCGAAATAAGCGAGTTTTCATTCCCGAAAAAAGTGGCGACAGACATACTTGATGCGTTTACGGCATTTTTCACACCCTTGTTTCAATCGATAGGAGACGGCGTCGTGGATGCCGCAGGGGAAGTCAAAGATTCGATGATGAGTCCGATCGACACGCTGAAAGCATCCGTAAATACGGCCAAAAACACTGCTTACACGGTTAAGAATAAACTTGACTCTGTGACAAAGGCTCTTGGTGGTCGGAAGCTTCTCTCTGATGAGATTGAGACACACATGCATCACCTTCGCACTGCCCATGCAGCAACCAGCGCTCACCTCGAGTACGCTGAGAATGTGCACGACGAGTTTTTGGATAGAGTCGAGCACCTCGTCTTGCTCCAAGTCGCAAAAGTACGTACCGCCCTTGTGGAAGATCCTTGGCTCGAAAAGCCGCACACGATCGCACAGTTTCCGCACATGCACGCACAACTCGGCGACGCCGTGCTGCAGCAAGGTGCGGACGCCGCCAAGCAGAAGCTCATCGACGCGATGCAGTCTCTCAAGGAATTCACTATGAAAGCCGTCTTGTTCACGAGGATGCACGTCGAATTTGCAGTCGAAGCGCAAGCGTCGGCGTTTAAAGCCGGCAATGTGCTGGATCTTGTGAAAGGCTTGCCAGCATCTGCCTCTTTCGAGGCGGAAATGCCAGTTCCGTACACTCCGTTCACGATGAAGATGTCTTTTGGTGCCGAGCTCTCGCTGCCGTACTTCATGCAGGCTGAGGCGAGCGGTAAGTTTTCTTACAGCGTCGATGTCACCGGAATGGAAGTCGGCATCCAAGTGGCGGGGGGCTCGTTTAATGCCGTGCTGCCAGATCCGCAGATGCAATTGACGCCCTATTTGGACGCCAAATTGGAGGCACACGCTCAAGTCGGGCTCGTTGTGACGGTGAATGATATAACCACGCAATTATGCATGCCCGGTATGGTCTGCAGCGGTCCAAAGATGACGGCGGAGCAGAGAGTATACGCGGGTGCGGACATGGCCGCAACTGTGAACAATCAAGGTGTACAAGCCTGCTCTGCGCTGAGCGCCAAGTTCAACGACTACTTCGAGTATGACGACGCGTACAGGGCCAAGCGTTGCTCGAGCGCGAATGTCGGTGGTATCCAGTGTAGCATCGTTGTTGGCGCGTACTTCCAAGTCCCAAAGACCGAATTCGACGTCAAGCTCAAGACGGATGTCGATGTTGGTGGCGTATCCGTCTGCGTCCCCGACGTCCAACTTTACAGCTTTCCCGGGAATACTGACAACCCGAACTTTTTCCTCAAGCTCGCATAAATAAAGACGCGCGTGCGCATGCAAAACGCGGCTCGGCGCGCCAGTCTGCGCGTCATGTTTGTAAGTCCTCGCGTGGTCGCGAGGTACAATTTTGTAACAGATGACACGTTCTTACATTACATGCGCTACTTTGTACAGATGATTGATACTACACTTGGATTCGCACATATTACGGTTCGTTGCCATTGTGAAGTCGACTGAGCTGACGACGATGGAGGATAACAAACTTATTGTGAATTGTTTGACGACGGCTACCACTCGCGCCGATGCGCGCATTTTTAAACGATTGTTGAAGGCGTTCTCGTGATGTCGACGCGTCGCTCGCGTCGCCCGTGCTGTTCGTTCGTTCATTCATCGTATCGCTATTTAAGAAAAGCGTCGTCAGCGACACACACACGCACACACACACGCACACACACACCGATGACGACGATACAATCCCCGAAGTCACCACTCCTCTCGCATGTTCAATCATTCTTCGGTGCCCCCATCCCCGCCGCGCGCTCCGCGTCTCTATCATCGTGCGGTTTCCCATCTCTCATCAATCGCTTCACCGCACGTTTATAATCCTTCGTCTTCATGTGCGACGCCAATCCCGCCTCGGTCGCGAACCGCCTCCCCGTCGCCACCGCGACGTACGCCCCCGCGTCCTCATCGATCGCCGTCTGATTCGCGTCGTCGATCAGCGCCAACGACGTCGCCCCGCGTCGAACTTCTCCGCCAGCCGCCACCATCGCCGCCGCGTGAAAGGCCTCATATCGCACGTCCGCGTGCGTCGACGAGCGCTCGTGCGCGCGTCGGATCGTCTTACACGCGTGCGTCTTCGTGTTTCGACCCGCCGTCTTGCGCTTCACCTTGCTCCCTTTCTTCGCGCCCATGTCTTTCCTTCGTCCGGGTCTGAGGCGTCGCAGCGGCGCGAGTTGTTTTTTTTCAATTATTCACGCTACAGAAAACAATGCTGACTCCTGTACTAACAAACGTCTAGGATATATAAAATCATCGCTCACTTTGCCCAGTGCACCTTTGCCGCGTGTTCGGCAATCTTCGACGCGGTGACTTCCTCGAGCATGACGCGCGTGCACGCGCCGTCGTCGGAACCGTGCGCCGCCGCCTGAACAGCGGCGATCAGCTTCGAAATCTCGCGACCAGACAGCCCGTCCGTCGCCGCGGCCACGGCGTCGAGATCCGCGTCCGTGACCTCGCGCACTTCGACGGGACGCTCCGGCGCGCCGCCGCGTCGGAATAAACCCGCGAAGAATGACTTGGCGGGTTTATCGTCGCCCGCGTCGACGCCTCGAACAATGAGCTTGTCGAAGTACAGTCTCACCATGCGCTTACGCGCGTCGAGATCCGGCAGGCCGATTTCGATCGCTTCGTCCATGCGGTCGAGCACGGCCGAGTCGAGATCTTCCGGTCGATTCGTCGCCAACACGAGCGCGACGTCCCTGCTCATCTCGCCCGTTCTGTACAGGAGCGCGTTGAGCGCGGCGCGCGACTCGGTACCGACGACGTCGCTTCCGCGCTTCGCCAAGAAGGCGTCCGCCTCGTCGATGAAGAGAAGCAATCCTTTGCGAGAAGTCGACGCCCAATCGAAGGTTTCGTGAATCTTGGTCACGGCGTTCGCGCCGAGCGGCGCGACGTCGCCGCCCGTCATGACGGCGTACTCTAAACCGCTATATCGCGCCAACCTCTTCGCCGCCATCGTCTTCCCAGTGCCGGGAGGTCCATGAAACAGAATGTTCCTGAAGGGCGCCGAGTGCTTCTTCGTATTCGCCGTCGTCACCGCCAATCTCTGCACGCGCTGTTGGAGCTTGTCGCCGAGAACGACGTCACCAAGGATGCCACCGCCTCCGTCGGCGCTCGATGACGCGGATTTCGGCTTCCAAAACGACCCTCTTGAAGTTTCGCGGATGAGAGACGGTTGACCGATGTACTTCTCCAACTGCCTAAACCCGAATCGCGCGCCCTCGCGCGAGGCGTACACGCCCGCGGCGAGCACCGTCGCGCTTCCCACGAACATGGCCAGTCGATCCTTGTCGTTTAAAATCGAGTTTACGCCGCCGCCGATGAGCGATAGCGTCTCGTTCACCACCTTGACAGCCTTCTCCGTCTCCGCCGTCACCTTGGCGATCATCTGGCGACGAATGACGTCCTCGTTCTTTCGATTTTCCGCGATGCGGCCCTCGGCTTCGGCGATGGCTTTCGCGCGCAAGTTTTCGCGTTCGAGCTCCGCCCTGTAGCGCTCCGTCTCGCGTCGCTCCCTCTGAATCTTCTCCTCGGTGGCGCGCTTGATGGCTTCTTGCCGCTCGACGCCCTCCTCTTGCAACTTGACCATCTCGGCGTTTCGTTGTCGCCTCTGTTCGTGATCCGTCGCCAGTCGTTTACGAGCCAGCTCGTCGTCGTATTGTTTCAACTGCGCCGCCTGTTGTGACCGCTCCTTTTCCAGTCGCGATTGCTCCGACCACATGACTTTTTCTCTCTCCGTCGCGTGCGCGGCGGCGGTGGCGTTCGCCTCCGCTTCGCGCGCGCGAAGTTCCCCTTGTTTCGTCTGCTCTTGCGTGCGCGACAAGTCGAGAACTTTCGTGGCGTACGGACTCGCGTTAATCTCGCGCAGCGCCTTGGCGCCGCGCTCCAACGCCTCCGGGTCGAACGCCGCCGTGGCCCCGCTCTTGTTCCCTCGCGTAGGTTTGATCTCGCTCTCGACGGAGGCGTCCTTCTTCCCACCGCCCAAACCGAACGGCGCGCACATCGCGCTCGGCACGCCCACCGCCGCGACCGCCAGCGCCGAAACCGCCACCGCCACCGGGTTCGGGTTCGGGTTGGATGACGACGCCGATTTCGACGCCGATTTCGAAGACGTCGACGACGAAGACACCGACGACGAGGCGAACCTCGAGTCCATCCCGAGAAACGCTCGCGCGAGCGCGCGCACGTCTCTCCCTCCGCCTCGCGTCATCACCCCTCGCCTCGCGCGGCCCCGCCTCGTGGGCGTGTGAGGACGAACGCGCGCCCGACGAGGGACGACGGCGCGGGGCGATTGATTATTGATTGCGTGCGATTCGACGCCCCTCGTCCGCGCCCTTCCGTCGGCCCTTCCCTTCCTTTGCGATTTCGTTTCTGTATGGGGTTCGTGTGCGCCACTCTACAGTACGTGTTTTGTATCGGTGATGTCGTCGGACCGATGGATGCATGCCCGCCACGCGAATGATGCAGATGATTTAAAATGAATGCGATGGGTTGGTCGGGTGACGCGCACGCGCGATCGACAGGGTGCGACGGGCGCGATGGAGCCGCGCGAGAATGGATTCGCCGAGTCGAGTGAACCGTCCTCGACGTCGGCGTCGTCGGCGTCGTGGTGTTCGAGTGTTACCAGAGAGATGGACGCGGACGCGGTGCTCGAGAACGTGACGACGCAGCGGATGCAGGTGGCGATGCTCGCGCGAGTCGGTGCGACTGAGGGTGAAGGAACCATCGGTCCTCGAGTGCCCGGGTCGAAGATCGTTCGCGTCGATATCGATGGGATGGATGCGGACGCGTCGACGCGCGACGCGCGCGTGCTCGAGCGCTTTGCGCGCGCGGGGTGTGACTTGTCGAGAAAGCTCGTCTTGGTCACCGTGGACGGCGCCGTGGACGCGAGTGGGTCGGAGGCGATCGTCATCGAAGCTCTCGGACGCGCGGGCGTTTGCGCGATGGTGATGAAAGGTGGGATGAGGGCTTGGATCGACGCGGGATATCCCACGACGCGCGACGACGACGGGACGACGCCGCGTTCGGCGTCGACGCGTCTCATCGTGTGGGCGCCGCCTCGCTCGAGGTCGACCGCTTTCGAACGCTCGTTATCGAGGCACTCGCAGGCCAAGGTGCTGCACGAATTGCTCACGGAGCCGTTTTTGAAGGAGAAAAATCCAGGCAACTATCAAAAGATTATCGACGGTCAAGCGGAACAGGACGTAGACGAAAGTTGCGGATCGAGCTACGCGACCGCCCTCGAGGTACTCACCGCAGATTTTTCACAACACGGGAAGCCTTTCTTTGTATCTAAGGAGTTGTCTTGTTACTTTGACGACAATCAAATATCGGACGATTGGTTGTTGCGTTTTAAACACGTGGTCCTCGTGCGAGATCCCTTGGATGCGCTCAAGTCATTCTACAGAGTTTCGGTCGAGGGTGACGAACAGAGCTCGTATTTCGATGTGTCAGAGGCTGGATTCCAAGAGTGCTTTGCGATTTTGCATCGATTGAATCGCATAGGCGCTGAATGTTCGGCGGTCGACGCCGACATCGATCTTATGAAAAATCCGGAATCGACCCTTCGACTCGTGTGCGATTTGGTCGGCGTCGCGTTTGAACCATCCATGCTTGAGTGGGAGCCGAAAGAATTGAAGTCGTGGCAAAAGTTTCGCGGTTGGCACGAAGATGCTTCAAACTCTACTGGGTTTCAAGCGATAGAAAAGGCGCCTCTGCAGTATCCGCCAGAGGTGTTCGCCGGCGCGAAGACGTGTCGACCCTACTACGAAGCCGTGCTCTGGTCGTCGTCCCGAGCTCTCAATCACTGGCCAACGCTTCGTCTGTTGAGTCCGATGGAACACAAATTTTCAATCGTATTGAGCGCGAGCGAAGAACACGTCGCTCGAGACATGCACGCAAAGTTCTTAGCCTCGCGTCTACCAGGAGCTAGTATTTATATGTTTCAGCCAAAGTGGGTGAAAGAAGCCGAGGAGCTGGGATTAGACTTTTTCGGGGGAGGATTCGTCGTGTGTGGAACTAGAGAAAAAGTGATGGAAATGGCTCGCGCGCTCGACGGGTGCAGAAAGTACCAATCCACAAAAGTGGTCCGCGGGCTCATCATGCGCTCGTCGCCTGAGGAGACGAACGACAAGGATGACGTGACGCGTCTTCCTTTCCCTTGCACGCCGGTCGTCGCGAGCGTCGACTTCATCGATAGGATAGAATTTATTGACGAGCTATCACGGACGATCGAATGTGATCTCGGCGTCTGACGCTCAAAGTACTTATGATTACAAAAGTATTGTTGTTGTAGTGAAACGTTGCGTTGTAGATTCCGTGTGGACGCGTCATGTGGCGCGACCGAGCTTGAAAGTTCTTCTTTGCATTAACGAGGTACTGCGACTTATCTCAGCCTCACCACCGTCCTCCGTCAGAGATGCGGGAGCATTTTTCGCCATTTCGCTATCGAGTTCACTTCGCAGCGCCGCTTCCGCTCTCTGTTGCTTCTGGAACAGTATATTTTTAATCGTCGCCGAGACGACGAGCACAAAGATCATCAACGCGGCTCCGGCAACGACGATACCGACGGTTTGCTCGATGCCGAGTTGATACGAAATCGTCGTCGCGCTGTCGTCCGAGGCACATTTGAGAGTGGCGTATCGCGACTTGATCCTGTCGATTGTACCGTCCGCCGCCATTTCCATGAGAATCGTATCGATATTCCACAGAAAATTCTCCGCACAGCCGGAGTAGTGCGCGACAAACCCACCGCCGGATTGCAAAGCCATCGCGGTTTCCGTCACGCTACAGTCTGGTGATGACTGCACCACCTTGTATGCGTCGGTGGCTGGTATCAGCAACGCGTACGCGCCCGCGCTGGTGAGAAAGGCGTCCAAATCTTGCACCGCGAGAATATCAGTGCGCGGCTTCTCTACGATCGTTAACCAGTCGTACGCGATTTGCATCTGTGGAATGAGAGGATCGTTTTGGAACATCACGGCTGTCGACCCCGCGGAGCGCAGATCGTTCATGCTATTGATGGCTGAGTTACTCGTGCTCACTTCAATGATGAGCGCCGCGAGAGAGGCTGTGTACAGGGCTGTGAAACACAGCGTGCACATGCCCCAAATCGCTTGCAGAATCTTTGCGTGCGGTGAACGCGGCTCCGCGTCGAGACCGGACGTGAATCTTTCCCACGATAACCACAGAGACGTCATGAAACCTTCCCAAAAGTGTGGAATCTCCTGTTTAAAGTATTCAAATTCTAAGTAGTAGTAACACATCGCGTGAAACGTCGTCAGCGAGAGAAACATGACCCACGCCTGCCACGTGAACGGCTTGAGCAACAAGTCGGGTTGAAACGTCTTGGTCTGTACCGTCTTTTTGACGACGAGCATGCGAGAGAGGTCTTGAAAATACTGACTACTGGCGATGCCCATCGCGCGCCGTGCCGAGGAATCGGTCCACCACTGACCGGAGACGTCGTAGTTGAGCGTGATGTTTGTCACCAAATTATCGTACGTTTCCGTGCCCAACTTGTCTCTGAAGAGCGTCCAATTCGCTGTGAATCCACCACGCTGGGCAACCTCTTGAAAAATCGCATAGTCTGGCCCGTCCAAGTAGTCTCCGCACGCCGCGTTCCCCTCGCACACGGCGAACGGCGACGGCGTCGTCGTGTCCGTCGACGCCACGGCATCGGCTTTGACGACGCCCGGATCCCAGATCACTCCCACGTTGATCGTCTCTCCCGCGAACATCCTCGCGACGGCATCGTTCTGCCACGTCGACGCCGTTTTACGTGCCGTCGCGTACGTGAGCGTGTTCGTGAGCGTCGACGCCGTGCACCAATTCCGCGACCGCGCGGCTCGCGCGACGTCCGCGCAAGACACCGCGCAGAGCGCGGCCCAGATCCAGTACCGCGCTCCGCGCGAACCCATCGCGTCGCGGCGTGACGTGACTCGACGCATCGCCCCCGTCCCCTCTTCGTGTACAAAGTGAAGACGTGAACAAAGAAACGACTCATTTATGTAACGAAATGCGACGACGACGACGACGACGCGCGTGATACCCGAGCGCGTCGTCGGCGAGCGCGTCGGTGTCGGCGAGCGCGTCGACGTCGGTGATCGTCCCGGAGTGGAGGGTGTCGTCGGGCCGTCGGTGACGCGCGACGACGAGGCCGCGACGACGAGGATGGGGGGACGGCGAATGCGAATGAGACGCGCGCGCTCGTCGGCGTCTGTCGCGGTCGTTTGGTCGGTGGTCTGCGCGATCGGCGCGCGCGCGGCGTGGGGACAGATGCGTCCGGCACCGGGAGACACGTACGCGAACAGTCAATATTATATTCGCGACGTCGGCGTCGAGGTGTCGGATCTTCACGGGGGAAAATTCTGTTTTGCAAAAGAGGCGCGACACGAACGTCCAGACATTCCAGAGATGTTTCTGCGGTCGAAAATTCCGCTCGAGGTACGATGGACGACGACACGACCGCAAGAACTACGCCACGTCACGTTTGGTCGACACGCACGAGCGGGTAGAGCGCGGTTATCGGTTCAATTCAACTCGCGCGCGCGCGGTCGGCGGACGGGACCCCTTTCGTGCCTCTCGGAACTCAAGTTGCTCGTGGAGATATCGGATGACTAACGAGCCGCGCGCGGTGATATTTTCGCGTTGGAACATAGATTATTCGATCATGGGCATCACAGCGCATGCTCACGCTCGCGTTTGGTATTTTGCTCACCGAAAAGTTGGGATACGAGGTCGAATACAAGTCGTGGGATTCCTCCCCGGGACAAGAGCTTTTGGACGATCACACCGTGACGGCGCGCGCGTATCAGAATGTTTTGCATGGAAAGTCTATGTTTGACTTGGAACTATGGCCCGTCAGTGGCAAGAAAGGAAAACAAGAGGCGATCAAAACTGCAAAAGGCAAAGTTTCCGATTTCTCTGTAATAGGCGAACTCGGACAGGTTGCGAGAAACGGTTGGTTCGTTGATGCGAGTTCAGTCGACGATCCATCTACATGGCATTCGCTTCCCCTTCTGAACGCATCGGGGGCTTTTAATGCTAGCTCTTCGAAACGTTTGATGCTCTCGAGGGAATTACCCGTGTTCGATTTGAGAACCAGCTTCAGAGCGGTGGATACGGCCCTGTGCGGTTCGAACGCGACTTTCATTTCTAGGTACGGTGGAATTCTGGATTGCGTCACGGGATCGTGGGCTCCAAATAACGCGATGTGCTGCACCAGGTATTTAAACAGAACGAGTGCATGCACGTCCTCCATGCAACCCTGCGTAGCGTTTGTTCAAAACACGCCGGCGTGGTTGAAAAGTGAGCACGAGCGCCGCGTGTCTTCAAGTGGACTTCCGTTGGAAATCGTGTACGCGAACGCGTTGCAGACGTCGGCAGATGCAGCGAGCGGTAGTTCGCCCATGCCTGTTTTGTTTTACTGGTGGGAGCCCGATTTAGGCATATCTCCGCAAAAGTACATTCGGCTCGCCATGCAAGATACTCTGTACTGCTCACAACCGTTCATAAACGTCGAAGGTGAGACGCAGGTCCCAACTCGCAACTCGTACTCTTACAAGTACAACAACTATTCATCACCAAGTACGTGTGATTTTGAGCGCGAGACTCTCGAGAAAGGAGCCCATGAACCGGGTCGAAACTATTTCGGTGATGCCTTCTACCTGTTTGAAAGTCTACTGTTTTCCTTCGTCGACGTGCAGAACATCTTGCAGCTTAGCTCAGATTATACGGCAAATTATACAAACATGACAAGTAATGAAGTCGAATTCGAGGCGGCATGCGCGTGGCTGAAAAGCAATGAGGACAAATGGTCGCCGTACATCGAGCCAGAGTCGTACATCTTTGCCACGCTTCCTTATACCCTTGGCGCGCTAGTCGTCGGGCTCATGTACGTCGCAATACAGCAGTTCCTGTTGTTTCGAGCTGGATCCTATTACAAATTACAGAAAGAAAAAAGTAAGGAAGTTTTGGCCGCGATGGTTAAGAGTCCGGTATTCATGCTAGAGGAAATGGAGCAGCGAGATGCCATTGGCATTGACACGCAGATAATCCCGCGTGAGCCGCCTGATGGCGCACCTCAGCTCACGTTCCTGTTGCGCGAGCTTCACGTGGGCGATGATGAACGCGCAGTTCAAATAACGATTGAGAGACACGCGTCTGGCTCCAAGGGAGCGTGCTCCGCCGAACTGTACTTTCACAGCGAAACGTGCTTCTTGGGGGAGGACTATGAACCTCCAGTAAAGGTTGGCGACGGACCAGGAAGTTTGAATGAAATAACCTCAGGAAGCGTACGATTTCGGCTTGAGTTTGAATCTGGTCAACAGGTGATGAAGATTGAGGTGCCCCTCTGTAGGCAAAAATGTTGGTCACCCCGCCGCAGCTTTTTTGTATGCTTGAAACCGTTTCAGGCAGATAATTCTGCGCAGATTTTTCCTTTGGATCATCTTGCCGTGTTCATCCATCAAATGGGACAATTTCCTCGAAAGTACCGACTCAATACAGTGGACAATATCGGTGGATTTGCTAAAATCACGCGTTTCTTGCTGGCTTTCCTTCAGGAAACGATCGATGTGCCGTGGATTTTTCCGCTTGTTTGGCGATACCAATTGGCGAACATGTTCATGGCTGCTCTCGACACGTTCGTCTGGTCCATGGCGTTCGCGCAGCTGTTGAACGTCGGTTTCATTCAGCGAAGATCTGACTATTGCGGTTTGATCGCGATGGTTTATTTCGCCATCGAATTGTTTCGCTATCACATCGGCTTGCACTATTTCCCTGGAAGCTACGTTCTTCAGACCCATTTGGAGTGTCTTCTCGGGAAGAAGTTTTCCAGTCTTTCGGCGACAGATTTATCAAGCATTGGAAGCGCTGAATCTTTGTTTCGTGTGTCGGCCGCAACCGATACGCACACTATTCGCACGGACCTTTGGGCGAGACTCCACGCGGCGATTATCGAGTTTTATCGCTTAATCGGCGCCGCCGTGTTCATCATTTTCGCCTTCCGAGAACAAAGTTTGTATGTGAGCTGCGCTGTCGCCGTCGTCCTTTTCATCTTTTTCGCAGCGGTGCTATTCATTTCATTTAGGATCCGCGCTTCCTATCTCGCCGGCATCGCTGAGGATGAACTCGAGGTCATGGTGTACGATGCGAATCATTACTTGTATCGAAACACCGACATTGTTCGCGAATCGAAGACGGAATCGAGAACGTCGATGAGACAACACGAAAAATTGTGGCTCTTTCTAGACGGAGGGATTTTTGAACGGTGGTATCAAGACTATTTTAACAAGTGGGCAATGATGACGATCTTAGTACTTATGATTGCCTTTCTATACGCAGTGGCACCTCTGGCACTCGCAATTGATGGTATTTCAGTTGGTCTGTACATCGCCCTGGTGGCCTCGCTCACGCAGCTCGGCAATGCGGTGATCTCCATCGCAGATGGCATCGCAGTCATGCTCGCGTCTGTTTCCAAAGTGGCTCATATGTCAGAGCTTCTCAATATCAAATCTTCTCGAGGACGTCACATCGATGCCATGCATAAGCGATATCACGATAGAAAGGACGATTCTGCGGGCTTTGAGCGCGATCACGAGCGCATCACGCTCCAGATGTACGAAGGCGGCGACAGCAAAGCAGTCATATACCTGAACGATTTGACGATGATCCGCAACCATCCGAGTGATTCAGAAAGTAAGAGGCCTCAAACTGTTTTCAACGCGATGCATGCTGTGGACCAATCGGGAAATCAAGTGCACAGAATCGCCGCCGGTGGTTTTGTCGGGGTGAGGACGACGCGGGGAACGTTTTCGAGCACTTTTGTGAACGTACTGTCGGGAACAGACGTTGCGTACACGGGCACGGCGTGCATTAATCCTCGATACGTCAGTCGTACGATCGCAAAAGAGATTTCGTTTTTGATGAGCCAAACGTTCGAGGACAATCTCACCCTTCGATTGACTTTGGAGCGATCGAGACTTCCCGGCGGATGCAGGCGAGGCATCCGCATGGCCGAACTACAAAAACGTTACGACTCAAAGGCTCTCTATGACCTTTGCAAGAGATTTGAAGTCACAGATTCTATTCTAGGAGAAGGTTTCATGGAGGGTTGGGGTAGAGTGAGCATGACGAATGTTTCTTCGATCCTTGATGCGATTACGAGATTTAAAATAACCCTCATTCAGTGCATGCTGACGGAGCCCGACGTGATCATCGTCGATGGGTTCGGCGATCACCTCACGTGTGAAAACTTGCAAAAGATGGCGAATTATCTTCGTCTTTGGATAGATAGAAAGCTACCGGGTATTGACGAGGATTACATCAGCGGTCGCTTGCAAAGCAATGAACCGAGAACCGTCATTTGGCACGGCACTCCCTTGGTGCTGATTTCCACGCTGCGGCACGCGGAACCCGTCTTGAACATCGTTACAAAGGCGGAGATTTCGGTGGCGCCCTGCTCCGTAGCGTTCTCTGGCGTCAAGGCGAGCGATTTGACCCGTGTGATGGGCCGTATTCGGCCGCAACAAGACATCGTACATCCGGTTTGGAGTAACGTACAACAAATGTCCATGCGATTGACAACGCTGAGCGGTCTGAAACTCGCGGCGATGGAATCCCACTCGCAGCGGAGGCGCAGCATCAGGTCGGCGGCGCGAGTCGAACTCATGCACGCGCTGTCACCGAACTCTTCGAGAGGTTCCGAAGCGCCGTAATCGTCGCGAAACGTACCATCTGTCCACTACTAGCGTCGTCGTCGTGTGTAATGCACCAATCCATCCTAGAACGCCGCATCTCGCCAGTCACGCGATCCGTGTTGCTTGAAAGGAACGACTCTTTCGTTACAAACTTCCCCATTCGATGACATTCTTTCGCGACTAGACGAAGGTAATCGCGTATTCGTTCGCGGCGTGACATCGTCTAACGCCGACAACGGTGCGGGCCTTTGTGAGCGCCGCCGTACGTGGCGCATTCCAAAACATCCGTGAGAGTGATGACGTCAAACGCCACGTCGTCGTTCTCAGCAACCACGTAGACCCGCTGTTTGTACAACTTGGAAAACCACTGGTACTGAAAGAGACTTTCGACAGAAACTGTCAATACACCGGTTGGCTCGGCGTCACGCGCGCCGAAAAGATCTCTGCGACGGGGATCGATCGCGCGCGTGTGTTTCATCTTCTCTATTTGCTCGCGCTTAAACGTCCTCGACTTTTCAAAAAAGGCACTTTTTTGAAACGTTTCTGGCGTATTCGTGGACGCGAAACCAGCGTACGACGTGTTATGCGTGAGCGCTATGAATTCGGCGACAGGGAGCCCCAAAACGCTAAAGTATTCGGGTGTGAGCATTCGGAGATCGCCAAACGTGATGTCGGCGATGACGCTGCCTCCTTCTTCGACGACGACGGCTGCGCCGGAGACGTTTTTTTCCATCATTTCTTTGTAACACGCGATTGCGGCCGTGGACGCCTTCACAGTGACAAATTGCTGTCGTCTTTCTTCGCTTCCGAACCCTAGTTCGCGAAGGGATTTCGTTTCCAGTGAGTGTGAGAGCTTAGCGTCGTGCTCGGCGAGCCACTCCACGACGTCGGTTTGCGATATCAGTCGATGAAGCGCGCCGTTCGCGTCGAAGAGGACGACGCGATGAACGACGACGTCTCCGGATTTGGAGGAACCGAGGAACCCTTTCGTCACGAGATCAAACACCGACGTGATGCTCGCATTCGGCGTGTACATCAAGTCGACGTCGTGTCCCAGACATTGCATCAACGGCGCGCTTCCAATTTTTTGCTCGGCGAGCTCGAGATGTTTCAACCACCAGAGACACGACGAACCGGAAGCCTTGGAAAAATCAACGTCGCGCAAAACTGCGGTGACGGCGTCTCGCACGTCGAAAAAGCCTATCAATGTTTCCATCGGTTCCGCGTTTGAATCGTCATCCGGCAATCGAACGTCGAGCGCGGTGGCGAGCACCACGACTGGTGCAGACAAAATTTTGTGTGCGGTGAGCACGCGCAAGGCTTCAGCGAGAGTCGTGTTGTGAGCCAGCGACACGACCGGTCTGTGCCTGTTCACCTCGTCCATGAGCTCGAGTATCGTTGTCGATTTCATCAAAAGCGCGAGCGCGTCGCTCGTCGACATGATCGTCGAGAAGCGACCGGAACTGGCGCGAGGTTTCGAGACGAGAAGTGAACTCGTCAGACCGCGCCGATTCGAGCGCCGACGAAACCGAATCCCAGTTGCCGACACTTTCGCGGATTTCAATTACAAAGAACGCATGTCGAACGTAGGCGCCTGCTGGGACGTCGCGTTCTCGTACAAAAGTCGAGGCAACAACTCTTTGAATGGATCTGTCTCGCGCTTTTCGAGAAGGTAGTCGATTCCCGCGCCCACCTCGCCGTAGACGTCTTGGTAAATCGAGTTGACGTGGGATTCGTCGTTGAGATCCACGTCAGCGACATCCATCGGCGCCATGAACCGGAAGTAAAACCTTTGCGGCGTTCGCGGCACGAGTATCGGCTGAATGAAGAGTTCCTCCTCGCCTTTGTCGTTCGTCACGCGCGTGTCGATCGCTCGCGCACTCGGCAGTCTCGATGCTCGTTCTCGCACGGAAGTTCCGACGACCGGAGAGGTCAACAGGTCATTCGCGTCGGCGACGATCTCAAGGGAATCTTCCGCGCCGATAGCGGCGAAAGGGACGATGATCGCGTCGTGCTTGATTGCCATTCGAACAAACTCGCTCTTACTCGGCCAGAACAACTCGTACTTTTCATTCTTTCTTTTGAAAGCTTCTCTGACACCACCCGGGAAGAGCAAAACCACCTCACCCTGCTTCATGAGACGATAAAAGTTGAACGCGTTCACGGGAACGGCACCGAACGAGTTGAAGCTTCCACCACCTCCGACGATGTTCATCGCTCGTCGAGGCGGCTTTGGCTCTCGACGAGGCAAGAATGGTTCCGCCGGTGTATTCTTCAACGCATCTCTCATCATGTCTTCGAAAGAACGCGATTCACTATTTTCATCGACGCCAGCCCGCGACACGACGGGGTGCGCCAGACCTCGCACGCACGTGTCGTATTCGCGCAAGAATTCGTCAACGAGAAATCCCAAGTCGGGCGCCATCGTCTGATGGTTGCCGACGAGTAGGATTGGTCTCGATCCGCGTTGTCTGATCGGCACGGCGCCTAAACCTCGCACGATTTTACCATCCGGTCGGGTGCTGAAGAAAACCGGCGACGTCGCCGCTCGTAACCCGGCGAGGCTTTCGCGCGCGCGCTCGATGTCCGCCGGCGAGGGAGGATCAAACTTATCGTCGCGCGTCATGATGGTCGCCTCGGGACGTTTCGGGAGAAACGCGTTGTTTCTCGCGATCGTCATCAAGTTCACGCCGGGCTCCTGTAATGCTGCGTGCGAGGCACCTCGAAGAACGTGAACCTTGACGCGCGGCATGAATTTTCTCAACCGCTCGCTTTCCGCCAGACTAGGAATCAAATTGTCATTTTCGCTCGCGACGACGAGCGTCGGCGTATCGATCGCGCGCAATCGAGCGTATTCATCGCGATTGAGGTACTCGCACCCGAGTCCCAACACTTTATCCAATCTGTGCGCGAGAGTGTCTCGCGGAATGATCTCCGCCAAGGCGCCCACGGCTGGAATGGACTCGGCGAGTTTGACGACGGTCGACGTCATCGCCTCCAAAGCCTCCTGCGGTTCCGCCGAGGCGATCGTTTCCATCAAACCGCTCGCCATGCGCAGAGGATCGAACAGAACAGGCGTGAGAGCGTACGGCAAGGCGCCCCAGAATTCGTTCGGAATCGAAGGCAGCGCGGGCCCGAGCACCGACCACGCCGACTTGTCAAAAGAACTCGCCGGATTCACCAGAATCAACCGCGTTATCAGATCCGGCCGTTCACTCGCGACACACAGCGACAGCAATCCCCCCATGGATTCTCCCACCAGGTACACTTCCGTGTTTTCTCCTCTCGCGCGCGCCCGCTCGACGTGCGCGTCCAAAAAATCCGTCACCGCGCCGACGAGCTCGAACACGTCGCTTCGATCTCCCGCCGGTACGTTCAGCGCCACCACCTCGAACTCGGTCGCCATGAACTCAAACTGCGACGACGCGCTGAATCCGGTGCCGTCGAGTCCCGGCAGATACGCGGCGAGCGGTCGACGACCGGACGAAGACGCCGCCTCGCCGCCCCTCGTCGTCGTCGGCGAGAACATCCTCGGCGGTCCGTCCGCGCCGCGCACGACATCCTCCAGCGCGACGCCCTTCACGCGACTCGTCCCGTTCCCCGCGCCCATCGTCGACGCCAACCGCACGAACGCGTCGTCACCGCTCAAGATGCCACCACTCGTCCCCATCGTCGACGTCGACGCCGATGCGCGCGTCCCCGCGCGCGACGACGCGCGACGACGACGCGCGCATCGCGACCGACCGGTCGAGTACAACGAATCACGCGACGAACGAACCGCCCGCTCGAATCGTGCGCTCGTCG
>TARA_B100000674_G_scaffold172905_1_pt1 | contig 21308 bp, 21 predicted proteins | sample TARA_B100000674 | Tara Oceans TARA_B100000674 (sample SAMEA2622759) | marine metagenome | biome: marine biome (ENVO:00000447); feature: surface water layer (ENVO:00002042); material: "saline water (ENVO:00002010), including plankton (ENVO:xxxxxxxx)" | depth 5 m
ACGTCAGATACACGCGCACCAAAAATACCGATTGCTATAGATGATACTGCCGTCCGAGAATTCGTGTCACGCGGACTTACCAATGCCGCCCACGAAATTTTAGTCCCCGAGGACGGGCTGCAGGCGCTGGACCTCCGGGCCTAATCCAACCGCAGCCTCAGAACCGGCGTAACAGCCTGTCTATATAATCGAGCTCAAGCTGCGGGCGGTGACGTTGTCCCGCGCGATTGCGCAGCTCGTCCAGAATGTCCTGGATCCGTTCTATCGTGCCGATATCTGGTATTTTCACCCGATTGATATCATCGCCCACGCCTTCCTGATCCTCGTCTCCCCAGTCGCGGCCAAGCGGGTCTCGCGTGCCGCGCAACGGATTGAAAACACGCCCAAAACCGATCCCGGATCCCCGCGCAAACTGGCTCATCATCTGACGTATCATGGCCCGCCCGGCTCGTTGAAGCGCTTCTAGGGCCTGCCCTTGCGGCCCGACCGCCTGGCCCGGCTGGCCACTTACGAGAGCCTTGGCGGCATCTTCCATCGCCTTGCCGGCCCGCGCCAGCGATTGCCTGCCCTTGGCCTTTCCGGGCATCATCCCCTGCATCATCTTGCGGAACTGTCTCAGCATATCTCGCAATTTCTGCTGTTCGCGGGCGCTGCGCTGCATCTGGCTCTCCCCGGTATTGCGGCCCTGAGACTGACGGAACGTCTGGTCTATCAACTCACTCTGGCGGCGGATCATTTCCTGCAGTTGACGCAGCGCCTCGTTACCGCGCTGGGCCTCAGGATTTGATCTCATGACGCGCGCGTTGCGAAGGCTTTCCAACATGTCGCTCAGCTGCGAGAGCATCTGCTCGGCTGCATCACGGGAACCGGCCCGCATCATTTGGCGAATTTGATCCACCATCCGCTGCATGTCGGACGCCCACGTGAGCCGGTTGGTGGGATCGAAAGGTATTCCCTCGTTCGCGTTCTTCTGCGACTGAAGTTTTTTCGCAAGTTCACGCAGAAACCGGTCCATCGCATTTTGCAGTTCTCGCATCAATTGTTCGAGTTCTCGGGCCGACGCGTTGCGGGACAGCGCCTTCATCAGAGCTTCCTGCGCACGCAGCAACTCGCGCTCATCATGGGACAGCTGGCCTTCTTCGACGCGTAGCGCCGTATCCCACAATAGATCGCGCACCGGTGGGATGGCTGTATCTGCCTTCTCGTGCAACAGCCGCGACCGCGCATGGATCAATCCGAGAAACACGACCGTGTCGTCATTGTAGGCGCCCGTCGCGCCGGCGATTTCGTCTAGATGATCGACAATCTCCGAACGGCGTTCGGGCTGCGTCGTCAACCGGCTGCGCTCGACGATAATTTCCTTGGCAACAGGATTGTTGAACTTCCGTTCGGGCAGAACCAGCTTGACCCCTTCTGAATAGGCGGTTTGCCCGATCGCATCCTCGGCGGAAAGGCGAATAATGACCGGTAGCCCGGCCCACGGATGGGACGCTATTTCGTGAAACGTCGCCTCCTTGACCTTACGAGCATTGAGTAACTGGGCGGGGAGCTCGAACCCGGAAACCTCTATGCCAATCACTTCTCCGCGTTCGTATGTGCGGCGCATTTCACCGCGAAGCCTGGTGATCCCGTAATCGTCGCCCCCTTTGTAGGCGAGGCGGAGGGTGCCGCGCTGGTTTGCGCCCGGCGCACCATCGAATGCGATGATGGGCGGGGCATCGGGACGAACGCGAATATTCCAAGATCCCAGCGTCCTGGCGTCATGGGAGATCGACATCCGTCCGGATTTCTCTAACGGCTGCTGCAGGTGGCGATTGACGTTATCCAACCTTTCAAAGGGTGTCCTGATGCCGTCGATATCCAGGGTGGCTTCAGCGTCATCACCGCCAGAAACGACGGCGGTCAAAGTGCTGCCCGCCGGAACCTCGATCACCAATTCGGCTGCCTTGGCCGGTTCGCGTCCCTCCATCCGGGCGGTTTCAGCGACGGTTTGGAGAGATTGCGCATGATCGTGCGCGACCTGAACGGGAAAGATCGGCGGCATCCGGGTATATTCAGGCGGTGTCACCCAGATTTCCAGCTTCGCGACGCGTTGCGGTGCGCTGGACTCGAACGTCGGCACGAACGCACGTTGTAGTCGTTCCGCTCTCTCCGGACCCGCTACAACAATGCCAATGACCAAAAGCAACACGACGATCGTGCGCAAGGCCCATGGGTCGCGGGCCGGCAGTCCGGGAGACGGCGCGCCGACCTTCAGTGCCCTGATGCGTTCCTCCATTTGTCGGCGATGTGCGTCCCACAGGGCTTTGGTCTTGGGATCGTCCTGACCAGGTGGCAGCGTATCCTGAAGCGCTTCCAGTGGCCGATGCTCCAGCCCGCTTGCCTTTTCGATACGGCGCAGGGCTTCGCGATGCGACGGCACGACAAGCAGCTTGAATGCGCGATACAGCGCGCACCCAAAACATACCGCAGCCACCGCGAGAACCACGGCATGGAGCCACCCTACCAAGGCAGTAAATAAATCCAGCAGGGCTAGGGCCGCAAAAGTACCCGCGATTCCCAGTGCCGGCCAAATAGCAGGCCAAACGTATTCCCAGCCGAGATTGAACCGTGCCTGTGCGATCCGCCGCCGGAGACCGGGGGGCAGTGATATCGGTGATCTATCTTCACGATCGCGCATCAAGCGGTCTTTCGAGTCGACCAGCGGATCGCTCGCCCAGCTCAGTCCGCGGCGATCCAGTCCGGCATATTGTCCATTTCTATAAGTGTATCATAATCGGGCCGAGGTCTAATCACAGCGTACTGATCTCCGTTAACCATCACTTCGGGGATCAGAGGCCGCGAATTGTACGTTGAAGACATTACCGCGCCGTATGCGCCGGCCGATCGGATCGCGAGAAGATCGCCGGCATTCAATTCCGGCATATCCCGCTGAACCGCGAACACGTCGCCCGTCTCGCACACCGGCCCAACGATATCGACGGGCGATACCGCGGCACCGGCACGGGCTTCGATCACCGGATCGACAGCGTGCCATGCTTCGTAAAGGGTCGGCCGGATAAGATCGTTCATCGCCGCGTCGACCACTGCGAAGCTACGGCCGCCGCTCTCCTTCATGTATATGATCTCGGTCACGAGAATCCCGGCCTCTCCCGTCAGGCGCCGTCCAGGCTCGAATGTCAGCGACACGCCCATGTCTCCGAAAACGTCACGGACGATGTCAGCATAATCCGTCGGGGGCGGGGGCACTTCATCTCGATAGACGATCCCGAGACCACCTCCGAGATCTAGCCGGTCGACCACGTGCCCCTGCTTACGCAGATCCCAAACCAGGCCGGCAATTTTTTCGAATGCAGCACGGAATGGGTCGAGCCGGGTCAATTGCGAGCCAATATGAACGGCAAGACCCCGCGGATCGATCCCATCGAGAGATCGGGCGTACGCGTATACGTCGCCGATACGTTCGAATTCGATACCGAATTTATCCCCGGCCCTTCCGGTAGAAATCTTGTCATGCGTATCTGCATCCACATCGGGGTTGACGCGAAAAACGATTGTCGCCGTTTTGCCCTTGCCGGACGCGACGTCGGACAAAAGATCCAGTTCCGGCTCGGACTCCACGTTGAACTGGCCGCAGCCGAGCTCCAACGCCATCGTCAGCTCGGATCGCGACTTGCCAACCCCTGAGAAAACAATCTTGCCGGATGAGACACCGGCCGCCAACGCACGGCGCAGTTCCCCCTCGGAGACAACATCCGCGCCCGCACCCATTGAAGCAAAAAGCCCGATGACAGCCTGGTTGCTGTTGGCTTTCACGGCATAGCAGATTTCGGCATCCAACCCCTCCAAGGCCGACACAAAACTGGCATAGCTGTCTCTCAGCGCCGCCGCGGAATAGCAATAGAAGGGCGTGCCCACGCCGCCCACCAGGTCCGCAACGGGAATGTCCTCGGCGAACAAATTACCGCCGCGATAAGAAAAACCGTTCATGGCAGATAACGCCTTATTTCGAGGTCGGGTACTGGGTCGGGATTTTGGGCGATCCCTCCGGCGATTTCACATCACGGGGTTTCTTTCCACAGGCTAAGACCGACAGCCCGAGCGTCAGGGTTATAATAAAGGTTATTATCCAGCGCACGGTCATGACAAAAAACGCTCCCTCGCAGCGGCGATCTGGGTCCGCACGTTTTCCGGTGCGGTACCGCCATAGCTTTTCCGGCTGCGGACCGAATTATTTACACCTAGCACATTGAAAACATCCTCCGTGATGCGGACATCGATTGCGGCGAGGTCTCCCGGCTCAAGATCTTCAAGGCCGCACCCTTTATCTTCGGCCATGGCAACCACCCGCCCAGTTATGTGATGGGATTCCCGGAACGGCACGCCAGCCTTGCGGACCAGCCAGTCGGCCAGGTCCGTCGCCGTCGTGAAACCTTCGCCCGCGGCGTCCGCAAGACGGTCACGGTCGAAGGCAACGTTTGCCATCATCCTGGCCGCCACCGTAAGACAGACCATAAGTGTTTCAGCCGCGTCGAACACCGGCTCCTTGTCTTCCTGCATGTCCTTGGAATAGGCCAGCGGGAGGCCCTTCATCACGGTCGACATCGCCGTAAAGGCACCGAGGATGCGCCCGGTCTTGCCGCGGATCAGCTCCGCGGCATCAGGGTTACGTTTCTGCGGCATCATGGACGAGCCGGTCGAGAACGTGTCGGACAGCCGTGCGAAACGGAACTGCGCCGAAGACCAGATCACTATTTCCTCTCCCAACCGCGACAGGTGACCGGCACAAATGGCCGCCGCCGACAGATATTCCAGCACGAAGTCTCGGTCCGATACGGAATCCAGCGAATTCGAGGTCGGCCGGTCGAAGCCGAGCGCCTTTGCGGTAGCGTCGCGATCGATCGGGAACGACGTACCGGCCAACGCACCGGCGCCAAGCGGGCTCTCGTTCAGCCGCGCTCGGGCGTCGGCAAACCGCCCCCGGTCGCGCCCGAACATCTCTACATAGGCCAGCAAATGATGCCCTAACGTCACCGGCTGCGCGGCCTGCAGGTGGGTGAAGCCAGGCATGACCCAATCGGCATGGGCTTCTGCCTGATCGATCAGCGCTGATTGCAGCGCTTTCAGCGCATCTTCCGCGGCGTCTATCGCATCACGAACCCAGAGCCGGAAATCGGTTGCGACCTGATCGTTGCGGGACCGCGCGGTATGCAACCGTCCTGCAGCATCGCCGATCATATCAGTCAGGCGTGCCTCGATATTCATATGGATGTCTTCGAGATTGGCGCGAAAATCGAATGTACCGGAATCGATTTCAGCTCGGACGTCCTCGAGCCCAGCACAAATTGCGGTTACATCTTCGCCGGACAGGATGCCGGCATCACCCAGCATGCGAGCATGCGCGACGGATCCGGCGATGTCCTGAGCATAAAGCGCCTTGTCAAAGCCAATGGAAGCATTAATTCTTTCCATAAGCGCATCCGGCGCAGTGGAAAAACGTCCACCCCACATTCGGTTGGACCCGCCATCTGCGCCCTGCGCGCTGTCGAGGGTAGATTTGTCGCTCATGGTTCGTTTCGGTTTCAGGTCCGGAGTTAAAAAAAACGGCGCAGGCAGTGTCGGTATAGCTGCTAGCGTCGCGATAATGGCCATTATTGGCGCGGATTCAAGCACATACGCAAAGGATAACGGCGATCCGGGCCCGCCGAGAAGCGGCTGGATGGAAAAATTTGAGCCTGCGGCCAAACCCGTTCCGGCGCCGGAAACAGTCTTTACCGATGCCAAAGGTACCCAACTGACGCTTAAAAATTTCCGCGGACGCATTGTGCTGGTCAATCTCTGGGCGACCTGGTGCGGTCCCTGCGTGCGCGAAATGCCGTCTTTGCTGCGTCTTCACGAGAAGCTCAAAGGGCCGGATTTCGTTGTGATTGCGCTGTCGGAGGACCGCAAGGGCTGGGAAAAAATCGGCCCGTTCCGCGACAAACTTAACCTTCAGACCCTGCCGTTTTTTCACGACGTTAATTCGAAAATGATGTTCGCGACCAAGGCCCGCGGCCTACCGACGACCCTGCTGATCAGCCGCGACGGCAGGGAACTGGGCCGTCTGGCCGGACTTGCAGAGTGGGATTCCGACGAGGCCATGGCGCTGATCCGCTATTACATGAAAAAATAGACGCGGGAACCATCGGCCCACCGTCAAGGTCGTCGGCTCGCCGAACAGGTACCTCTTTCTCAAATCGACGTGGATATCGAGGAGGACGAGAGCGATTACGGCGGCGACGATCGAGTAGCCGAGCGCAATCAGGATGTGACAAAGAAAAGATATGCCTGCCGCTTGAAGTTGCGTGTAGGGCTAATGTGACGTTTTACCGGTTGATTTTGAGTCAAGAACTGATTGCCAAGGTATTAGGTCAGCCGCCGCGATTATCGGCACCGACTGCGTCCACAACTGTGGCAAAACCGTCTTGTTTCAGTAAATCGGCAAGCTCGCGTTTCATTCGCGGAACCAACGCTGGCCCATGGAACGCCAGTGCAGTGTAGAGCTGCACCAGCGACGCGCCCGCCCGGATCATTCTGTAGGCGTCTTCGCCGCTGGCAACCCCCCCACAGCCGATGATCGGCACCCTTCCCTCGGTCCGCTTGTACATTTCGCCGACGATTTCCAGCGCAATGGGAAACAATGGGGCGCCGCTAAGTCCCCCGGCCTCGTTTGTCTGTGGATCGGTCATTTGGGAAGGGCGCAGCACGGTAGTGTTCGCCACTATCATGCCGTCGACGCCTGTCTCGATGATGACGGCGGCGATATCGGCGCGCTCGGCTTCGTCTAGATCGGGCGCAATCTTGATGATCATCGGGGGACGTTTGTCTTCTTCAGGTACAGCGCGCGCCCGTGCCCGAAGCGACCTTTCAATCATATCTGACATGATGGCGCGCCCCTGCATCGCCCGTAGACCGGGGGTATTCGGCGACGAGATGTTGCACACTAGATAGTCGGCATAAGCCGCGACCGCCTCGATACCGATCTCGTAGTCAGCAGCGCCATCTTCCGTCACCTTGTTCTTGCCGATATTGGCACCGAACGGGCCCAGTCCCGGACCACGCTGGGAAATCCGCTTCACATACGGTCCCAGCCCCTGGCCGTTAAATCCAAGCCGGTTGATCGCGGCGTTATCCTTGGACAGGCGGAACATGCGCGGTTTCGGATTACCCGGTTGCGGCAGGGGGGTCACCGTGCCTGCTTCGGCAAACCCGAAACCTGCCCGCATCATGGCGTCGGGGACCCGGGCACCTTTGTCGAAGCCCGCCGACAACCCGACTGGATTGCGGAACTTCAATCCCCAGACCTCGGTTGCCAGCACAGGATCGTCCGAAACCTTGTCGGTCGGTCCGAGCCCCATCGCCAGCGCACGGATCGTAACGTTGTGGGCAGCTTCAGACGGCAACAGACGAAGTGCGGGCATCAAGAGAGAATGGATATCTGGCAATTTAGTGCTCCGTGGATAGGCAATACAAAATATCGCGAATCGTGGCCGGCTGGAAAACGGGACACATTGATCGGGCATGGAAACCCGACTATATCGATCCCATGACAGAACTTTCCAAAATCGACAGCACAACCCAGGAAATCATCGACGAATTTGCCTTCTTCGATGACTGGATGCAGCGCTACGAATACATCATCGAGATGGGTAAGGCGCTGGAAGGTTTGCCCGACGACAGAAAAGACGACGCCCACAAGGTACCGGGCTGCCAGTCGCAGGTGTGGTTCTACGCTCGCCGGGAAAACGGTCGAATACAGTTCGACGCTGACTCCGATGCGATGATCGTACGGGGGCTTATTGCGCTTCTGTTGCGTGTGTATTCCAACCGCACACCGGACGAAATCATCAGCACGCCGCCGGAGTTCTTCGAGGCGCTTGAACTCGGCTCGCACCTCAGCGGCAGCCGAGCCAACGGACTCCACGCCATGGTCACGCGCATTCATGCCTACGCAAAGGCGTTCCGAGACGAACTGTCCGCGGACACGATCGAGCCGGAGACACTCGCCTGATGGAGCGCAGATCCTTCACCTGGAAAGACGGCATCTGGGTTGAAGGAAACCAGCCCATGCTGGGCCCAATGAGCCACGCATGGTGGATGGCATCGTCAGTGTTCGACGGCGCTAGAGCGTTCCAGCAGCTGGCGCCGGATCTGGACCGCCACTGCGCGCGGCTAATCGAGTCCGGAAAGGCCTTTCATATGTCATCTCCGATCTCGACGGATGAAATGATCGCACTGGCGTGGGAAGGCATCGAAAAATTTTCCGAGGTCGACGAACTGTACATCCGCCCGATGATGTACTTCGAAGACGGGTTTGTCGCCCCGGACACGGACTCGACACAGTTCATCCTGACGGTGTTCGAAGCTCCGATGCCGGCCTGGGGCGGCGTAAAAACCATGGTCTCGTCCTACCGCCGTCCAACGCCGGAAGCAGCACCCACGAACGCGAAGGCGTCCTGCCTGTATCCCAATGTCGGGCGTGCACTCGCCGAGGCCCGAGCAAAAGGTTACGGCACCGCCGTGGTGCTCGACGCCAATGGGAATGTGGCTGAATTCGCCACCAACAACCTGTTTATCGTGCGCAACTCGGTTGTGCAGACGCCTGCGCCGAATGGTTCGTTCCTGTCTGGCCTGACCCGGCGGCGGATAATGGAACTTCTGGCGGAAGATGGCCACGAGATCCGGGAAATGACTCTCACGCTCGACGATGTCTATAACGCCGACGAGGTTTTTCTGACTGGCAATTACTCAAAGATCCAGCCGGTGGTAAAAGTCGGAGATGCCGCCTACCAGATCGGCCCCGTCGCAACCCGGGCGCGGGAACTCTACTTCGATTTCGCTAAACGCGAAGGCGGCAAAAAAACCTGATGAAAGACCAGAAACAAGTTGGGCGCGATCACTGGAAAGGCCGCAGCACGGCCTGGGCGGCGACGGCCGCGAGGGGCCATTCCACCGACGATACCCTCAACCAGCTGCTGATAGAGCATCTGCAGATAAAACCTGGCGAGCATGTCCTGGACCTAGGTTCCGGCACGGGCGACCCCGCGATCAGCATCGGTCTCTCGCTAAAAGGTGCGGGGTCGGTGACCGCGTGCGATCTTACACCGGAAATGCTGAGCACCGCGCGCAGCCGGTCGGAGAATGTTGGACTTTCGACCATCCGGTTCGCGGCGGCAGAGATGGAGGCACTTCCCTTCTTAGATAAAGCCTTCGACTGCGTGACCTGCCGTTTCGGCCTGATGTTCCCGGAAGACAAGGTCGCCGCCGCCGGGGAAGTTCGGCGTGTCCTCAAGCCGGGCGGACGGGTAGGGTATATGGTGTGGGGCCCTTACGATGAAAATCCACCCTTCTTTGTCATCCGCCGCGCCATCGCGAGGGCTCTTGGCGAAGAAGAGGGACCGGTGCCGCATAGACACAGCCTGGGCGTGCCCGGTCTGCTTACCGCCATTCTGGAAACCGCAGGTCTCGAACGCGTGGAGGAACGCAAAATCCGTTACAAGCGCCCGGTCGACGATCTCAATGATTACATCAACCGCGCCCTGATACGCGGCTATTCGGATACGGTCGAAAGACTGCCCGGCGGCGAACGGGAAAAACTGATGGAAACACTACGCGCCGCTTTCGCGCCCTATCTCGAAAACGACAGGGTGTACATGCCGAATTCGACCCGCCTCGGGATCGGCTGGAAAAACTGAACGCTCTTAACCTTCCGCCATAAAATCTGGCAACGGACGCTTCGTCCATTTTGCAAAGCTCCGTTTTTCCGATCGGTGGAATTTCCGATAGCTTTTAAAGGGATCGTCGCGCTTGCAAGCAATCGGCATGGCCTGGGGCGGTTCCTACCGTCTGGCTTCAGGCACGATCGGCTCGGATGGCAGGACATAGATGATCTTTTCCGAAGCGTGATTTTTTCGTAACGCCGCGTTGCCTCGCCGCACAGCGCCTTTACGAACTCGATCAGCCATCGTTGGTGATCGATGCTACCTGCTGTCCATGATAAGGACAGATGTTTGGCGTAGGTCAGCTTTTATGGTGCTGGAATATCACAGCGATGCAGCGCCGTTAAAAGAGTCTGCGCCCTTGCCAAGCACATCTTCAAAATTTACCGGTCACAGTGATACCGCACTGTCCGGTCGATATCCCGGTTGCGATAGACGATACTCATGCCGGGATGGGCGCGCTGGAAAAGAGCCCGAGAATTATTCTGCTGCGGCGCTCTTACCGGCGAGTACGCGGCTTATCAGGCCGACGCTCTCTTCCTTGCCATACAAGGCGACAAACGAGCCAAAGCGCGGACCCTGGCTTTGCCCCAACAGCACTTCATATAGCGCTTTGAACCAGTCGCGCAGGTTTTCAAAATCGTGACGTTTGCCGACCTCGTATACCTTCGTCTGGATGGTTTCGGCATCCGCATCCGCCGGCAGCCCGCCCAACGCGGCGACCAGATCTTCCAGCGCTGCGCGTTCCATGTCGGTCGGCGTCCGATAGCTCTTGTTCGGCTTAACGAAATCACGATAATACGCGATGGCATAGGTAACCAGTTGGTCAAGGATGGGTGCCGTTTCCGGCTTCGCATCCAGCGCGTAACGGGTTATGAAACCCCAAATCACGGCCGGGTCTTCAGAATTGCAGACGCTGACGAGGTTGAGCAGCAAGCCAAAAGTAACGTGACCTTCCGGTTGGGGCGGCGCGCCGTTGTGAATGTGCCAGGCGGGGTTTTCGAGTTGCGCGCCGTCGTCTTGGTTGTGGTACTTTTCCAGATGCGTCAAGTAATCGTCGACGTGGCGCGGAATGGCATCGAAATAAAGCCGCTTTGCCTTTTTCGGCGAATTGTACATGTACAACGCGAGGCTCTCCGGCGTTGCGTATTCCAGCCATTCCTCGACAGACAGACCGTTTCCACGCGATTTGGAGATTTTTTCGCCGTTTTCGTCGAGAAAAAGCTCGTATGTGAAGCCCTCCGGCGGTTTTCCACCCAAAATATGACAAATCCGGCCCGACAAACGCACCGAATCTATCAAATCTTTGCCAGACATCTCGTAATCGACCGACAAAGCGGTCCAACGCATGGCCCAATCGGCCTTCCACTGGAGTTTGCAGTGCCCGCCGGTAACCGGCGTTTCGACGAGCGATCCGTCCTCGTCCTCGTAGACTACGGTACCTGCATCAGCCTTCGTTTCGACGATCTTCGCCAACAGGACACGCCCGGTTTTCGGACATACTGGCAGAAACGGGCTGTAGGTTGCTCGCCGTTCCTCGCCGAGTGTCGGCTTGATGACACCGGTGATCGCGTCGTAGAGCTCCAAGATCTGTAAAAGTGTTTCATCGAACCTGCCCGATGTGTAGCACTCGGTCGCGCTTTTGAATTCGTAGTCGAACCCGAATGCGTCGAGAAACGCCTGCAGGCGGGCATTGTTGTGCGCACCGAAACTGTCATGGGTACCGAACGGATCGGGCACGCTGGTCAGCGGTTTGCCAAGGTGTTCGCCCATCATCTCCTGCTGCGGCACGTTGTCCGGCACTTTACGCAATCCGTCCATATCGTCAGAAAAAGCAAACAGCTTTGTCGGGATATCAGATACGGCTTCAAAGGCGCGGCGCACCATGGTCGTACGCACAACCTCGCCAAAGGTGCCGATATGCGGCAAGCCGGACGGCCCGTAACCGGTTTCGAACAATACGTAGCCCTTGTCAGGCGTGTTACCGCCAGTACGCTTCAAAATGCTCCGGGCTTCGGCGAACGGCCATGCCTTGGCTTCCGCGCCGAGTGTTTTGAGATCGGCCACCTGCCAGATCCTTTTGCGGATATCAGAAGGCCGGGAACCTAAGGGCCTATGGGATTTGGGTCAATCACGCCGTCACTGTCACCGGATAGTCGATAAAACCGCGGAACCGCGCGCGCGGATGGCGCAGCGCCATTCCGGAGGTTTCTATTTCCGCGAAGCGCTGCACAAAGCCCAGCAGAGCAATCCGCGCCTCCGTTCGACCAAGCGACATGCCGGCGCAGGCGTGAATGCCGGATCCAAAGGCCAGATGCCGGTTGCGCTCGCGCCCGATATCTAACGTATCTGGATCGGGAAATTGCTCCGGGTCTCGGTTGGCGGCGCCGATGCAAAGCCAGATGTAATCGTCCTTCCTCATCGCCACGCCGCCGATTTCGGCATCTGCGGTTAGTTTCCGGTTGTTAAGCTGGACCGAACTTTCGAAACGCAGCAGTTCTTCTATAGCGGGAACGATCAGGTCGGGATCGGCCCGCAGGCGTTCCAGTTGATCCGGAAAACGCAGCAGCGCATCGATACCATTGGTCACGGTATTCGCCGTCGTTTCGTGACCGGCGTTCAGCAGAAAAATGCAGTTGTGCAACAGTTCCAGTTCGGTGAGTGACTCGCCGTCCTCGTCGGGCCCGACAAGCTTCGACAGAACCTCACCGGTGTCGTCCGACAGGGGATTTCTCTCCCGCTCCGAAATTAGCCAGCGCAGGTAGTCCTTAAAATCGTCCACAGAGCGGGCCGCGGCATCCCGTTGCTCCGGCGTCAGATCGGCTTCCAGCCCGCTGAGGATCGCCACCGCCCAGGGGGACAGCTTGGGCCGGTCTTCCTGCGGCACGCCGAGCATGTCGCCGATCAGCTCGATTGGCAGTTTCATTGAATAATCGTGCAGCAGATCGAACGACGCCATCTCCGCGACCGCGTCCAGCGACGCGTCGACCACCTCGACGACCCGCGACTCCAGTGCCCGCAGGGCCCGGGGCGTAAACGCGGGCGCCAGGCGCTTGCGCACCCGCGTATGGTCGGGCGGGTCATTAAAAACGAGGCTAGTTGTGTGATGCTCGTAAAGGGATGTCTCGCCCATGGTCTTTCTGAAATCGACCGTCTTGTCCGATGCAAATAAAACAGGGTCGTGATAAGCGATATCCAGATCCGCGTGGCGTGTCAGGAACCAGGCGCCAGACGTCATCTTGTGTACCGGCACATGGCGGCGCAGCGCGTGGAATACGGGATACGGATTTTCGTAGAATTCTCGGTCCAGTGTAGTGACGTCGAATGCTCCGGCTAAATCGGGGCCAAGGTCCTCGATGCCCCGGTACAGATCGTCGTTCATGCGGCGCGATCCTCTTTTATCATTGCCGCCGCCTTTTCCGCGATCATGATTGTAGGCGAATTGGTGTTGCCGGAGGTGATTGTTGGCATAATGGAGGCATCGGCGACACGCAGGCCCCCAAGCCCCCGCAGGCTGAGGCGGTCATCGACCACGGCCATATCGTCCGAGCCCATCTTGCAGGTCCCGACCGGATGAAAAATAGTGGTCGCGATATCGCCGGCGGCGCGGGAGAGATCTTCATCGGTCGCCACCTGCGGGCCAGGCAGATATTCCTCGGGCTGATATTTTTCCATCGCCGGGGCGCCGACGATCCTGCGTGTCAGCTTCAAGGCGTTGGCGGCGATCTGGCGGTCGGTCTCCGCGGTCAGATAATTGGGCCGGATCGAGGGTTTGGCCCTTGGGTCCGGGCTGGTGATACGGATGTGGCCGCGGCTGTCGGGGCGTAGGTTACACACCGATGCCGTGATCGCGGGGAACGGATGCAGCGGATCGCCGAACTTATCGAGAGATAAGGGCTGTACATGATACTGAAGGTTCGGCGTTTCTAAATGATCGTCGGACTTCGTGAACACACCAAGCTGGCTGGGCGCCATGGTCATCGGCCCGCGCTTGAAAAGAATATATTCCAGCCCCATCCCCGCCCTGCCGATCAGGCTGTTGGCCCGTTCGTTTAAAGTCTTGGCGTTCTGCACTTTATAGACCGCGCGGATCTGTAGGTGGTCTTGAAGGTTCTCGCCGACGCCGGGTAATTCGTGCGCTACATCGATACCATGGTCACGCAGCAATGCGCCGGGACCGATGCCAGACAGCTGGAGGATCTGTGGCGATCCGACCGAGCCGGAGGCAAGTACGACTTCCCGCGCAGCACTGGCATGAGCATCCGTCCCGTCGAGCCAGAAATCGACACCGGTCACGCGACCATCGGCCATGGTTAGCTTTTTTGCCTGCGCATGGGTCAGCACGGTCAGGTTGGCCCGGTCTTTCACTGGATGCAGAAACGCGTGAGCGGCACTCCACCGGACGCCACGCTTCTGGTTGACTTGGAAATAGCCCGCACCTTCGTTGGTGCCTGCATTGAAATCTTCGTTTTTGGGAATGCCCACCTGGGTACAGGCTTCGCGGAATGCATCCAGCACTTCCCACGACAATCGCTGGCCTTCCACTCGCCATTCGCCGCCCACGCCGTGCAGTTGGCTCTCACCGCCTGCAAAGTCTTCGGACTCTCGGAATACCGGTAAAACGTCCTCCCAGCCCCAACCGGTATTGCCCATCTGGCGCCACTGGTCGTAATCCCGCGCTTGACCCCGCATATAGATCATTCCGTTTATCGCGGAACAGCCACCCAACGTTTTGCCCCTCGGGTAAGCAAGCGTGCGCCCGTTAAGACCCGGCTCTGCCTCAGTCTGGAAGCACCAGTCAGTGCGCGGATTGTTCATCGTATACAGATAGCCGACGGGGATCTTGATCCAGAAATAGTTGTCCTTGCCGCCGGCTTCGAGCAGCAGGACGTTTACGTTCGGGTCGGCACTCAGCCGGTTGGCCAGCACGCAGCCCGCCGTTCCCGCACCAACGATGATGTAGTCGAAATCGTCGAATTTTTTGATGTCAGTTTTCGGCATGGGGTGGGCCTCTCGTTCGAAACATCATCTTCCTCGGAAGCCATCTGCCGTGCAAGCCGTCCTCAACGTCGCCCTTCCCGTTTTCGGGATTGTCCTTTGCGGGCACCTCGCAGGGCTGGTGAAGCTGCGGGGTGTGACCAGCTCGGAGGCCCTGAACACCTCTGTTTACTGTTTCGCGCTGCCGCCGGGATCGTGATGACGACCCCGCTCTCGTTCATCACGTTGACCGCCATTCTGGGATGGTTCGGAGAGGTTTGAGCCCTCGAACCGCCTTCAATTCCATTGTCGCCAGCGACGGTATGGTCATGCAGAGAAGCTCGGTGTGCGCCTCGGGGGCGAAGGCTGCTGTCTCGCCGGGTGCAAACTCGATGGCGGTATGGCGCAAGTAAGATTTGCGACCGCATTTTGCGCGTCCCTTCATCACAAACACGACCCGCAGGTGATCCTTGCCGGGCAGAACTCTGCGTTTACCGGTCGCGAGCCTATATACTGTTACCTCGGTCCCCCGGTCGGAAAACCGGCCCAGGTCTTTTTGTTCGGTGCCGGATGTCGGGCTCCTCCGCCATGAGAAATGGCCCGGTTTCATAATCACCGGTTCGCTGTAACGCGGCGACGGAAACGCCAGCGGTGCGCCAGTCAGGTGCCGCCAGATGGCTTCGTAGCCGTCGAGATTTCGTTTTCCCCCGCCCAGGTTGCGATGAAAAACCCCGTTCTCGAAGCGGCCCAACTCGCCCAGTTCGTCATAGGCACGGTTCACATCGTCCCTGTTCAGATAGCCCTTGCCACTCGCGCCCCCGAACTGGAGGACCATCACGGTACGTTCCGGCCCTTCCTGCGGGCCATAGTGGAGCCCTTCGGGAAAATAGCCGATTTCCCCGGCATCGATTGTCTTGCCCGGCCCGATTGGCACTCTGCCAGAAACGCAGTAACGGGTCTGGTCCCACGGGTGACGATGGCGGGGCGAGAAGAATTCCGCGCTTTCACGCCCGATGTGCAACCCGTAATTCTCGGTGCTGCCGGACTCGCCCTCAATCAGGCGCTTGATCAGGATTCTACCCTTACGATGGCGGAGCTGGAAAGCGCCACTTCTTTTCCGATGCCTGTACTAGTTTCACCGGTGCTCTCTTGATATCCGCGGGGAAGTTTAACTGGGCGAACCGCGTTTAAACAGCGTCCTCTCCGGTCCGGTTACAGCGCGTCGATCAACGCATCGAGGGTTTCGTCCGGGCGTTCGACCATCATGATGTGACCACAATTCCTCAAAACGATCGTCATCGCGTCCGGAATCGCCTCGGCCAGCGGCGCGGCCGCCTTTGGCGGGGTCATCATGTCGCGGTCACCAGCGATGATCAGCGTCGGACAGGCCACCTTCGCGGCCGCATCGAGCGCGTCCTTAAAGACGTCGCAGGCAGCCATATCGATGCCCAGCACATCGTCCCGCGCACGCGCCAGCAGCGATCGCCCGCCACCCTGCATCCACATGCCAGGCGCCTTGTTGAAACCGAAATGAGCCGGTTTGCCGAAACCCCACGACACGATCAGATCCCAGGCTGCGGGATCGTTGGATTTCGTCGCAGCCAGCAGATCCGGGTGCACCGGCATCGTGGCGCCGACGCCGAGCAGCGCAAGGCCAGATATCCGGTCGCCCGCCGACGCCGCCGCGGCAAGCGAGATCAGCGATCCCATGGAATGGCCCACCAACGACACGTTATCCGCACCGCAGGCCTCGACCAGGCGGCCCATCCAAGCGGCCATGTCTCCGATGCTTTCCAATGCAGGTCCATCGGATTTGCCGTGCCCTGGCAGGTCGATCGCCAGCACACCGTAGCCGTGCCAAGCGAACCATCGGGTCTGCAGCGCCCAGATGGTATGATCCATCCCTGCGCCGTGGACGAAGATCACTGCGGGAAGGTCGGGATCGAACGGTTTGCCCCCGGTCGCCGCGAATACCGTCTTGTCGTCTACTTTCAGCTCCATTACCCGGCCGCCTTTATCTATGTCGCCCGCAGGGCCGCATGCAGCGCTTGGTCGAGATCGGCGATCAGGTCGTCGGCATCTTCAAGCCCGATTGACAGCCGAACCAGTTCCTCGCCGATGCCGGCCACCTCAAGAGACGCGGCGTCCATCTGTTGGTGTGTGGTCGATGCCGGGTGGATAACCAGCGACTTAGCATCGCCGACATTGGCAAGATGCGAGAACAGGCCAAGCCGTTCGATAAACACACGGCCGGCCTCACGACCGCCCTTTATTCCGAAGGGAAAGATCGCACCCGGTCCCTTTGGCAGCAGTTCCGCAGCCAGGTCCTTGTCCGGGTGATCGTCGCGTTCGGGCCATGTGACCCAATCGACGCCGTCATGCCGGCCAAGAAATTCCACGACCTTTCGGGCGTTGGCAACGTGGCGGTCCATGCGAACGTGCAAGGTTTCGACGCCCTGCAGTATGTTGAAGGCATTGGTCGGGCTGAGTGTCGCGCCGAAATCGCGCAGGCCTTCGGCCCGCGCACGCATGATAAAAGCGGCTGGGCCGAATTCCTCGGCGAAATCGAGGCCGTGATATCCTTCGTAGGGCTGCGTCAACGTCGGGAACTTGTCGGATGCTTCCCAATCGAAATTGCCGGAATCGACGATCGCGCCGGCAATCGACGTACCATGCCCCCCCAGAAACTTGGTGGCGGAATGCATGACGATATCAACGCCGTGCTCGAAGGGCCGGCAGAGGTAGGGCGTGGCGAAAGTGTTGTCGATCATCAGCGGGATACATGCATCGTGGGCGACTTCGGCGATCCTCGGCAGGTCCATGACCTCCAGCCCCGGATTGCCAAGCGTCTCCCCGAAAATCAGCCGCGTGTCCGGCGTAATCGCCCTGGCAAAGGCATCGGGATCGCGCGGATCGACGAATGTCGCCGTGATCCCAAAGCGCGGCAGCGTGTGATAGAACATATTGTGGCTCCCGCCGTAGATCGAGGCCGACGACACGATGTGTCCCCCCTGCCCCATCAGCGTAACGACTGCCAGATGCAACGCCGCCTGTCCGGAAGCCGTCGCCACCGCACCAAGCCCGCCTTCCAGCGCGGCAATCCGTTCTTCCAGCACAGCCACGGTCGGGTTCGATATCCGCGAATAGATGTGCCCCGCACGTTCCAAATTGAACAGTGCCGCGGCGTGATCTGTGTCCTTAAAAACGTAGGACGTGGTCTGGTAAATCGGCTGCGCCCGCGCGCCGGTGGCGGGATCGGGCTGCTGACCCGCGTGCAGGCCAAGCGTAGCGAATTTAAACAGTTTAGGGTCGATCATGGGAGTTCCCATTCCATGTGAGTCAGGAAAATCGCACATGGCCATTTTCCTTCTTGCTTTTTGGTAGCGGGACGATCGCTTGGCAGATCGAATGTCAGCCAAATCGGGCCGTGGTGGGTCTGGGGGATGTTGCCGGTCACCGTGAGGACGATCGCACCGTCGGGTGGATCCGTGTCTGCAGCCGCAGGCAATGCCGTCAGCAAAATAAACAGAAACGTCAGCAGTCTCATCGGGGGCTCCAAAATTTTGATGGAGGGCCAATTTACGGAGGTTTGCGACCCGCCGCAAAGCATGTCATGAGTCGCGCAATAAATAAACGAGGGGGAAGGAGCCAATGGGAAAGCTTGACGGAAAGGTCGCGATTGTCACGGGCGCGGCACAGGGTATCGGCGCATCCTATGCCAAGGCGCTGGCCGAAGAGGGCGCGAAGGTCGCCATCGTCGATATTCTCGACGGCGCGGAGGCGGCGGAACGGATTTCATCAGAAGTAAGCGGTGCGGAAATTGCCGCTTTCGATTGCGATATCAGCGACGAGGCCGCGACACTGAAACTGGTCGATGACGTCGTCTCGGAATTCGGCGGGCTGCATATCCTGATCAATAACGCGGCGATGTTCGGTACGCTGCAGCCGCAGCCTTTTGACGAGATCGATATCGACTTGTGGGACAAGGTGCAGTCGGTCAACGTGCGTGGCATGCTGCTGATGTGCCGGGCTGCCGTTAAGGTTTTTCGGCCACAGAAATACGGTAAGATCGTCAATGTGGGGTCGGACACGATTCTGAAAGGCGTACCGTTCATGTTGCACTACGTCACGTCGAAAGGTGGCGTTTACGCGATGACACGATGCCTCGCCAACGAATTGGGCACCGACAATATCTGCATCAACACTCTGGCACCCGGCCTGACCATGAGCGAAGCCGTCCTCGACTGGGGACCGGAGGGCGATCATGACAAGAACCTGGTGATCCAGTCACGCGCCATCCAGCGTGAACAGTTGCCGGCGGATCTGACCGGCGCCTGCGTGTTCCTGTCGTCACCGGAAAGCGATTTCATGACCGGTCAGTACGTGGCGGTGAACGGCGGGGATTGTTTCAGCTAAGACCAGACAGGCGCACACACAAATATGAGCGGCGGCGGCTAGACCGGGCGCATCCGGCCGTGTGATAATCGCATCTAAGAATAATTGAGAAAATTGATCTAAGTAGAGGTTCCATGAAACTGTATTACACCAAGGGCACGTGTTCGTTCGGTCCGCACATCGCCATGCGCGAACTGGGTATCGAGCCGGAGCTGATCGCCGTTAATCTTATGGAAAAGAAACTGCCCGATGGCGGTGACTTCAAGGGGCACAACCCTAAAGGATACGTCCCCTATATCGAGACCGACGACGGCACGGGCCTCAGCGAATGCGGCGTGATCCTGCAGTACCTCGCCGACCAGCATCCTGAAAAAGGACTCATACCGGCGGCCGGTACTTCCGAGCGTTATAAGGTCCAGGACTGGCTAGGCTTTATCGGCTCCGAGTTGCATAAAAACCTGCCGCCGATATTCCTGCCAAACATTCCGGAAGACTACCGTCCGGTGGCCCGGTCACGGCTGGAAATCCGACTGAACTTCATGAACGAAGCGCTGGAAGGCAAACAGTACCTGATGGGCGATGATTTCACCGTCGCCGATTGCTACGCTACGGCAATCCTGAACTGGGCCAAACCGGCGAAATACGACCTGTCGGCGCACCCGAATGTGAAAGCGTATTACGAACGCTGCTGCGCGCGCGACAGCGTGAAGGCGGCGAACGCGGCCGAGGAAGCCGCCGCCGCATAGTGCTTGGACCTCCGAAACGGAAAAGGCCGGCGGATTGATTCGCCGGCCTTTTTTGTCGCCCGCCGCCATTGTTAGATCACATCGATAACAGTGGAAACAGTTATGGACATACATCCGACAGGCGAATTCGCGAACCTGGCGAAAGTATACGACCACATTACCGCCGTACTGCTGGGCGCGGCGATGGGGGCCGCGCACCCTGGCGGTTTGGGATAACCGGCTATGCCTGCACCATGCGTTCAACGACCTCGACGGGTTCCGCCGCGAGATGTACCCCACGACGGTGTAGGGCGAAGTGCCGGTTTAGCGATTTTCGAAAGATGGTGCGGGCGGGGAGACTCGAACTCCCAAGGTGTTGCCACCGGTGGATTTTGAATCCACTGCGTCTACCAATTCCGCCACGCCCGCAACGCATCCGGCTTTACCCCGGGTCGGGCCGCAGGGTCAAGTGGTCAGCGTCTGGCAGGCGCTTGCGGCGGGTCTACTGGCGCCCGGTACGGGCTTCCCATATTCTGCGTGGTTACAGGCAGAACAGCTTTGGGAGGGGCATTTATCATGGATATCACCATGACGGTGCTAATCGTTGCCGGCGTAATCTTTGTCTGGGCCGTGATCACATATAACAAGTTAGTCGCCAAGCGAGTACGCGAGAGCTGGGGCGGCGGGGCGGAGGCAGCTGAGAGGGTTGCTAAATCATGTTGACCCGTATCCCCCGATACCTAATCCGCCAGCTACACCTTACGCTCGGCCTCACCTTCCTTTTCGCCGTTCTGATTGCATTGGGAGAAAACGGGAAAGGCTGGGACAGGCTCTCGTGTGTTCTGTTCGCGCTTGGCACAGCCATGGTTTGGGCGGCGGCAAGCAGCATCTACATGATCCGGATCATTATCCGCGAACGCGCCCGCCGGCCAAGCTGGCCAGCGATGGGCGTCCTGGCGATTGTCTTTTTGCTAGCGGGGTTGTTCGCGCTCTGGATGGAGAGCTAGAGAATATCGGACCCTGGATCCAGACCGAGAATGGTCCGCCCATAGATTTCGGCGTTTGTCGGCAGCTGCAGGAGCGCATGCTGGTTAATGGCATGCAGATCACGCCAGGCGCGCTGAACCGGATTGCTCTCCGCCAGCCCTGACCCACCGCTTGCAAGAAACATGGCCTCACCAGCCTCCATACAGAGCCGCACCGCGTAGGCACTATCCATCCGGATACGGGCACGGATCTCCACCGGCATTTCGCCGCCGTTCTCCGCCGCCTCGTGGATATCGTCGGCGGCTCGGTGCAACAGCATGCGTGCCGCGTCGACCTGCGCCTTTGCCTCCGCAACCGTCTGATGCGTCAACGGAGAATCGATCTGCGCCGCGCCACGCAACTGGGGGTTGGTTCGTCCCGGTACATATCCGATGAAATCATTGATTGCTCCCTCAGCAATACCGAC
>TARA_B100000674_G_scaffold14741_1_pt1 | contig 21233 bp, 16 predicted proteins | sample TARA_B100000674 | Tara Oceans TARA_B100000674 (sample SAMEA2622759) | marine metagenome | biome: marine biome (ENVO:00000447); feature: surface water layer (ENVO:00002042); material: "saline water (ENVO:00002010), including plankton (ENVO:xxxxxxxx)" | depth 5 m
TTTGCAATAACCAAGTTTATTGCTCATGGTGTTTAAAACCCTGTTGTATAATTTTTGGTTTTCTTCGTTTGTTCTGTTTGAGAGAGCTCCTACTAAACTTCCTGCCCCCGCAATGTCAGATTTTAACCTGACTTCAGTTACTGCTTTTACTAAATCGTTATTGTCCATGAAATTATAATTTGGATCTTTCACGATTTTTTGACCGTATATTTTTGAAATAGTCGTTCTAAAGCTTTGTTTTTGCTCTTTATTACCTAACCCCAACCTTGATTCAACACTATCAATAAAAGCTTCATCAATTTTAAGAGGTATTAGTTTCCCCGTTTGAGGGTCTTGATAGGTCCATATTTTATCGGGACCTAAATTTTTCGCATCAATACCAATAACCATATTTACATAATTAATTACATCTTTTTCAATAGCATGGGGTTCGTCCATATAGGCATTGAAAATTGTAGTCATTATATTTTTTCGATGAAGACCTCTGGCAATTTTTAAATCGTTTAGGAATTTTGTTCGGTCTTCGGGTACTGTTACATAGTCTAAAATGACACTTTCAAGGGCAATAAAAACATCTCCCGCATACATACATTTACCCTCTTGCGTTTCAGATCTTTCCAGTAAAACCTGTAAGGCTCTTCCAAGATTTCTGTGTCCTAAGCCTTTTTGACCAAATCGATTTGTTATATCAGGATCTTTGTTTAGCTCATTGATGACTTCGCTCAGAGTTTTTATGCTTTTTTCTCCCGCTGTTTCACCTGCGGCTAATTTCATCATCTCAACAGGATTTAATTTGTTGGATTTAGGCATTCTTGATAACGTTACAGCAGTCGATATTGCATAGTTAAGATTTGGATCAACATGCATTTTCTCATTTAGGAAGTTTGTTTTGTTTTTATTTCCTAAAGCGTAGTCCGTTAATTTTTGTTGAAAAATGTAGTTGGTGTTGTGCGACATGTACGTTATTCTACATCGGTCAACAATTGGAGCCTCCTCCTTTTCCGCTAAAAAACGGCTGAACTCCGCGTTATTACTTGTGGCTACGATTAATGTGTCCAAAGGCCATTTAAAACCTTCCATTTCTATGGTCCTGTTTTGAATGACACCTAAGTAAACTTGTACTAAATCTTTTTTGTTTTTAAATATTTCATCCGCAAAATGAATTCCCCCCCCAGCTACTCTTGCTAAAGCACCTCTTCTCAAGTCAAATCTGTAAGGATTATTTGTGTCCGTTATGTGTAATAGTCTCGAAATTGATTCTTCACCCAATAAGTCAACTGCAGAAGATGTTATTTTATCTTTTGCCGCATATTTTCCTGTTAGGGTTCCTCTTGATTCGCTTATAGGGATTTTAACAACTTCAATATGATTTGAAAGTAATTTTTCAAAATCATAGTCAGTGTGTTCCTTTAATTCTTGAAGAATATAGTCGCTACATGCCCCAAGGGGCCTGTAGTTTTCGTAAAATTTATCAATTTGTTTATCCGTTGCACCGAGCTTTTTAATGAATTCAATATTTTCATTTTTTGTATCGAATAAATTCATTGCCAATATCATGGGATCTTCAAAAGTTTGAGATTCTGCTCTGTTGAGCTGACCATATGTTCCAAGATCTATTAGGTTTTTAAATTGGAAAGTGAAACGATTATTATCCGGTTGAGATATGAAATTTCGATACATTGAGCTCAAATAGTCAACGAAAAAAGTTTTTCCATTTCCCGGTTCACCAATTAAGACAAACGACATTTCCTTTGAGGATCCGTTCTCTGCTGCATCTTTTATATAAGACACGAAACTATTTAGTTCATCGTGCATTCCAACAATATGTCTTTTGCCATTTCTGAATACTAAGAAATCAAAAGTTGATTTACCGTTAATGTTTACTTTTTTTAAGTTATCTGGTGAACCCAGAATCAACCTTGTAAGTGATTGATAGATGTTTTCAAACCTTCTTTTCCCAGAAATCACGTCCTGAACGTGCCCCTGTAGACTATTATTAGACTGGTTGTTAACATCGTTATCCATTAAAGGAATTTTATAAAAGGTTATCTATTATATATAATGAAAAGACAATAAATTGTCAATTATTTTCTTTAAAAAGTTGTTATAACTCGTTAAATATTAGTGTGTTATGTTCTTTTTTGTTTGGGGGTAAAAACAATTGAAATTTGAATTATGCGGCCTTTGAGAAAAGACGTTCAACTTTATTTAAAGACTTATAAAGCTCTGAGAAAGATTCAATTACATAGTAAGCAGGTTGAACGGTATCGATGTTAAAAGGACGATTTAAGATTTCGTTTATGTCGTATTTATTAAAATCGCCTATTCGATTGTTTACTTTGTTTACTTCTTGAATTGATGAAATAATACCTGCGCCGTAACTCTTAATTTTTCCTTTGCGACGAATTACGCCAAACTCGATAGTGAACCAATATAGTCTTTGAATTTGTGAGATTTTATGTTCGTCTTCTCTCCACTTTATTGCTAAATCCCCTATTCTTTGAGCAAAATCAGCATAATCCTGATTCATGAAAAGAGGTATGTGTCCAAATATATCATGAAACATGTCGGGCTCCTCGATATAGTGTAATTCATCCTCTGATCTTAACCATGTGGAAGAACAAAATCTTTTGTGTTTTAAGTGGTTGAAAAAATCAGTCGCTTCTATTAATCCGGGCACTATGTGAATTGTCCATCCTGTCTTTAAGTACAAAAGAGAATTGAGTTTTTCAAAATCAGGAATTTCATGAGGGTTTAAGGCTTCTGAAAGTTGTTGAAGGCAATCCAGGTATTCCCAACAAACTTTATCGTGAATGTTTGAGTACTGATGTTCAAACAGGTAATTCCATGTTTTTAAATCGTTTTCTGTGTATTTTGACATCTCTTGCTTCATCAATCAGAACTTTAAATTTTTGTTTGATAAAATCAATTAGAACTATTTTATCTAACGAGGCTCTTATAGTAAAGGTTCAAAAGCATTTGGTTTCATTAATGTATCTGTTTCAATATTTCTGCCGTATTTAAAATGTGTCAGAAATCAAAGAGTTAATAACAAAGTATGAATCAACTTCTCCCGAAATAATTTTCGAATGGAACGATTCTGAGACAAATGCTAAAGGTTGGATGGTTATAAATTCTTTAAGAGGAGGTGCTTCGGGTGGAGGTACTCGAATGAGAAAGGGACTTACATTACATGAGGTAAAATCTTTGGCTAAAACAATGGAAGTTAAGTTTACGGTAAGTGGTCCTCAAATTGGTGGTGCAAAATCAGGGATTGATTTTGACCCTAAGGACGTGCGTAAAGAGGAAGTTTTGAAGCGCTGGTTTAAGGCGGTAAGTCCACTTTTAAAATCCTATTACGGTACGGGAGGAGACATGAATATAAGTGAAGCTAGAGATGTTGTTCCGCTTACTGAAAGTTTTGGGTTATGGCATCCACAAGAGGGTATTGTTGAAGGGCATTTTAATCCGAATAAATCTCAGAAAATCTCGAAAATAGGGCAGCTACGAATGGGCGTTCCAATGATTATCGCAAATTCTGATTTTAGTCCGGATGTCAGCAAAAAGTATTCTGTTTCAGATATGATTACAGGCTATGGTGTTGCAGAGTCGGTTATTCACTATTATTCTATTTGGAGAGGTGGATTACAAAAAGGTAAGAGAGTTTTAATTCAGGGATGGGGAAATGTTGGTTCTTCAGCGGGGTTTTTTCTTTCCAAAGCAGGATTTGTAATTAAAGGAATTATGGACAAGGAAGGGTTTGTAGTTTCTGATAGCGGCTTTACCACTGAAGAGATAAAAAAAATGTTTTTAACAAAGGAAAATAATGTATTACATAGTAATAATAAAAGTTTTTCTAATGAAGTAGATTTCTGGAATCAAGAATCAGATGTCTTTTTACCTTGTGCAGGTTCCCGATTAGTAACTAAATCTAATTTGGACAGTTTGATTTTAAATGGGTGTGAGTTGATTGCATCAGGTGCAAACGTTCCCTTCGATAATGAGGAAATATTGTATGGAGAAATTATGGAGTATGCAGATAAAACGATATCTGTTATTCCTGATTTTATTGCCAATTGTGGAATGGCAAGAACTTTTGGCTATTGTATGCAGGATGACAATGAAATTTCTTCAAAAGCAATTTTTGATGATGTTTCAAAAACAATATATAATTCATTGAAAAAGGTATTTGAAGTAGATGAGGAAGTCACAAAAATAAGTGAAAAGGCGATTGCGATTGCGATAAAAAAGATTTTGTAAACATGTATTATAAACTCGGGAAAATACCACCAAAAAGACACATTCAGTTCCGAAAGGAAGACGGATCCTTATATCATGAAGAGTTATTCGGTTGTGAAGGATTTTCCAGCGACTCTTCTTTGATATATCATATTCATCCACCTACTCAAGTTAAAGAAGTAAATTTTATAAAAGATGTTTCTCCTGAAGCTTTTTGTCATGAGAATATCACATCTCGAAAAATTAAGGCAAATAAAATCCCCACTAATTTAATGTATAATGAAGGTAAGGTTCCTTTATTATTTAATAATGACTTAACACTCGGAATATCAAACCCTAAAGAATCTTCGGGTGAGATTTATTATAAAAATGCGTCTTTCGATGAATTGATTTTTATACATCATGGTAACGGACTTTTGAAAACTTTTATTGGTGAAGTGAGTTTTTGTGAGGGAGACTACCTGGTTATTCCAAGAGGAATTATTTATCAAATTGAGTTTTTTTCAAAAAAAAATAAAACGTTATATCTGGAATCAAATAGTCCAATATCCTTTCCAAGGAGGTATTTGAGTAAAAAAGGTCAGTTTTTAGAGGGGGCTCCACTTTCTGAAAGAGACATTAAGCTGCCTAATAGTTTGAAGTTTTACGATGAAAAAGGACTTTTTAAATTACATGTGAATAAAAACAATAAAATTCATGAGGTTGTTTATGCCAGTCATCCATTTGATGTAGTTGGATGGGACGGTTACTGTTATCCGTATGCTGTTTCCATTCATAATTTCGAACCCATCACAGGAAAGATTCATCAACCTCCTCCAGTGCATCAAATTTTTGAGGGAAATAACTTTGTAGTGTGTTCATTTTGTCCGAGATTATTTGATTATCATCCACAGTCGATACCTGCTCCCTATAATCACAGTAATATTGATTCAGACGAGGTGTTGTATTACGTTGAAGGTGATTTTATGAGCAGAGATAGTATTGAGTGTGGAGATATGACATTACATCCATCAGGTATTCCTCATGGACCTCATCCTGGAACAGTAGAAAAAAGTATTGGTCAACATAAAACGGATGAGTTAGCTGTAATGGTTGATTCATTTAATCCTTTAAAAATTACAAAACAAGCTGTAAAAATTGAAGATAAAAATTACCATAAATCGTGGTTAACATAGCAGATATGAATAAGGAAGATTTTTTACCCTTATATGGGACAGATTATATTGAATTTTATGTAAGCAATTCATTGCAGGCAGCTAGGTATTATCAAAGTTCCTTCGGTTTTCAACCTTTGGCTTATTCTGGTTTATCCACAGGGAATAACGAGTTTCAATCCTATGTTGTTCAACAGGATAAAATCAGATTGGTGTTTACATCCCCATTAAAGGGAGGTTTGGAAATCGGAAAACATATTGATAAACATGGAGATGGGGTTAAAGTTATTGCTCTTTTAGTGGATGATTCAAAGAATGCTCTTGAGCAAACAGTTACAAGAGGTGCCGAGTGCGCGCACAGCTACAAAAAATATAAAGACGAAAATGGAACTTTAGAAGTGAGTGGCATAAAATCTTACGGAGATACGGTTCATTACTTTATCAATCGTTCAGATTATCGTGGTGTATTTTTACCGGGTTATAAAAAATGGAAATGCAGTTACTCTCCTAAGCAGGTAGGGTTAAAATTTGTAGATCATATGGTGGGTAATGTTGGCTGGAACGAAATGAATATATGGGCAAAATTTTATCGGGAGGTAATGGGATTTTCGCAACTGGTATCCTTTGATGATAAGGATATTTCAACAGATTATACCGCCTTAATGAGTAAAGTTATGTCCAATGATAATGGACGAATAAAATTTCCAATTAATGAGCCTGCTGAGGGGAAAAAAAGTTCTCAAATTGAGGAATATCTCAATTTTTATGAAGGTCCGGGCGTTCAGCATATTGCAATGGCTACGGATAACATCATTGAAACGGTAACTCAACTGAAAGATAGAGGTGTTGAGTTTTTGCACGTTCCGAGTGAATATTATGATACGGTCATGGAAAGAGTAGGCGAAATCGATGAAGAACTTGAGCCTTTGAAAAAACTCAGAATATTAATCGATCGTGACGATGAGGGGTATTTACTTCAAATTTTCACAAAGCCGGTTGGTCCTAGACCAACTGTTTTTTATGAAATTATTCAAAGAAAAGGGGCTAAGTCTTTTGGAAAAGGTAATTTCAAGGCGCTATTTGAAGCAATTGAATTAGAACAATCTAAACGAGGTACATTATAAAAACCTGGATAAATATATCGCCAAATTCTGATTTTAGTATCTACAACTTACCTTTTGGAATTTTTTCAAAAGGCAAAAAAAAGCGCGTTGGGATAAGAGTAGGGGATTATGTCCTCGATTTAAAAGCAGTTTTTGATTCGGGTTTTTTAAAAGAGATTACATTGGAGGATGTGTTCGAGAAGAATTACTTAAATGATTTTATAAACCTAGGAAAGGTTACAACAAACCGTGTGAGAATTTTTGTTCAGAATGAGTTGATTCGCCGCGACAGTTCCTGGAAAGAAACATTTGACGCTTATTTCTGCGATGTCAATTCGGTTTCTCTTCACTTGCCACTTAAAATTGGAGATTATACAGATTTTTATTCCAGTAAACATCATGCGGAAAATGTAGGGAAGTTATTCCGGGGAGAAGACAGTCCTCTAACCGAAAACTGGCTCCATATGCCTATTGCCTATCACGGTAGATCGTCCTCAATAATTGTTTCAGGCACTAATGTAATTCGTCCAAAGGGTCAGTTATTGAAAAATAATAAAGTTGGTTTTGGAACCTCTGAGAAAGTTGATTTTGAATTAGAATTTGCCTCGGTTATTGGAAAGTCAAACCCATTGGGTACTACAATTGATATTGAGGATTCTGAGGATTATATTTTTGGTTTTTGCTTATTAAATGATTGGTCAGCAAGAGATATACAAAGTTGGGAATATAAACCTTTAGGCCCTTTTTTGGGGAAAAATTTTGCAACTACAATTTCTCCGTGGATTGTCACTTCTGAAGCATTGGATCCATTTCGAATTGCTGTAGTCAATCAAAATTCAGTTTTACCTTATCTTAAAAAAAGAAAACTCGAATCTTTCGATATTAATCTGAAGGTACATTTAAACGATATTGAAATAACGAACACTAACTTTTCTAAACTTTACTGGACAGTGCATCAGCAAATAACTCATCACACAATCAACGGCTGCAACTTAAGAGTTGGAGATATTATTGGTTCAGGAACAATAAGCGATGACAAAGAAAAAGGAAGTTTACTTGAGCAAACTTATAACGGAACTAAGCCTATAATTGTCAATGGTGAACCCAGAACTTATCTTGAAAATGGAGATAAGGTTTCTTTGAGTGGTTATGCTAAAAATAAGAATTTTAGAGTAGGGTTTGGTTTTGCTGAAGGGATACTTAAACAAGAAAAAGAATGAAGAGAATTAGCCCAAGCGAAATAGAACCAAGATTGTTTTATAGACTTTTGTCAGGAATAATTGGACCCAGGCCAATTGCTTTGGTAAGCTCGATTAATTTGAACGGAGAGGTAAATTTAGCTCCATTCAGTTTTTTTAATGTAATGAGCATCCAGCCTCCTGTACTCGTATTTTCCCCCTTAAGAAGGTTGAGAACAAATACAACAAAAGATACTCTAAATAATGTGCATGAGCATAAAGAAGTAGTAATAAATATATTGGATTATGAGCATGTTGAACAATTATCGATAACGGGTAATGATTATCCAGCTAAAGTCAATGAATTCATAAAATCAGGATTTCATGAAATTGCATCAGATTTTGTTAGGCCTCCAAGAGTAAAAGAGTCTTTAGCAAGTTTTGAATGTAAAGTCAAATCAATTATTTCTTTAGGGTTGGAGGGTGGTTCCGGAAATTTAGTGATATGTGAGGTTTTAACGGCTCACTTTAAAAACGGGTTAGTGCAGGAAGAATTTTACATTAATGTTGAAAACGTGAATTTAGTGGGGAGGTTAGGGCAAAATTATTATTCCAAAGTTAATGGTGATTCTCTTTTTCAGGTGGAAAAATCAAGCGATAAACTAGGTTTGGGTTGGGATTTACTTCCAAAAGAAATTTTAGAGAGTAAGTTTTTAACCGGTAATGAAATTGCCAGGCTTTCAAATATTGATGAGATTCCTTTTAAAATATCACATAAAAAAATATCGTTAGACCCACAGGTTTATAAAAAAGTTAAAAAACTTATTAAACAGAATTTAATTTTAGAGGCTTGGGTTTTACTTTATAATTAAATGGTCAAAAAAAATATTTTTTCTTGAAAAACAACTGTTTAGATATCTGTTCGTTAAAAGAAAAAATATAACAATGAGAAACGGTTTAGGAATTATTATAATTGGATTATCAACAGCTTTTTTTTCATGTAATACAGAAGAAAAAAAAGAAGAGGAAATTGTATCCGGAGTATTGGATTATCAACTTAGGTTAGAGCAGGATACTTCAGTAATTTCTTTGAATGAAGATGATATTTCTCAACGTCTTGATAGTATTATTAATGGTCAGTTAAATACAAGGATTATTTCAACAGGTCAAAAGAATTTTGACTTGAATGACGATGGAATATATGATATTGGTTTCGAAATAATTGATTTAAGAGACTTTAACGGTAGAGATTTCCCTAGTTACTTTGACACATTAGCTGCAAGAGTTTTACCTTACACTGTTCAAATTTCTGATAACTCAACCTATGGTTATTGCACAGCTTTAGATACGGATTCTGATATTAAAGAGGACGAATATTGGAGTGACAGAGAAAGTTTTGTCCTAGGAACTATTGGAAATGCCGGGCAGTTTCAAGGGGAAGGACAAAAGTACTTGGCTTTTCGGTTTAATGAAAACAGTTATGGTTGGATAAAATTGTCGTGTTCGGCTAGTAGTAGTGAACTTATTTTATATGAATACGCTTATAATAATAATGGGAATATTAAAGCAGGTCAGAAATAAAAAATATAATTCAGTAATTAAAGGAGTGTAATTTACACTCCTTTTTTGCTTTGAAAAGATTTAGAAAATTACTTGAAATAAATCTTACTGAAACAAATACTGCCTTAAAGCCAATCAACATGTTTACAGAAATGAATAATTTTCATTGCCAAAAAATCTGAATTCAAAGTAAATGAAAACAGATGCTGTTTTAGTGCTCGAGATTCTCGTAGGAACGACATATTTTGATGTATACTAAATACAAAAAGACTGTTTTTTAGTTCTTCATATAGCGATAAAAGCCGATTTAAGTTTTAAATTTATTTTTTTTAAAAAATAATGTTCTGATTTTTTTGTTTTAAACAAAATTCAATATACATTTGATTTGTGCTGCGTTTTGTAGAAATAAAAAACGAAGAGCTTATGTTAATGAAAGTAGTCAAATACAAAAATTGGTCGGGAGGAAATTATAAATAGTTTCTAGCCATTAAGATATATCTTATGCCCGATCAGCCGATCGGGCTTTTTTTTGCCCTTGGTACATTAAGTGATTTTTAAACGAAGCCATAATGGTCTTCACAAGGGATGTTTTTTCCTGGTATTAACTGTAAATAATATTGAAATGGCAAATAATAAATTACGGGGTAAAGACCTCAGTAAATTAGGATATACAACACCAAAATCTAAAAGCATAGCATTAGATTATTGTAATAGAATAGCGAAACACTCAACTAAAAAAGAGAAGATTAGCTTGTTAGAAGACGTTCTTTTAAACTCAGAAAAATATAAAGATCATGACATCTTGGGTAAGTTGGCAGAGGAGTTTATTGTTGTAAGTAAACTGGCTTCTAAAAATAACATTGAGATTAAAACAGAAAGTGGAGAATTCAATGTTTTTGGCAAGGAACATGTTACCTCAAATACCATTCAGCAAATGGATACAGCAATGCGTTTACCCATAGCTGAAAAAGGGGCGTTAATGCCGGATGCTCATGTGGGATACGGGCTGCCAATAGGTGGTGTGTTGGCGAGTAAAAACCATGTTATCCCATATGGAGTTGGGGTGGACATCGGCTGTAGGATGAGTTTAAGTATTTATGATGTTCGTCCTGCTTATTTGGATAGATACGAGTACCAACTTGTTGAGGGATTAAAAGGCAATACTGCATTTGGAAGCGGAAAGGCTTTAGAAAATCCTATGACAGATGATTTGTTTGAACGACCAGAGTTTAAAGAAATCTCAATTGTGAAGAGCTTGATGAAAAAAGCTATTCAGCAAATAGGGAGCTCTGGAAGTGGAAATCATTTTGTGGAGTTTGGAAAAGTGGTTTTTGAGCAGGATTTTCAAAACGAACAAAACGACTTAAACATTCCATCAGGTGAGTATATAGGCGTTCTTTCCCATTCCGGTTCAAGAGGTTTTGGTGCTGGAATAGCCGAATATTATACTAAGTTGGCTAGGCAGTTGTGTTTACTGCCGAGGGAAGTTCAGCACCTAGCTTGGTTAGATATAGAGTCCGAGGCGGGAGCTGAGTATTGGATGGCTATGAATTTAGCTGGTGACTATGCCAGGGTTTGTCATGATCATATTCACTATAGATTGGGAAAATTGTTGGGTGGAAAACCGATAGCAAAAATTGAAAATCATCACAATTTTGCTTGGAAGGAAAAAATAAAAGGTCAGGAATTGATTGTGCATCGAAAAGGAGCAACCCCTGCTCACAAGGGTGAGTTGGGGATTATTCCCGGATCGATGATTCACCCAGGATATATTGTAAGTGGGAAAGGAGAAGAAGCCAGCTTGAATTCTGCTTCACATGGCGCAGGAAGGCAATTGAGTAGAAGCAAAGCTCGAAATATTGTTACTAAAAGTGAACTAAAAAAAATACTCAGACGAGAAAAAGTAACACTAATTGGAGGAGGTGTTGATGAGGCACCAATTGCTTACAAAAATGTTGATGATATAGTTGGCGCTCAGAAGAACTTAATAAAAATAGAAGGTAAATTTTATCCAAAAATTGTACGAATGGATAAAGGTTAAAAAACAGTGTAATGGAAACTAAATTAATTCATATAACAGCCGGAAGGGGCCCTGTAGAGTGTGCTTGGGTAGTTGCACAAGTATTAAAGCAGTTCTTGAGATCGGCCAGAGATAAGGGTATTGTCGCTAAGGTGATAACACGAGAAGAGGGTAATGAAAAGAATACGCTTTTGTCTGTCACAGTTCAAATAGAAGGTAATCAAGTTAATTCCTTTTTATTTGGATGGGTTGGAAGCATTCAGTGGATTGGAAAAAGTCCCTTTCGAAGATTTAACAAGCGTAAAAATTGGTTTGTTGGATTTAATGAAGTCACCTTCAATCGGGCTCAATTTAGCCTTAAAGAAAGTGATATTTATTATCAAACTTTTCGTTCAGGAGGACCTGGTGGACAACATGTTAATAAGGTTGAGACAGCAGTCAGAGCGGTGCATGCTCCATCAGGAGAAACTGCTGTATCAAGAGATTCGAAGTCTCAATTACAAAACAAGCGAGAAGCAAAACGAAAATTGTTAATCGCATTAAAACAAAAAGAAATGAATTCAATAATAGATATGCAAAAGCAAACCTGGACTCAAAATATAGAAATTGAGCGCGGGAATCCAATTAAAACTTTTGAAGGGAAAGACTTCAAGCCCAATCACAAAAAAACAAAATATCGTGATGATAGAACAAAGGTTAAGTTGTCTTTAAAAAGTATAATTAAAGGAATAGTTGAATAATAACTGTATTCTATACTCTAAGCGCCGATGCCGGAGTATGGAACAGTATAACAAAAAGTTAAAAAATGGGAATAACAATAGCAGACACCTACTATATTAAGGCACTAGATAACTATCCATATAACTTGGAAGAGATGCTAGAGAACGTAAATTATGCATTGAGTTATGATAATGAGCACCCAGAAGCGAATACATTAATGGCTCGATTTTATACGAACGAAGTTCCAAAATACGATTTGGCTAAAGAGTATGCTCAAAGGGCTTTGTCAAGTGATCCAAGTTGTATTGAAGCTTTTAAAGCTCTAGCTGTTGTTTTAATGTATAGTGGTGAATTACAGGAGCTAAAGAAGGTTGTTGGTTATGTTAGCACATTAAGAGAAGCAAATAAATATTATTTTGAAGGGTTATTGGCACAAACATATGAGGCGAAAGGTAAACTAAGTAAAGCAAAAAAAATTCTTAAAAACGCCACTCATTTGTGTGTTTATGATGATACTCTTGAAAGCCTACAAAATCAACTCAGTCGAGTTAAAAAGAAACTGAAAAGATTTAAGAATTGAGGTGGAGAAATTCAAAAGTTGGTCACTAAAGGTTCTTTATAAAGTATAAGAGGCACCATTTCTCGGTGTCTTTTATGTTTTTATTTATGGTTTGTGAATATTATTTAGGGTTACTTTTTTTTGAAAAAGACATCTAATGATAAATAAAACATATAAATATGAAACATTTAATTTTCGCCATCATGATTGTAGGTTCCACTTTGGCGACGGGGCAAGAAGTTGTTGATTCGGATTTCAGCATGAATAAAAAAATAGAGGAACAAAATAACTTTGTGACGGTAAATGTAAATTTCACAAAAGATTTTGTTCCCGATTATTATGAGGTCAGAGTAATCATTCAAGAATACGATCATATCAATCCAAATAATCAGGAAACGAAGCTGATAACGATTGGAGAAATAGAGAAAACATTTTACGACAAGTCAAAAATACTTGGGATTAAAAAAAAGGATATAAAACCTTTGTCGGTTTTAGAAACCAGACTGAATAATAATTACAACAATTACAACTATAATTCTACACAAAAGAGAAAAATATCTAAATCTTTTGCTTTTACTGTTGTTAAAATGGATGAATTGGAAGAGGTTTATAAAGTAATGAGAGTTAATGGTTTTTTGAATGTTATTGCTACTCCAAAATTGTCTAATGAAAAAGAAACTTTATCGGATAGTGAACTGATTAAGGAGGGTATTGAAAAGGCAAAACAAAAAGCAACTTTAATATGCTTAAAAACAAACAAACAACTCATTAGAGTTTCAAATGTTTTAGAGAATAATTATTACTCAGGTCAGTACAATAAAATAAATGCGGGATTCAATAATAATTACGTGAATATTTATCAAGATTTGAGTAAAATACAAAAAACTATAAGTCTCTCAGTTACTTTTAAAACTGAGTAATTGCTGAATTAGAAAAAAAGCATCATTTATCTAAAACACCTTAACAGACAAATGTAGTGTCTTTTAGGGTGTTTTAATTTTAAGTATAATAGTAGAAAGTCGGCGGAATTTATCAATTTAAAGCGGATTAATAAGGTTATATTTTCTATAAACAACATTATAATATCTATGAATAACCATTGTTTATAGAAACTTATTAACCATATTTGCAGTCCCTTAAATACTCATTTCATGCCTCATATACACTTAAGAAATCTAATTTTCGTATTCGCTTTCTCGTTGTGCTTTAAGAACATAACGGTCTCTCAAACTTTAACAGGAGTTTACACTGGAGATGGAAATCCTACTCAATCAATTTCTGGTTTGGGAATTCAGCCGGACGTTTTACTTGTAATACCATCAGATGGTGGGACAGCCGGTGGAGAAATTCAAACATGGATACACTCTTCGACTATGCCGAGTAATCAAGTTAAGTTTACTAATGGAGCGAGTTCAGTTGCGAATGAGTTTAAATCGGATTATCTGAATTCTATAGATTCAGACGGATTTACAGTTGATTCTAAATCTAACGTTAGTGGAACTGATTATTATTATGTAGCGTTCAGTGACAACGATGGAAGTATAACAACAGGAACTTTTACGGGTTCTACATCTTCACAAAATATTGCTGTAGGATATGAGCCCGCAATGGTATGGGTTTGGGCGGATAATGTTAGCAGTCCAGATTATGTTAAATGGACCAACAGCGATCGTCCAAGTGGAACCTATCGGTTTAGTCATGGTAATGGTGGGTGGAATGAATATGTTTTTAATGGTTTTTCACCTGTTGGGTTTACAGTAAATTCAAGTACTAGTTCAGGGTCTGGGATTGTTTCTGGAGGGACTTATCACTATGTTTCTTTTCAAGGGACGCTTGGTACGGCTAGTCCAGGATGGGGCTCTGGTCCAGATAAAATAACAACGTCTTTCCAACCTGGATTTTTAATGACAAGACATAGCTCTACATATGGAAACAGTACTTATATAAGGACTCACGATATGCCAAGTGGGGAGTCTTTTATTCCTGACCACAGGGCTGCTCAAACAAATGGGATATTGGATTTTTATGCTGACGGATATGATGTTGGTAATACAGGTCAGTTGAGGAGTCAGCACACCTATTTTGTTACAGAGTATGTTAACCCTTTACCTGTTGAATTGATTCGTTTTCAAGGTCAAGAAATACAAGGAAACACTTATTTGAACTGGACCACCGTTTCAGAGATAAATAATAATTATTTTGAAATTCAAGGTTCAATCGATGGTCAAAATTGGAAAACACTTGGTTTTGTAGAAGGAGCTGGTAATTCAACATTTGAATTGCACTATCAAGAAAATTTAGGAAACGATCAAAATAAATATTATCGACTTAAACAAGTTGATTTTAATGGTTCATTTGATTATTCAAATGTCATTTTTGTCAATAGAAAAAACGTTTCAATTACTGAATTAATCGTCTATCCTAATCCTGTTGAAAATCAAATTAATATCGTTTACGACAATACAGATGATGTTGATTATTCCCTCAAAATCATTGCTGTAGATGGATCTGTCGTTCAATCGGAAAGAAGTTTAAATTTCGTAACTGGAAACCTGGTGTCAATTGAAACAAGCGATTTGGCAAAAGGTGTATACACCTTGATGTTTTCCGATGATTATGGACTGGTGTTAGTCAGACAATTTGTGAAAAAGTAGCTTTTGTTCTCGGTTTAGTTTTTTTGCTGTCCTCCAATTATTGATTTCAATTGGGTAGATGCTGTAAAATTTAGTAAATTGTTAGTGGAAACTAATATTTGAATATGCCGTCACTATCTCCTTACAGTCAGCCTCTCGGTCGTCGCAAGGCAAAACATCTTCTTAGAAGATCTTGTTTTAATTTTTCTCCCGAAAAGATAGATGAGTTTGCCAATCTAACTCCCTCTCAAGCTTTATGGAGCTTGAGTGCGCCATCGGTTTCAAAATTGTATGAACCTATTGATCCAAAGGGCGAAGATTGGGATGAGAAGCATTGGACAAGTTCAATGAAAGACCCTAGGGACTTTAGTCGTCAGGGAGCTAAAAGGGTAAGCATTGCAGGATGGTGGTGGTACAATGCCTTTAATGAGATTACTCTGGAGCATAAACTTACGCTTTTCCTTCATACTTGTTTTACCACCTCAAAGGACTCTGGAACAGGAGCGTCAACTTATTTTTATGACCATCTAAGATTGTTGCAAAAACATGCCTTTGGAGATTTAAAATCATTGGCTAATAAAATAACAATTGACAATGCAATGCTTTTTTATTTGGATAATAATGTCAACAACAAATGGAATCCAAATGAAAATTATGCCCGAGAGTTTTTGGAATTGTTTACCATTCTCAAAGGAGAGCAACAAGGAGAGGGGGACTATACAAATTATACTGAGCATGATGTGCAGATGGCTTCCAAAGTGTTCTCTGGATATAAAAACAAAAACGACAGAAGTATAATTGATTCGGATACAGGACTTCCTATGGGGTATATAAACGTTAATCATCATGTTCAAGAGGATAAAACTTTCAGTGCGGCTTTTGGAAATACGACGATATCCGGAGGTACTGATGTAGCTTCTATTTTAAAGGAGCATGAAGACTTTGTTGATATGATTTTTGCACAGGATGCCACGGCAATTTCATACGTCAGAAAACTGTACCGTTTCTTTGTTAAAAGCGAATGGGAAGCCTCTGTTGAAACGGATATCATTGAGCCTTTAGCCTCAGATTTAAGAAACAACGGATACCAGCTTTTACCTGTGTTAAAAAAATTATTGGAGAGCCGACATTTCTACGATGAAGACGATGGTCAAAACACTGATAATATTGTGGGTTCGATAATTAAACACCCAATGCAGCTTTGGACAGAAATAGTTTCCGCTTTTAAGGTCAATCTTGTTAATGCAAACCAACAGGATAAGTGGGAAGAATATTACCATTACTTCTTTAAGAATTTCGCACATAACTCCTGTTTTTCAGGCGCTGGTTTTGATATGTTTGCTCCCGATTCTGTAGCGGGTTATCCTGCTGATTATCAAGAACCAAATTATGATCGTCAGTGGTTTACTTCCGTGAGTATTATTGCTCGATATAAATACATGGATTCTTTTTTAATGGGTAAAAATTTAATTACTGGCGGCGGGAGATTCGAATCGGTGGTAGATCCAATTACATACGTTCAATCAACCATATCAAACCCTTATGATGCTTCAACAATTGTTGAAGAAATCGCACAATACTTATATCCCGAAGAGATTGATGAAAATCGTGTAAATTATTTTAAGGAAATTTTAACAGGTGATCTTGGTGATGTTTATTGGACAGGCGCTTGGGGAGATTACATTGGGGGTGACGATACTACTGCGCGTATTCGTTTAAATGAATTATTGGTTGCCATGGTAAATGCTGCTGAATTTCAAGTTATGTAAAAGTTATGGAAAGAAGAAAATTTATAAAATTAAGTGCAACTGCTTCTGCTCTCGCTCTTACACCTTTTGAAATGAAAGGAGTTATGGAGATGCGTGAACTTCAGGATTGTGATTTTAGTGGAAGGAGACTTGTATTAATAAATTTAGATGGTGGTAATGATGGTTTGAATACTCTTGTTCCCATTAATCAATATGATCTTTACAGTAACTTCAGGCCTACCATAAGAGTTCCGGATACGGGTGTAAATAAATACATTTCTTTGGATTCAGGACTTCCTGAAAATAAGCAGCTTGGACTTCATCCTTCCCTATTTAAGTTTAAAAATTTATACGATAGTGGGAAAATGAGATTACTTCAATCTGTTGGATACCCCTCTCAAAATAAAAGTCATTTTGCTTCGAGTGATATTTACATGACGGGTAATGACGGCAACGGATGGGAAAACGGAAAAACCTCGGGGTGGATTGGACGCTACATGGAACAGATGTATGCTGATTTATTGGGGAGTTCTTATCCTTTTGCTGTTCAAATGGGTAATGTAAAGAACTCTCTAGGGTTTCATGGACTTCATGAGCACGGTATGAATATGAACATAACCAATCAAGATGCTTCCGGATTTTACTCCATAATTAACGGCTTAGGTGGAGAAGCTCCTCAAAATATCCCGATGGGAACCGATTTTGGGATTGAGCTTGATTACATTATTAAAACGGATAAGTTAGCGAATGTATATGCTAATGCAATTTCCAATGCATTTAATGGTGGAAGTAATTCCGTTACTTATCCCGATACTGATTTATCCGATCAGCTAAAAACAGTAGCGCGATTAATTAGTGGAGGGTTGGAGTCAAAAATATATATGGTTCGAATCAAAGGTTTTGATACTCATGCCAATCAATTAGAAACTGGTAATGGAGACATATTGGGTCGGCACGATATCTTATTGCAACAACTTAATGGAGCCATTAGTGCATTCATTTCCGATTTGGAAAATTTAGGATTAGAAGATGATGTTATAGCTATGACCTATTCAGAATTTGGTAGAAAAGTCGCTGAAAATGGAAATTTAGGTACGGACCATGGTGAGGTAGCTCCTATGTTTGTTTTCGGAAAAGCAGTGGAAGGGGGAGTTTCTGGAAACAATCCGGATTTGAATGAAGCTTCTCAAGAGAACAATTGGCAAGTTGAGACCGTTCAGTATGATTATAGAGCTGTTTTTGGAACTGTTCTCAAAGAATGGATGGGAGCCAGTGAGTCTATTATCGATCAAACTTTTTTTGATCACAGCAATTCAGCCAGTTTCAACGAATCTATCGTTTCGGAGGTTATTAAAAACGAATATAAAGTCGATTTAGGTTGTGTAAGTGGAAATGTTGATGATTTGAATATTGACAACCATGAAGCAACTTGGTTTGCTTCTCCAAATCCATTCCACGACAATATAGTTTTAAGAAGCGATGATGATTTCGAAACTGCACACATAAGAATTTTCAATCAAACAGGACAATTGGTTAAGGCATTAAATATTGACTATGTTAACGGATCTGTTCGTCTTGAACTATCAAGTTTGTCGAGAGGAATGTATAAATTTGATATTAGCGTGGAAGGTAAAAAATCAGAGACAATAAGTGTTATTAAGAGGTAATTGATTCAATTAAGTTTTCTAAAACTTCAAGTCCCAATTCTGCCATAGCGTTTCCTTTATTATCAATGGTGGGATTGATTTCGACAATTTCAAAGCAACATAATTTTTTGCTTTTTGAAATTTCGTTGAATAATGAAATAATTTCGTTTAAAAACAAACCATTCGGCACAGGGGTTCCTGTACCTAAACTTAGAGACGAATCTAGAACATCAACATCAAAAGAAACGTATATTAAGTCAGAATTGTTAAGTTTTCTCATTATTTTCTCAGTCGACTGAAGAATGTTGTTTTTTCTTACGAAATCAACGCTTAACAAGGATATTCCTAAGTCGCTTATTACCTTTTTCTCTTGCCATTCCATATCTCGAACCCCTACATAAATTAAGTTTTCAGGTAGTAAATTAGGAGTGATTCCTCCTAGTTTTTTAATGTCTCTCCATAGTTTTATTACTTCAGGTTTTGGGTTGTTTGAGTCGGGCAGTATATTGTCAATTCCGAGGGCTGCTCCTATGGGCATGCCGTGCATATTTCCAGAAGGTGTTGTGAATGGAGTGTGGATATCTGCATGAGCATCAACCCAAACAACTCCAATTTTCTTATTTGGATATGCAGATTTTATACCTGCTATTGTACCGATAGCAATTGAGTGGTCTCCTGAAATTAAAATTGGGAAATTTTTTTTGGTTAATTGGTCTTTAACCGTTTTGCATACTCTGTTAAGTACTTCGTAAATTGATTTAATTCTTTTTGCTTTGGGATAATTAATATTCTTGAATAGCGATTCGTTTTCATCTTCGATTGAAATGATTTTATGGGTTTTGAAAATATTACTTCCTTTTTTTTCAGCCGCAGAACATAATCCCTCAAAACTTTTTGAAGCTCCTCTTGTGCCAGCTCCCAATTCAGACAATATTTTTATAAATTTTATTTTTTTATTTGCCGACATGCTAATTAGCTTAACGGGGTAAAGACATAAATCGTTTTAATTCCTATCTTTGTAGGGCTTAAATCACCTGTTTTGAGAAATAGATTCATCCTTGCATTCTGCACCATTTTTTTAACCTTGTTCTTTGATCAATGGATTAAACTCTATATCAAATTAAATTTTTACTACGGTGAAACGGTTACTTTGATTGAAAACTGGTTTGATCTCCACTTTGTCGAAAATGCAGGTATGGCGTTTGGTTGGGAAATTCCTTTTTTAGGTCCGGACGGAGCAAAATTACTCTTAAGTGTTTTTCGGATTGTTGCTGTAGGAGTGATTATGTACTATCTATTAGGCTTAATTAGAAGAAAGGTTTCAAAAGGTTTGATTGTTAGTATATCTCTAATCTTTTCGGGCGCATTTGGTAATATTATTGACAGTTTATTTTATGGTTTAATATTTACCAAGAGCCCTCATCATTCATTTCCTGCTGAAATGGTTCCTTTTGGTGAAGGTTATGCCTCTTTTTTGACGGGCAAAGTTGTTGATATGTTTAGCTTAAGTTTTTTTCCACCAATCTTTAACCTAGCGGATGTAGCAATTTCGGTTGGTGTCGGTATGATTATTGTTTTTCAAAGAAATTCCTTCCAGAATGAGTTTTTTAAGAAGAAAAAAGAAAAACCTCAAGATTCTGAAAAAGGTCAGGAATTGGAAGGTAATAATAATTTTGTTGGATAATACCACTCACGTTTTCTCTTAAATAAAGTCGGTTCATAAAAAGAAAGAATCAAATCATTTTCATTTTTTTGCACACGTTTAATTGGTTATTTTTGTGACAAATTCAATTGTGAATGGGATTAAAGGCGAAAATCGCAAAAATTTACGCAAGGAGACAGGCAAAAAAAGTGCGTTACTGGACAAATAACGCCATAGTTGTTCAGGAAAAAACGATGAAACAACTTGTTTCAAAAGCTTCGAAAACTCAATATGGTAAGGACCATAATTTTTCGTCCATTCAGAATTATGAGGACTTTAAAAGAAATGTTCCAGTTCATGATTATGAAGGAATAAAGCATTATGTTGAAAAAGTAGTTGATGGAGAACCCGATGTTCTCTGGCCTGGTTTGCCTTTATATTTTTGTAAAACATCCGGAACCACATCCGGAGTTAAATACATACCAATATCTAAAGATTCTATGCAGCACCATATTGATGCGGCAAAAAATGCTTTGTTAATGTATATGGATGAAACGGGCAGAGCAGAGTTTACTGAAGGGAAAATGATTTTTCTTCAGGGTTCTCCTGAATTGGAAAAAAAAGGAAAAGTGCCCTTTGGAAGATTGAGTGGTATTGTTGCGCATTATGTTCCTAATTATCTTCAAAAAAATAGAATGCCCTCGTGGGAAACGAATTGCATTGAGGATTGGGAAACCAAGTTGGAGAAAATTATTGATGAAACCATCAATGAAGATATGAGATTAATTTCTGGGATTCCTCCATGGGTTCAAATGTATTTCGAAAGGATTGAAGCGAGAACAGGAAAGGAGATAAAAGATGTTTTCCCAAATTTCTCATTATTTGTACAAGGTGGGGTGAACTATAAGCCTTATCAACCTATTTTTGATAAATTGGTGGGTAAAAGAGTCCCAACGATTGAGGTTTATCCTGCCTCCGAGGGGTTTATAGCTTTTCAAGATTCTCAAAGCCGAGAGGGTCTGTTATTGAAT
>TARA_B100000674_G_C37981326_1_pt1 | contig 21116 bp, 17 predicted proteins | sample TARA_B100000674 | Tara Oceans TARA_B100000674 (sample SAMEA2622759) | marine metagenome | biome: marine biome (ENVO:00000447); feature: surface water layer (ENVO:00002042); material: "saline water (ENVO:00002010), including plankton (ENVO:xxxxxxxx)" | depth 5 m
AAAATGGAGGCATGCGCCTAGCGATGCTCGCTCTTCACTCGGCCATTTTTTTCTGGTCAAGCACCGTAAGGATTTGACCCATTTCGTACAATACTCCGTCTTGGCCAGAGGTGGCGGGTTTGTGCGGTACCGGTGTGTCCCAAGCGTGAGCTGAGGTGGCTTGGGAAACAGGAAATCCCTTGAGAATCTCTGTGGTTTTCAAGATACATTTTGCCGACCAAGCTATGACTTCATCTCCTGATCACTCGGTTTCCTCGTAATCTTAGTATGTACTCATTGATCAGTGCCTCTCTTAAATGTTGAACCGTTTATCTTGATCCATATCGATGCATGTCTTCCAGGTTTTAATCACAGATGCTCCGATCGATCTATGTGATTTGTCGCCACCCGTTCTGCTGGCGATGCAGAGCGTGAAGGACTGTTTTTCTTGATGCCACGCATCATTTGGTCCAGCGGCCTGAGATTGAGAGTTTCCTTGTCCATCATTTTGATAGGGGTGTCCTAAATCTATTTCGTAGTCTCATCCCCTATGCCTATCAGTCAGATCTAGTTCGATATCGTCTTCTTTATGTCCACAGTGCTTGGTATGTCGATTTAACGCTGAAAATGTTTACCTCGGTACGTGTTGCTGATAATATTAAAATGATTGTATTTGCAGATCGGGGATGTTTGTCCATTGTCAGTCATGGGCAATACAGAATGGATTGATTTATTCCAGGCCAGGGAATCCTGTTTTTCTGCGTTTGATTAAACGGATTTCTAACTATAGAAGCAGAAATTATTTAGGTATCTCCCCGCTTTGCCCAACGGGTCCTAACTGCTTTGGTATTGAGGTTGCCGCAGAGCAGTCTGAAATAAATATTGTAAAGGGTGTTTTCCAGCAACTCACGCCAACACTTTTTCAATAATCTGATGTATTTGGCCCAAAGTGGTCAATTGATTGCGCAGCACCGCACGTCCTGGATGACTGGATCTCAAGGGGGAGATTTTGTAGCTACCCAGCTGCCGGGTGTGAAAATTACAAGGAGCTCTGGACGAAGGGAAAGGTTTATCGATGAATAATCAATTCATTGGGATATTTCTTGTGTCCATGTTGTAATCATTGCTTGGATTACCGTATGCCAATCTCCATCGCGAGGTTGGCGGAACAAGCGAACACTCTCATACCAAGTCGTGTGCTTTCCCTCTAATCCCCATCGCCATTCTGGTATCCAGCGCAGGGCCAGCCACGTGGGGATTCCCATAGCACCCGCCAAATGTACAACTGCACTATCGGAGCTGATCAGAAGGTCACAGTTGGCGAGCACGGCGGCCGTGTCTTTGAAGTCCATTGACTCGCTTACTTTTTCCTGGCCAGCAACAAAGTGCAGCCCTCGATTGGTTTCCAATTGTTCGCTCCCCGTTTTTTTCTGGATTGAGACGAACTCCACATTGCTGAGTTGACCCAGTGCTAGTAATTTTTCGAAGGGAAGTGATCGTCCTCGTGAGTAGAGAGAGTGCTCATGGCTGGGATTTCCCTGCCAATGAAGGGCGATGAGACGTTTATTGGGGTCACGGTTCAATAGTAAGGACCATTCGTGAATAAGTTCAGTCTCAATTTGTAGGTAGCCATTGCTAAATGGGGCCCAAAGTTTGTGAGCTTCCAAGGCTGGAAGTACATTCAGCAGCGGTAGCCAGATCGGCTGTCGACCTTCCCATTCCTCGCTCTCGAGCTGGGCTACAACCTGTTTGAGGCCAACGGCATCCCGGAGCAGTGGTACTAGTGCCGGCTGGCTCAGCAGGGTTACATCAAACCCTTGCTCTTGAAGGTGCAAGATGTAGCGGCTGAATTGCAGGGTGTCTCCAAGACCCTGCTCGCTCATCACTAAAAGCGGTTGTCCGCGCTTGAGAGGACCTCGGTGGCTTAAGCCGAAGTTGCGTTCAAACAAGGGATGATTGCCAGGTTTGCGGGAAAAACGTTGGGAGTAGTGACCCCACCCCTCTTGCCAGCGGCCAAGTAGGAGCAGATCCTGCGCCAAGTTATTGCGCGCAGCCTGCTCGGTTTCATTGCTGTGTGGGAGGGCTAGGCAATGGCGATAGGCACGCACGGCCGCAGCAATTCGGCGCTGCTGGTGAAGGCCGATTCCAAGGTTGAACCAGGCGATTGCCTCGTTTGGTTCGATTTGCAATCCTCGAGCAAGCAATCGCTTGGCAAGCCAAGGGTCGGGATCGAGCAATTCACTACCCCGATTCATCCACTCTTGAGCTGACCAGGAGCTGCTCACAACCATGCCTGTGCGTAGCTCACTCCCGCACTTAATAACTCCTCTTCGACCTCCTTAATCACGTTCTCGGCTAAAGCCTTTCCTGCTGCTGCGATTGCAGCACATTCTCGGCGATGGTTGTTGCACCATGTAAGGCGCTCCCCTAAATCACTCAGATCCTCATTCACAGGCACCAGGTGCACCCAGGGCTTGAGGCGATGGTGATACCACTGCCTCCTTGTGCTTTGGACCCGCAGGATGCAGCTCCCTGAGAGCAGCTTCCATAACAGCCCCCAGGAATTCACATTGCCGTCAATGTCGATCTGCCATGCGTGCAGGGCAGCATGCCAGGGATTCACTGTGGTGCTCAATAGCCCTTCTCGTCGCAGGCGATGCACTACTTGTTCGCGGTCGTGTGAACTACGGCACTGCACAGCTCGGTTGATTCGGGCATCGAGGCGATCAGGCCAGGCTCGACTTAGACGAGCAAGTTGATAGCGACGGTTGAGCTCCAGGCTGTTTAAATCGATGCCTTTGCTACCGGTTGTTGAGCCCCGCCAGAACGCAATCGGCAAGCGCTCAAACCATGGTGGTAAGCGATCCGCTTGCATTCGTTTGCGCAGGGCCTGGTAACCGCCTGTCATCAGACAATAAGGGTCCGGTATTAGTGGGCGACTTGGATCGTTGACTTCATCGCTGGAGGCATCAAGCCGCAGGCACGGAGAAAGTGGGTCTTCGTCATGCAGCTGGATTTCCAGGGAGCCCTTGCAGTGGCGCTGGCGTAAAAGCGTGGCGATACCGCTTCCAACTTTCATCAGGGTGTCTAGGCGAATACCCATTCCCTGATCGAGTACGTGGACTGAAGCGGTGACGCGAGCATGCTCGCTCCAAATAATGCGAAGGCAGCGCTGCTGATGCAGGTTATGGAGAGTGAGGTCTGGCAGTTGTTGTGGCCAGGGGAAGGGCCTCTTGCCATGCATGGGATCCTAAGGATTGGTGTTGCGGTTCGGTGCGCATTCTCGTTGCTGTTGTTCATTACTGGGATCCTGATGGGAATGGTCAACATGGTTCGCTGCGACCCAACCCGCGACCTCGAATTGAAGCGTTTCAGCAACAGCTTCTGGCCCTACAGCGAATTGGAACTCGTCAGGCCCAGCTCAATATTCAAACCATGGCGGCTGAACCGGCCAACAGTCAGCTTCAGCACACGATTGACATCAAAGTCATCACAGATGGTGAGCATCATGTGCTTGATCGCCTAGACCCGCCGTATCATGGGTTGTTCCAGATGGTCATTACCAAACCTGCATCGCCTAAGCATCTCGGTTTTGAGGCTCAGCGCTTCCTTGCAAGCCGGCTGGATCAGGAATACGACCTTTATGCCTATTTCGAAGACGATCTGATCGTTCTTGATCCATGGTTCTTCAGAAAAATTGACTGGTTTCGTTCCCAAGCAGGTGATGAATGTGTCGTGTTTCCCCATCGCATCGAGTTGGCATCTGACCCACATCCCGTCGACCGCTTTTTCATTGACGGACCCATGCCAGATTCTGACCTCCGGCATATTCTTCCGAAACCAGAAGCTGCTATTAGTGCTCAATGGCCCGGTGGCACGCTTTATTTCGAATCTCCGCTAAATCCTCACTCGGGTTGTTTTGTTCTAAGTCGCTTGCAGCTGTATTACTGGACCCAGCAGCCCCACTGGCAAGACGGCGATTGCTCTTGGGTGTCCCCCCTGGAAAGTGCTGCAACCCTCGGGATTGCCAAAACCTTTCGTTTGTTCAAGCCGGTCATGGCCCAAGGCTCCTGGCTAGAGATTCAGCATTGGGGGACCAGCTTTCATTGTCTTTTGGGTGAGAAAGTCGCTTTTCCTGGTGATAGCGATCACCTTTCTTCAACTGCCGAACCGATCAGTGAGGACAGCACTACTGACCAAGAGTCGAACTGAGAAGAGTTCCAAATATTTTGTTTGCATGTAGAAGTGATTTTCTCGGGGGGGTTCTTGCTGTTGCTCATAGGAGAAACGCTGAGCTGCAGACTTGCCCGCTGGCTTGAGCATATTCCAGGCTCAATTCTTCCATGTTTTTGAAGAAGATTCTAGCTTAGACATCAAAGGAATTTCTCAAATTCCTGCTTATCGCGAAAGTGCCCTGGCCTAGCTCGTGAATTCTCTAAGCCAAAATATGGCCTCAGAGGTTTTAATGTGCAGTTAGCCGATACGAGGGACGATTCCTACGGCGAACCGCATCGACTTGAAAGATGCTTGCTTGAACGCCATCCAGAAAGCCATCAACCTGCTGGAGAATGACACCAAATCTCCGTTTAGTAGTGCGCACGGCCCTACAGGTGGGAATGGAGTCTAGAAATAGTTAAGTCTGGATCGTCGCCGAACAGATGCCAGGGAGAATGAGACCTGGTCATAGGTTTTAAGCGTGCGGCTGCTGCTGATTCATCAGAATTTTCCAGGACAGTTCAGGCAGTTGGCCCCCCACCTTGAGCAACGGGGTCATGAAGTAGTCGCAATCGCCTCGCATGAACGCCCTATTGCATTGAAGGGTCGGGTGCTGCGCTACAAGGAGCCCCAAGGCTTGAAGAATGTACCTCTCGGAACCCAGGTGTGGCACGAGGGACTTGAGCGGGCAACCCGGGTGGCGCGCTTTGCCGAGCAGTTAGAGGAGGAAGGGTGGCAGCCGGATCTCATTTTGGCCCATTCCGGTTGGGGAGAAACCCTTGGTCTTCAGGAAGTTTGGCCAGCCGTGCCCCAGCTTCTATGGCCTGAACTCTGGGTGCGTCCAGAGCATGGTGGCTACGGAATTGATCCACTTAAGCCACCAGCGGATCTTGGCAGTCGTCTGGAGCAGCTCGGGCGGAATGCCCTAACCCGCACAGCTCTTGCCGCCGCACGCAGCTGGGTGCTTCCTACCCGCCATCAAGCCGAGAGCCTTCCGCCAGAGTTCCGCGATCAGCGGCTCCACGTGATTCACGAAGGGATTGATACTCGTCTGGCCCGTCCAAACCCCGACGTGAAATTTGAAGTGCGCGGCGTACCGATAGATCGCAGCGTCCCCACTATTACGTTTGTTAATCGCAATCTCGAGCGCCTGCGTGGTTTTGACCTTTTTATGCGCTCCCTACCCAAAATCCAAGAGCAGCATCCCAAGGTGAGGGTATTGATTGTGGGTGACAATGATGCTGGTTATGGAGGAGTTCACGGTGATGGAACGCCCCTGCGCCAACTCATGCTCAAGGAACTGGCTGGTCAGCTCGATCTGGAGCGCATCCACTTCCTAGGCCGGGTTCCCCACCCGGTATTGATGGCATTGATGCAGGCCAGCTGGGTGCATGTTTATCTCAGTTATCCATTTGTATTGGGTTGGAGTCTGCTGGAGGCTATGGCCTGCGGTTGCTGCGTTGTTGGTAGTCAGGGCATGCCTGTGAACGAGGCGATTGAGCATAATGTTGAGGGTCGCCTGGTTCCAATGGATCAGCCAGATGTGTTGGCGAAGGAAGTTCTGGAATTGCTTGCCAGTCCTGAAAGCCGGGCCCGTTTTGGCGCAGCAGCGAGAAGACGAGCACTTCTTTATGACCAAAGATTAACCTTGGCTGAGATGACTTCACTAATCGAAGCTCAGGCTTTGGAAGGAAGTTGAAGGCCAGTTAGGAGCTGAAACTCATCAAGAAGGTCTGGTAGATCATTTCTAAGCTGCTCCCAGTTAGGGTCGTGCAAGGGAGTTTTCGGTTTCTTGCCGGCTAGGTAGTAATGATTCGCATAATGGCTTTCAAAAATTAGAGTGCGTTGTTTGTGGCTATGAAGCTTCAGCGGTAGCGCTTTGAGGCATTCATATACAACGCGATCACAGATCGGTGACAAGCCGTTAGGCATCAACGTCCAAATCGGAATGCTTCTGTAAGCCCTCTTAAATAAGCAGAGTGTTGATGTGTCGGCGAAGTGCTTGTCAACATCTTCAGGTGCTCCATCCAGTTGACTGCCATCATCCAAGATAATTGTGCGCCCGGAGATAACAACATCAATTGATGGGTCGTTTTTATGCACTGCTAAAGCAAGCTCTACATGGTTGGGTTTGAACCAATTGTCGGCATCCAGAAAAAAGATGGGCTCATATCCCTGGGACGCTGCCATCAGTGCACCTAGTGCCCTAGGTGTATTGCCGCAATTGTTGTGGCACTGCGGCAATGTCAGATGTTGTACATCCCATTGGTTAATGATGTCTTTTCTGCTGCCATCTGCAACCAGAATGTGGGCGGTTTCGACTGTTTGAGAGAGAACGCTGCGGTGACAACGCTTCAGGGTCTTGAGACTTTCCAGTTTGTAAGGGGTGATGACGACTGGTTTCATGGCCCTAAAGGTTCAGCAGTGCCTCTAGTTGATACACCGATGCATCAACGCTGAATTGGCGTCTCACCCGCTCTTCCCCTTTCCTTTGCAGGCTTAGAAGCAACTCTGGGTGGTACGCCAGCCGTTCCAGCCGCTCAGCAAGTGCTGTGCTGTTGCCTGCTGGGTAATGCAATCCGCTGATTCCATCCTCAAACAACTCTGATGCCCCACCAACTCCTGTGCTCACCAAGGCCAGTCCACTTGCCATGGCTTCGGCCGCAACGATCCCGAAGGCTTCCGGGTGAAGAGAGGGGAAAACGCAGACGTGATTGAGTTGGAAAAAACGGGCCAGTTGTTCGCGATTGAGCTGGGGCAGGAAGTCCACCTGCCCGTTGAGTCCATGGTTTGTGCAGAACTGGCGCAAATGCTGGGCGTAATCCGCCTGGAATGAGCCTCCCGCCAGCATTAAGTGAATGGCAACCTGCTTTTGTTTGAGCTGTAGCAGCGCCTCTAACAAGGTATGTGGCCCTTTGCTACCCATCTGTAGGCCCGCAAAGCAGACACGCAGAGGCCTTCCCTCTGTGCCGTCTGGCGTGGGTGGCAGAGGCCTGCCGAGTCTGGCTTTTCCGAAGAGTTCGACTCGTGCCCCCGGATAGATCACTTCTGCTTTGTCAACGGCCATGCCGGAATCTTTGAGGCATTGCCTCACTGCCGCACTGGCGGCGAGAACCCGGTAGCGGCTGCTAGGGGGGGGCATTTGCTCGGGCGGGTATGGAGGCGTGACGAAGCCGATGTGATGGAGCAGTGGTAGACCCGATGCCAGCAGTGGTTCGAACAGCTCTGTGCCCAAAAGATCGAGATTGCCTAGCAGGATTCCATCCCACGCTCCCTGGCCAAGCCAGTGGATTATCAGCGATCGATTATTGCTGTCCACCGCTGCTCGTGCCGTTGGCTCTTGCAGCTGATGTACTCCTCCCTCAAAGCTGCCTTTCAATTGCAGCCGCCGATCTACCGGTTCTGCACTTGGTCCTGAGGTGCTGGGCCCTAGATAAGGCGCATCGCTGCTGAGTACCTGCAAAGTGTGCCCGCGCTTTTGCAGTCCCCAGGCAAAGTCGGCCATGCAGCGTCCGTAGCCGCCCAACTCCTGAGGGGGATAGAGGTTGGTGATCAACAGCAGCTTCATTGAGATCGTTTTGTGCTCATAAGCTGTTGGAGCATTTTCCCCCATGATTTTGCAAACCCTGCCTGTTCTGATCACCAGTGGTGACCTTCTGCCAGGCGGTGGTGAGCTGAACGGTCGCCGCTGGGCTAGCCAACAATTGTTGAGGTGCTGGGCGCGTCAGGCTGGAACGAGACCAATGGCCTTGGCCCATGCCGATCCAGCCCAGCTTGAACATCTCAAGCCCTGGTTGAGGAGTCAGGGCTTTAGTGGTGAGCTGCATTCCCTTGGTTTGCTGGACCCAGAGCCTTGTCGTGCTTGGGGAGGGTTCTTTTTGCCGGATCCCTCGATCGGGCGATGGGCTCAGTGGCGTCAACCTCTTGGTTCGGCCGCGTTTTCCCTGATTGGTCAGATTCACACCCTTTCCACGCCCGCAGCCTTGGGGCATCTGCAGGATCTGGTCACTGAGCCCGTCCAGCCTTGGGATGCACTGATCTGCACCAGTCGTGCCGGAAGAGATGCGGTGGAGCAGGTATTAGATGCCCGTGAGGAGCAACTTCAGTTGCGCACAGGTGCAACCGCTGCCCGATTGCGCGGCCAGCGCCCCACCTTGCCAGTAATCCCTTTGCCGCTCCCTCCCGATAGTCTCGAGCCTTTTAGCCTGAACCAGCTTCAGGCTCGCCAGAAGTTGGGTATTGCGCCCGACCACGCCGTTGTCCTATGGCTGGGACGCCTCTCCATGCTCACCAAAATCGATCCATGGCCGACTTATGTCGTCTTGGAGCGGGTGGCCCGTCAGTTGGGTCGCCCATTGGTGTTCATTGAATGCGGGCCTGACGATAAGCCCTCTCCACATGAAGCTTTCGAGAGGTTGCGACGCCTCTGTCCTTCTGTCCGCTTTTTACGCCTTGGTGGGTCTGAACCTGTGTCGGAAGAGGTCAAACGCCAAGCGCTGGCAGCCGCTGATGCTGCTGTTTCATTGGTTGATAACGCTCAGGAGACCTTTGGCTTGGCTGTAGCTGAGGCCATGGCCGCTGGTCTGCCTTTAGTGGTTTCCGATTGGAGCGGTTATCGCGATTTGGTGCGCGATGGCATCGATGGTTACCTGATTCCAAGCGCTTGGGCTGCTTCGGCTCCTCAAGCTTCAGTCACTCTTGGATGGCAGCAGTTCACGGGCATTGAAAGCTTCCCTGCAGTAGCTGGAGCGCTGGCCCAGTTAGTGCAGCTTGATCTGGCTGCGGCTGAAATGGCTTTGCTCACAGTGCTCAGCCAACCCACCATGGCTCGGGCGATGGGTTCTGCGGCAGCCCGCAGAGCATGTGATTTGTTCGCACCTGAGGTGGTAATGGCTGCCCATGAAGAGCTGTTTCTGGAGTTGGAGAAGTGCCGCCGACAGGCACCAGCTGATGCTCGTATCGCCAGACGGGTTAGCCCACAACTCGATCCGGTTCGGGTTTTTGCCGGCTTTGCATCACATCCCCCCACTGCTATCCAAGCCACCACTGCTTCAATTCAGCATTTGCCAGTCCCGGTGCGGCAACAGCGAGCTGCGCTTTGGAGAATATTGGAGCAATCGATACCTAATTCCGAGAGAAGTCGAATGGAGAGCGACCTGGTTTGCAAACATCAGCAGCAAGGTTTTTCCGATCAGGTAGCTAATCAATGACCCAGTTTTCACTTCGGATTCGCCTGCGCCACCTCCTGATCACTAGCCGCTGGCAGCGTTGGCTTTTTCCAACGCTATGCACCATCCCATATTTGACCATTCTTGTTTGGCTACTGATTCGTGGGTTGATTTGGGTGTCTCAGATTTTGCTTGCACCTCTGCTGATGGGAGCTGTACTTGCACTATTGACCTTCTGGCTGGCAAAAGCCGAGTTCCGAACTCAACTGCGCAAACGGTAAACTACTCTCAATTACTCCGAGGCTCGTGCTGCAGTTGCCTACCCAGCCCTGGTCGCTTGCCACCTGCGCGAACTTGAACCAGCGGGACCGGCTCGCCGCTTTCTGGCTTGCTGCGCCGGAAGATCTCCTGCAGAGTTTGTGGTCCTCACCTATCGGTGAGGAAACTAAAGCGATGATTCGTTCTCTCAGGCCCGATACGGTTTTCAGTCCTGAGCAAGTATCACTCCGCAATTCCATTGGTCAGCGGCTTTCCTCTGGGTTGCAAACACCTATGGCGATCCAGCTCTTGCTCGCTAATTTTTTGTATTCCCCGCCAGGTTTGCTACAGATTGCAGAAGCTGAAGCCCAGTTGCCTGCTTGGTTGTTTGCTGACTACAGCGCTATTTATGAGCAGACTTCTACAACACCTCAGAGCAATCAGCCTGTTCAGCCTGTTCAGCCTGCTACAGAGCTGCCACAGCCTGACTTCGGTGTTTTTCCCGCCACTCTTCAGGAGTTGGTGGGAAATCGTATACAGCTGAACCGCCTACTTGGCCTGTCGAATCTTTATTACATTGACCCAGAAGATAAGGAAATACTTGAGGAGTTGCGTAATGTTCGTATGGCTTTAATTGAGGCTATTGAGCGCTGCCCGGAGCAGCATCTAGAAAGTATCTGGGAATCTGATCTTGGAGACCGTTACTGGGCTCTTGTGCGTTCTGGAATCCAGAAAGAAGCTATGACGCCTGGCGAAGAACAGAAGAAGCATTCAGTTACACAAAAGTTGAATCCTGCCTCCGGCGGTGGTTTTGGTACGCCCGGTGCTCTCAATGCTGTCTTAGTTGCAATGGTGTTGTTTGAGCCGGGCACGATGCAAATTCCCGATGCTGAACAAAAACTCCCAGCTTGGATCTTGCCCTCTTACCAACAGATTTTCGCCCAACCATTGACTCAGCAGGCATGAGGCCTGCTGAAAGCATGAGAGTCCTTATTTCTCACACTAATTTTCCGGCTCAGTTCCGTCGCCTCGCCCCTGCATTGGTGGAACAAGGGCATGAGGTTGTATTTATTGCAAAAAATCGGGAATGGCATGCTCCCGATCCGGTTTCGGGTATGCGCATAATTACTTATGGCACACACCGTTCTGGTGGAAGTGAGGTTCTCCATCCATACTTGCGACGCTTTGAAGCAAGTGTTCTTGAAGGTCAGGCGGTGTTTCGAGCTTGCCAGACGCTTCGCGAGGAGGGTTGGTTACCGGATTGGATTTTGAACCATGTCGGTTTTGGCAATGGTTTGTATTTGAGCGATGCCTTTCCAAATGCCAAGCGAATTGGTCTTTTCGAGTGGTACTACCGCGCTGTTGGTGCCGATGTCGATTTTCTTAAGCAGGCTCCGGTAGATCCGGATCGGGCATTGCGTTTACGCACTTGGAATGCCCAGACACTTCTTGAGCTAGCTGATTGTGACGTGGGGGTAGTACCAACCCGATGGCAGTGTGAGCAATTTCCCGCGCATTTGGCGTCGAGGCTCCAGGTCATTCATGAAGGGATTGATGTTGAGGCTCTGGGAGCACTGGAGCGGGGATTGAATCAAAGGCCCGATGTTTTGCCTAATGATCCCGAGATTGAAGTACTCACCTACGTGAGCCGGGGATTTGAGGAATATCGTGGTTTTCCGCAGGCAATGAAAGCAATTGCTTTGTTGCAGCAGAGACGTCCCAATCTTCACGTCTTAATTGTGGGTGCAGATGTAGTGGCTTATGGAGCGGGACGTCCTGATGGCCGTAGCTGGGGTGACTGGGCCAAACAGGATTTGTCTCTCGATCCTGGCCGCACTCATTGGTTAGGCGCACTGCAGACTGATGCCTACCAAAGGGTGCTTGCATGCAGCGATGTGCACCTTTATCTGACGGTGCCTTTTGTGCTCAGCTGGAGTTTGCTGGAAGCCATGGCAGCTGGTTGTTGCATAGTGGCTAGTGACACCGCACCCGTGAGGGAGGTGCTGACCCATGGAGCCACGGGTATTTTAGTGGACTTTTTTTCGTCTGAGCATCAGGCCAGCGCCATTGAGGCCCTGCTCGAGTCAGAGGATCGGCGGCGATCCCTCGCTGATGCCGCACGTCAGGCAAGTGGCGCCTACGACTGCAAAAAAGGTCTTGACGCTTGGATGGCGCTTATGTCGGCAAACAGTAATCAAACTGCCCAAAGACCTGGCAAGGTCCCGGTTGTTGGGGTATAAATACTGTGCCGTATACCCTAGGTGTGCGACACACACCGCCCCCATGGTGGGTGCGGTTGTGAGGAGACCATCAACACCACCCACCAAAGCTCTCTCTTCCTGATGAGTTACAACTCCATTACCGGAACCGACTCTGCCAATACTCTTATTGGCAGCACGGGTTCTGACTCCTTTTCAGCCCTTTCTGGGGATGACAACGTCATAGGTGCTCAGGCCGGCGACATCGTCGACCTTGGAGCTGGCAATGACTCGGTGAACTTCAGCGCCGACGCTGATGACGCCATTGTTTATGGCCAGAAAGGCAACGACTCCCTCGGGATCACCGTTTCCTTCAACACCTCCACCATGTATGGCGGTACCGGAAACGACACGCTTTGGATTTCTAAGGGCGCAGGCTCCAAGTTGTATGGCGACTTGGGTACTGACAGCATCTATTTCAAAGCTGGCAGCCTCGATAGCACGACTATCTATGGCGGTAACCTTTCCGACGCCACATCATCCGATGGTGCTGACACCATCCATATTTCTGGAACGGTAAGCTCTAGCTACCTGCACGGCAGTGGTGGTGCTGACACCATCTATGTGGGTGGAACAGCTCTGAGCTCCTCCATTTATGGCGGTCAGGGTGTCGACGACATCTCTGTTGTCGGATCCCTTAGCAATTCCATCGTGTCCGGAAACCTGGGCAATGACACGATGGATTTCACCACCGTCGTCAAGAAATCCACTATCTACGGTGGTGGCGGTTTCGAGTACGACACTTCCTTGGATGGAGCCGATTCCATTGAAATCGGTGATTCCCTCTCCTCTGCTCTGATCCACGGCAACGGTGGTAACGACAGCTTCTATCTGTCTGCAGAGGCTTACAACAGCACCGTTTATGGCGGTCAGGGCAAAGACCTGATCTCTCAAGGCGGTTCTGACCAGAGCATTACCTCTGCTTGGGTTGCTGGTAACCGTGGTGCTGACACATTGATTCTGGGTGGTGCAACCACCATCCTTAATTCCACCATCCTTGGCTCGGACGCCACCGGTACCATCGCTGGTGATGACTCCCTGTATATCAAGGCCACTACCCTTCAAACCTCCACGGTTTACGGCGGTGCTGGTAACGACACCCTCAGTTTTGGTGGAACAGCTTCTACTGGTCAGCTCATTGAGATTGACGTCAATGCCTATGCTGGTGCTGACTCCATCATCGCCAGTGGTTCCTACGTAAGTTCCACTGTTAACGCTGGCTCTGGTGCAGACACTCTGCACATCGCTACATCTTCTGCTGGATCTACTGCCTCCACGGCAACTGATTTTTATGCAGGTGCTGGCGCTGACTTGGTTTCTGCGATCGATGCAGCCAATGTCACTATCTACGCAGACTCAAGCGCTACCGACACTGCCGGCGGAGCGGATTCGCTCTACCTCGGTGAGTTCACAAGCTCCACTGTTTACGGTGCCGCTGGTGCTGACACCCTGTCTATCGATGACGCAAACGTTTCGAGCTACCTAGACGGCGGTACAGGTGTCTCTCTGTTCACAGGCAATGGTCACATCTCTGCCTCGACGCTGATTGGTGGCGCTTCTAATGACACCTTCAACTTCGGTGGAGCTGTCACATCGAGCTCCCTCGTTGGTGGTGCTGGTAAGAACTCGTTCGCAATCGCTTACGACTTCAATAGCTCCACAGTGACCTCCGGTGCTTCTAACGACACCTTCACTCTGGAAGCAGTTGCAAGCTCCTCGATCCTTGGCGGCGGCGGTAATGACTCCTTCACCGTCTCTGGAGAATTCAACAACTCCTCCCTGTTGGGTGGTGCAGGTGCTGATAGCGCTACCTTCTCAGGCGCTGTTACTGCTGGCTACATCTCATCTGGTGGTACAGGAGATGCTCTGATTAGCGCTTCCGGTGGTATCCAAGGTTCGACCATCCTTGGTGGTTCTGGAGCAGACACCATCAATCTGACTACTTCTGGCGTAACTAACGTCCGCATCGTTGCTGGTGCTGGCAATGACATCGTCAACTTCAACAAGCAAGTCAGTGGTGCTTCCATCGTGGGTGGTGCTGGTAATGACTCCATTACCTTCAACAACGCCACGTCTTCTACTGGCGTGATGGGTTCTTCCAATACCTACTTCTTCGGACACGGTACTGGCAATGACACCATGACCTTCGCGGCCAATACCAATCCAATTACATTCACAATTGCGATTGATCAGGCCTACGGAACTACTGCAAGTGCCATCACCTGGACTCAAACGACCTCGCTCGTGACGATCGGTGGAGATGGTGCTAACCAGGGTTCTATCTTCGTCACCGGTAACACCAAGCCGACGTTGGCAACCTTGGGCTTTACCTTCACAACTGTCGCTGCAAGTGTTATCACCGATCTCGGCTGATATCCATCTCGCTTAAGACATCTCAAGGTAATATGGGGGGGCTTAGCCCCCCCTTTTTTTTGTTTACTGAAATTTTCCTGCGGTGGCCTGATCAACTTTCAGTAAAGAATCTCGATAGGCCAATTCGTTATTGGAATCTTGAAGATGTTGCGGTTGCTATCCGTACCGGATCATATTCTTCTACACAAATTGAGTCTGCCCTTCTTGCTCATCAGGCAATAAATAAAGAATCTTGGGAAGATTGTCAAATCCTGCGTTGTTGCTTGTATTTCTTTTGCTGTGAACGTAACGCATTCTCTGCTGCCCTTGATTCTCTGCGAAGTGTGAATCCATCGCGCCTTGAGGTGCGTATTCTTACGTTAGTTTTTTGGTTGCAAACTGATAATTTACAGGCTTTGGCTTCTGCTCCATCAGATTTGTGGAGGAATGAAGAATCGAATATTTTGTTGAAACTGTGTCGTATCGCATTTCTGTTGAAATGTGATGAGCTTCAAAGCGCTGAAAACCTCTTAGATAGCTTGGGCTTTCAGTGTCTTGAGTCATGTCTCCTTACGGCTTCGCTGCATTCAAAATTGGGTAATTATCAGTCATGTGTAGACATAGTTTTACCTTTGGTGGTGCGAGCACCTAATTGTTTGAGGCTTTATCGTCAAGCGATCATGCATTTGATTGATGGGCGAGATGGTGAAAATATAATGAAAATCATTAACTCGGCGTTAGATACTTTTGGTGAGCATCCTGAGCTCCTGCATCACGTTACCACGGTCAATTTGTACAGGCGTCAGCCTGGCTTGGCTAGAAGGTCTGCGTTATTAACGCAAGCTTCGTGTTCTGTTCGGGTGACCCCAACAAATAATGGTAATCATATTACTGCTTACGATATGAACGGAACTTCAGATTGGCTTGATTATCTTTTGCCTGAGGTTGTCGACGCCTCTAGCTCTTTAGACATAATTGTGCAGAGCAATCTATGTATGCAATTGGCAAGCGTAGAGTCGCGTTTATATCCTGGTCATGTTTCTAGACTTCTTGCGAAGATGTCTCCGATTGATTCCATTGAGCCAATTCAATCATCTTCGCCAGGGGTTGATGCGCATCGAGATGCTTGTTCAGACGATTTGCGTATTGCATGGATTACGCCTGATTTGGCGTACCATCCGGTAAGTCGTTTTTTGTTTGGATTTTTCTCAAATTCTTCTGACAATCTCCGTCATAATCATTCTCTTGTGAGTTTAGTCGATCATAAAAAAGATTCTTGTATGCAGGCTTTCGCCAGTCTTGAATGCGTAAAAATGGTAGATCTGTCTTCCTGCGATCCGCTCGGCGTTTTTCGGAGTATTCGTGAGGGCGAATATGACGTCGCTGTTGATTTGTGTGGTTGGACTGGTGGTAATTTTGCTCAGGCATTTTTGTCTAGAGCTGCAGATGTTCAAGTGAACTATTTGGGATATTTTGCTTCCTCTGGTATCTCTTCTATGGATTACTGGCTGGGGGATTCACACTTGTTTCCTCCAGATCATTCGGAATGGGCTACGGAGTCGCTTTGGAGGTTGCCCCGTCCCTTTTTGGCATGGGCACCCCAAAGTCCTTTGCCTGAAGCTGATGTATCTGTCTCCCCGGCTCCTTCAGGACCCATTCGTTTCGGTAGCTTTAACCACAATCGCAAACTTTCGGACGCCACGTTGAGGCTTTGGGGTGAATTGCTTGCTGCTGTGCCTGATTCACGTCTTGTTTTGAAGGCTTCGGCACAAAATGATTCTGATACTCAGCAACTTCTGCGTCGTCGCATGTTGCGTCAAGGTCTTGATCCTGAGCGGGTGGAATGGTTATCTCTGACGCAAGGCCCCGTCGAGCATATGCAGCAATATATGCACATCGATATTGCCCTCGATCCTATCCCCAATGGTGGATGTACTACCACCTGTGAAGCATTGTGGATGGGTGTACCTACTATCACATTAGCGGGCTCTCATTATGTCAGTCGCATGAGTACGGCGGTTCTCGCTGGGGCCAATATGCCTGAATGGATTGCTCATGATCGTGCCAGTTACATCAAGCTGGCACGTGAACATTCAGCCAGTATTTTGCAGTTACGTTCGAATCGAGCACAATGGCGCCGTCAGCTGCAGAACAGTCCATTGGGTGATGCTGTAGATCTCATGCATCATATTGAGACAGCTTTCAGCCAGATGCACTCAGAGGTGCTCAGCAGGGTGTGACTTTTGTACGCAGTCTCCAGTAGTTCATTTCGAGTTCATGGCTCAGGCGTTTCCCATCAGCTAACTCCGAGTCTTGTAGTTCGTCTCTCAGGCTGAGGCGCTTGTCACTATCTCGTATGCCTTCATGGGCAAGAGCACTTGCGATTGCCACGTAGCCATCAAGGTCTCTGGACACCCAATCGGCTTTTCCAGCGTGGATCAGCAAACTGGCCGCAAGTCTTCCAACCATGCCATCACCGGCTAGCGCTACCACCGGGACTCCCATCCACAAGGCCTCTGCAGTGGTTGTGGCACCACCGTATGGAATGGGGTCAAGAGCAACATCGATTTCGCTGTAGAGCTGAAGATGGTTAATACCTCCCTCTACCCAATCCAGCAGAATCAGACGTTCGCCGGATAGTCCTGCTTCTTCGAAACGCCTGCGAATGCGTTGTTGCTCGGCTACCTCGCAGAAACTAATGCTTTTCAACACCAACTCCGCTTCCGGATTGGCTGCCATTACTCTGCAGAAAAGATCAATTGTTGCTTTTGTCAGTTTTCGAGCATGGTTAAAGCTTCCGAAGCGCAGGTGTTTACCGCCAGTCCTTTTGGGTTTTGGTAGTTCACCACCGCTGTCGAAAACCATGTAGCCCCCCTTCAGTTCAACCAGTGGATGTGCAGTGCGGTCTACGGGGTTGAGCTTTTCAAACAGCACTGAATCCCCTAGCCAGCCATCGATGCACTTCAAGTAGGTAGGACCTGGATAGCCGAGATAGCTCAGTTGCACTGGTGCTGGTTTGTAGCAGAGAAGTTCAAGGCGTGAATTGCCAGTGAAGCCTCCTAATTCGACAAGTACGTCTAGGCGTAGATCAGCCACGATGCGAGCACATTGTGCTGTAGTTCCAAAGCGCAAATCAACCCAATGGTCCACCTTGTCGCGGATGTGGTCAGTAATCCAGTCGTCATGAGATCCACAGCTCAGTGCCCAAATTTCAACGTGCTCTCTGTCGTGGTTGCTCAGCACGGGCAGCAGAAAACGCCCCACTGGGTGGTTGGCAAGATCGGCAGAGAGATAGCCGACTCGAAGTTTGCGCCTCTCCAGTGGTTCAAGGATGGTGTCGGGCCAAAGAGGGCCAAGACTTTGCCCCTGGCTTTGCTGTTCCCAGGCACGCGCTTGATCAGCGAGTACCTGGCTATCGCCACCTGCTGTGCCGATTCCCAGAAACTGCCTGCTGAATAGATAGCTTGCCTTCAGCCCTTCGCCATGGCGTGACCAGAGCGTACGGCAGCGTTCCGCTGCTTCAGGACGTGCCATCTCCGCCAGAATTTGTTGGAGCGCCTCTTGGAGGTCTTCGTTTTCGGGGGAATAACAAAGACCTTGTTGAAGAACATGATATGGCGCAACGGTGCGACGCAAACCGCGTAGTGCAGCCGCCCAGTTGAGCCAGTATCCAGCAATGCTTGGTCTGAGTTTGCAGACGCTTTGGAAGAGTACTGTTGCTTCAACTAATTTGTTCTGAGCCATCAGAAGGCCTGCCGTAGCTTGTGCAACGTCCGCCTGAAGTTGCTGGGCATCGCTTAGCTGTGTGATCAGTTCCTCTGCCTGATCAAAGTGGCCAAGATCTTTTAGAATAGTGATCCTATTAGCTACCATCTCAAGATCGTTTGGATCTATGCGCTGGGCTTCATTAAAGGCCTTTAGTGCGTCAATCAGAGCCTGGTTTTTCGAATGAGCTAGTCCTATTCTGACCCAAATTTCCTTGTCGTTGAGATCACCGCACAGGCATTGTTGCAGAAGCTCTATGCAGTCTTTAAAGCGATGAAGACGATTAAGTGCATCTGATAAGCAGAGTTTTAAGGGTCGTGTGATCAAGCCTTTTTGATGTAGTTCTTCTAAGTAATGAAGAGCCAAGTGGGCTTCATTATTGTCATTCCAGCAATTGCAAGCATTTAGGAGAAAGCGTTCATCGTGTCCAAAAGAGTTGACCCATTTCTGGTAAAAATGCGATCCTTCTTTTATTCGACCTTGATGGCGTAATAGCGCACCAAGATTGATCGCATCGTCAACATTTGCTTCTTCGTTGAGAAGAGTGCGGTAGAGTTGCTCGGCGATCAAATATTGCTGCCGGGCATGAGCCTCCCGAGCATTTTTCCGTATGGCGTCTAGCGCGGTGAGCACGTCGGATCCACATTCCACACCAATGTATTGGGAAGCCGAAGGCTGGTACACCTTGCTCGAGCAGGTGTCCAAGCGGCTACTCCCTCGTAAGGAGGCTTTAGCGCTTGCAATTCGTGGCAAGCAAATCGATGGAGACAGTCGTTGGGCCCTGCCATTGGCCATGGCTCACTGGATTGAAAGCGATTATTCCGTCGCATTGGCTTCCCTGCTCGAGCCCTCTGTCGTGCAGGCCTCTGATTCTCTTTGGCTGTATCACAACCTTGTTGGCATGGTGGCCCGCAAGCTTGATGGTGAAACCGATCGTGCGGCCAGAGCATTCGAACGTTCCCTTGAGCTGGACCCCAATCGAGCAGACACCCTCTACAACTTTGCCAATCTCCTCAAGGACGATGATCCCGATCGGGCGGTCACGTTGTACCGCCGCAGCCTGCTTCTTGAGCCAAGCGCGCCATCTGCATGGCACAACTACGGCAACGCTCTCAACAGCCTTACGCACTATAAAGAAGCTCTTGCCGCATTGAAGCTCAGCCTTTGCCTCGACCCGCTAGTAGCCGATGTCTGGTGCAACCTTGGTCTTGCCTATTACGGACTTGAGGATTTTGTCAGCGCTGAAATGGCCTTTCGTTATGCCATTTCTTTGGATGCCAGCCATGCGCAAAGTCACACCAACCTTGGTAATGCACTGATAAGCGTCCTCCAGCCTGAGGAAGCACTGCTTTACTTGGAGCGTGGTGTCGAATTGGATCAGAGCTCCACCCATTCTCTTTGGAACCTAGCCCTCGCTTATTTACTTCTTGGTAATTACACCAAGGGCTGGGAGTACTACGAGGTTCGCTTCGAAAATGATGACTTTGAGCATGTCACCATTCCGACTTCTGGCCCTCGTCTTCGCGATTTAGCCGCTGCCCCTCGCAACGGCCAACCTCCGCTTGTGGTTTGGTCGGAGCAGGGAATCGGTGATGTAATTCAGTTCTGCCGTTATCTGAATCTGCTTGATGCAGCTGGCATTCCATTTGAATTTTTTACCCGGCCGTCCTTAATGACTTTGATGCGCGATTGGACAGGCCTTGGTGAGCGTGTCAAAGCCATCGGCAGTACTGATCCCAAGACTGACGCCAGGCCCCATGTGGCTTTGATGAGTCTTCCTCGATTGTTTGGTACTGAGCTTCATACGGTTCCATCAATGTGTCCTTACCTCCAGGCTCCTGTTCCGCCTCGAGAAGCCTTGCGTATATCGACTCCCCCGGCAGGAATCTCAGTTGGTTTGGTCTGGGCATCAAACCCTGATAACAAGGCCATGTATCGCAATAAGAGCTTTCCTCTTGCGCTCGTAATGCCGATGTTTGAACGATTGATCGACCTTGATCTGATTGAACTCCACAGCCTTCAGGTCGGATCTGATGCAGAGCAATTAGCCCCTTGGAGAAAACGTCAAGAAATCCATGAATGGAATAACCGCCTTAAAGACTTTTCCGACACCGCCCAACTCCTACGCCAGCTCGATCTGGTCATCACTGTGGACACAGCCGTCGCTCATCTTGCGGGCGCACTCAATAAGCCCACATGGGTTCTCCTGCCGCAAAATGCCGACTTTCGCTGGTTGCGTCAAAGGCCAGATTCTCCTTGGTATCCCTCTGTGCGTCTGTTTCGTCAGCAGGCTCATGGCGATTGGCAATCGGTGGCTGATCAGCTTGATAAAGCGTTTGACACCATGCTGATGCTCGATACGAAGACCCTGCACGCAGCGAGGATCAGTTGATGTCCAACATAATGATGGCTCTGTTTGACGATTCTGAGATTGCTTCCCTTGTGAAGCGAATGGAGCTGCTTCCCAAATTGGTTCGCCGCCAGCAAGAGGAGCTAATCCTTGAGCAGGTATCTCTTCCCCCTGAATGGCTTGAGGAACAGCGTCAAGCTTTTTTAGGTGATCAAAGTCTGGATCAAGTGCTGGAATCCCGTGGCTGGAGCGAGCGTGATCTCGATGTAACACTCCAGCTCCCCGAGGCGTTGCGTCGTTTTGCAAAGCAACGTTTTGGTCCTGGATTGGAGGAGACCTTTCTTTCCTCTCGTGGCGGCAGGGATCAAGTTATCTATTCTCTTTTACGCGTGCGTAATGCCGGCCTGGCCCGTGAACTTTGGATTCGCCTCGAGGAGGGGGAAACCACTTTTGCGGAGGCGGCCCATCAATATGGTGTTGGCGAAGAAGCACTCCGTAGAGGCGTGATTGGCCCGATGCAAATTGGTTTGCTGCAGCCCCAGGTGTTGCAGGAGATCTTGCGTAGCTTGAGGCCCGGTGAACTTTCTGCTCCTCGTCAGCTTGGTGAATGGCATGTTTTGATGCGGCTGGAGCAACTCCAGCCAGCACGTTTTGACGAGGAAATGCGTGAGCAGATGCAGCAGGAAGCATTAGATGCATTCCTTCAAGAGCGTGTCAAGTACGTGTTGCAGGGCAAGGCTGAGAGCCTCCAGCCCATTCATTACGATTCCG
>TARA_B100000674_G_scaffold220208_1_pt1 | contig 21064 bp, 29 predicted proteins | sample TARA_B100000674 | Tara Oceans TARA_B100000674 (sample SAMEA2622759) | marine metagenome | biome: marine biome (ENVO:00000447); feature: surface water layer (ENVO:00002042); material: "saline water (ENVO:00002010), including plankton (ENVO:xxxxxxxx)" | depth 5 m
CAAGATGCTGATGGTGCCACTAGGTTGCAACAAATAGATTGGTTTGCTGAGTCTGGCGTTGCAGGAACTCAACCTGTAAACTTTTACACAGATACAAATGGTCATGGAACACACTGCATTGGCACAATGGCAGGAAAATATTTTGGTTGGGCCAAAAATGCAAAAATTTATAACATTACACTTTACGCAAATTCAGGCAATAACATTTCATGGTCAAACACAATTGATTGTCTCATAGGTTGGCATAATAATAAACCTGTAGATCCTGCTACTGGATTCAAAAGACCCACAGTGGTCAACATGAGTTTCCAGTACAGTTGGTACATTGACACATCAGTAAATCCAGACGGTGTATCATTGGCAGGAGGAACACCATACACAATTACAGGCGGCAATTATCGTGGCAATCCGTTTACTGATCAAGACAGAATTAATTTACAACAATATGGAGTTGTTGGAACTTTTAGACCCGACATTGGAAATGGATATTATATGTTTGGCAGAAAATATGCTTCTATTGATGCAGATGTTGAACAATTAATAGACAATGGAATTCATGTATGCACAGCCGCTGGAAACAATTATCAAAAAATAGATAGACCAGGAGGTTTAGACTACAACAACTATATCACTTTCGATGTAGGTACAACACCTTTTTATATGTACTACAACAGAGGTAAATCACCGTCAACATTTGAAGGCGGCAGTACATTAGAATTATCAAATGCAGGAACAACTGTTGGAGATGTTAATGGTGGATTTGATGTAGGAGCATTGGATAATACTGCTTTACTAGACGGAGTAGAATACAAAGATAGAAAAGTTGGTTTTAGTGATTCAGGACCAGCAGTAGAAATTTATACAGCAGGCGATCAAATTATAAGTGCTCAACCAACCACAATGGGATCAACATATTATTGGAATAACAGTTTTAAACAAGCAAAATATTCAGGAACATCAATGGCGGCTCCTCAAATGTGTGGCATGATGGGTTGCTTGTTACAAGCACATCCAGATTGGACACCAACGCAGGTAAAAGGATATTTTATAGATAACGCAAAAGCAGAGATGGTAGACACAGGAAACAATGATGACTTTACAACATCTTATTCAATTCATGGTGGAAACAATAAAATAGCATACTTTCCACTGAGTGGTCAAAGACCTTACAGCATAGGATAAATATTGATATGACAGTGAACACAATCAACATAGGAAACATAGCAAACGACGGTACAGGTGATGATCTAAGAGAAGCGTTTATAAAAGTAAACAATAATTTCTTAGAATTAGATGCTCGTAACCCTGAACAAACAACTGCATCAAATGCCTTTGCTGATGCTAGTGGAACTGCTGGTGTGTTTAAGGAAAAAGATGGATTCAATCTAAAATTTAAAAACATTACAGCAGGTAATAGTAATATTACGATAACAACAGATGATAATCAAATTTTCATAAGTTCAAGTGGTATTGTGTCTGTGCAATACACAGCAGATTCTGGTGTTGTAAATCCTCTTGGTGCATCAGACTTATTCAAATTTGCAGGGTCAGGTGGAACTACAACTGCACTAGGCGTACAGAACAATGTTAAACAATTAACCATAGACAGCAGACTTTCTAACGAGTCTAACCCTACTCTAAATGGTACTTTAAACGCAAATAACAACGCGATAACGGGCCTTAGCACTATTCAAGTTAGTAACATAGACTCATTAATATATGGGCAAGATATAAGGGATCAAGACTCATTAATTGGATTTAATTTTGGATCCTTTAATGCTGGTATAACAAACTGGATAGAATATTTTGAATCTATTAACCCAGTGAATCTCGGAACTATCACTGCTCCTGGCACTATTAATATTGATTTAGGTTCCATAGCCTAATTTAAAAAACCATAAATACAGTTACAATGAGCAATCTCTGGACAGTCACAACCGGACACAATTTGGGTACTTTTGAAGAAAAGTCTGCCCTTAACATATCTCTTCCAGTAAACACTGTAGACAATCTAGCATTAATAAGTGGTAATTTACCTTTAGGAGTTAGACTTTCAGGAACTTCACTTATAGGTACACCTTTAGAAGTAATAAGAAGCACACAATTTAAATTTGTATTAAGAGCAAGTTTAAGTCAAGCAATAGAGGATAGAACATTCACTTTAAATTTAGAAGGACCAGATACTCCTGTATGGGTTACTAACCAAGGCAAACTACCTATAGGACCAAACAACCAACTGTTTGTTTTAGACAGTTCAACAGTAAGTTATCAATTAACCGCAACTGATTTAGATGTTTCAGCAGGCGATACTTTAGAATATTATATTCCGGATAATGGTGGACAGATTCCTCCAGGATTAAGTTTAAGTAAAACAGGTTTGATCTCAGGCGTAATAGATCCAATACTTGCTTTAGATATCCAATCCAGTAGAGGTACATATGACTCTAACGATTATGATAGATTCTTATTTGATTTCGGTGAACAGGGTGTAAGAGCCGCAAGTAGTTTTTACTATGATCTAGAAATTAACGACACATCTAGACAGCCTAGAAAACTAAACAGAAACTTTCAATTTAATGTTGCAGTAACAGATGGTATTAATACTGTAATAAGACCTTTTGAAATATTTGTTGTTGGAGAAGATTTTTTAAGAGCAGACAACTCTACAATGCAAGTAGGAACAGGAACTTTTACTTCAGATGGAACTTTTTTAAGGAAACCACAATGGCTTACACCTGGAGATTTAGGATTTAGAAGAGCAAACAACTATGTTACTTTATTTTTAGAAGTATTTGATCCTAATAAGACACAAGGTGAATTAAGATATATTTTAGAGAATACCAACGATGACGGTTCATTATCTAAAATTCCACCAGGAATGATTTTAGATACAAAATCTGGAGAAGTTTTAGGTAGAGTTCCTTATCAACCAACAGTAACAAAAGAATACAAATTTACAGTCAGTGCTTTAAGATATGGACGTGAAAGCGAATTGGTTGGCGTTACTATTAATCCTTTTGAAGATCAAATGCAAGGTACTGATCAACTAAAAATAGCAAAGTTAGATCTGACGACAACAGATGGAATTAATGATTTAGATTCTTTGATTAATCAATATATTACAATAAATGGACAAACATATCTAGTTACTGGTGTAGATGGATCTAATGATTTTTACGATGTATTAACTTTAGATAAAAATTTAACAGCAAATGACGTCATTGTGTTTAATGGCACTGTTTATAATCCAGACACATATTCATCAACTCCAACAGTGATTACAAGAGCAAATAATGAAATATTTGTTTACAACAGAATAGATAAACAAAAATATGTTGGAAAAAAATTAATTTTTTCAGACACAGAAGAATATGTAATTACAGATATACAAACTGTGCTTGACGAAGGAGAACCTAGTTTACAAAATATTAATGCCACAGCATTAGAAAAATTAGTTCTGAATGAACCGTTACAAAGAAACTTCGTAGAGGGACAGAACATTAGTATCGGAGCATTTCAAGGTGACACATATTTTAAATTATTTTTAACAGGATCAACAGATGAAGCAGTGCAAAGCACAAAAACTTTTACTGTTAAATTTTTAGGAGAAATTGACAGCACAATTACTTGGCAATCCGCAAGTGATATAGGTTCTATAACACCAGACGAAGTAAGTAATTTTAGATTAACAGCAAACAGTTCTGTTACTGATGCAGGATTAAAATACATATTATTGAATGGTTCTTTACCACCAGGACTAAAATTAAGTTTAGACGGCGAAGTAAATGGTAGACTAGACGGTCAAAGTGTTACATTTATAGACAATGGCAATTTTACACTTGATGGAAGTATAACATCAATAGATAGAAAATATGATTTCACAGTAACAGCACAAGATAGATTTGGTTTTCAAAGTGATAATAAAACATTTAACATAAAAATTGATTTAGCAGATCCAAAAGAATATTCAGATGTTTATGTAAAACCATTATTAACTACGGATCAAAGATCTCTTTTTTCAAATTTTATAAGTGATCCAGAAATATTTGATCCACAATATGTTTATAGACCTAATGACACAGCATTTGGAATACAAAAAAATTTAGAAATGTTAGTGTATGCTGGAATAGAAACAAAAAATGTTGAAAATTATGTGAGTGCTGTAAGTTCAAATCATAGACGTAGAAGGTTTAATTTTGGATCAATAAAAACTGCCATTGCAAAATTTGAAGGGTCTGATGATATTGTGTATGAAGTTGTTTACGCAGACATTGTAGATGACAAGGATACCAACATTGGAAAAGTAGCAAGATCATTTCGTGCCAACGATAAAAACAAATTAAGAATAAATCAAACAGATTTAGAAGTGATAGACGATACTACTAGGTTGAACGTCGGTGGTGCGTTCTATGAACTATTAGATCAAAATGGAAATCCAGTGATTTCTGCTAGTCTCGGAGAAGACATTGAGATCGTTGCAAGAAGTGGTATTTTAGTTTTAGATGTTGCTAATGGAACTCTTGAAGTTGTATTACAAAATGGACTTTCAGTGGTTGCTGGGTTGGTACAAAACAATGCTCCAGCAGATCCGTTTAGAGATAGACCAATCAATAGCACTATAAAAGTAGACAGCACACTTATTAAAACAAGTGCGTCAGAGGAACAAATAAAATATATTACCAATGTGACTAATATGAGAGAAAATATTAAGCAAGTTGGAAACACAAAAGGTTCACTATTACCTTTATGGATGCGTACTCCACAAGAAGGATCAGTTACACAATTAGGTTACGTGACTGCTGTCCCATTGGTGTATTGCAAACCAGGAACTAGCCAAAATGTTTTAAGTGCAATACAAAACAATTCATTTGATATTAAAGATATTAATTTTGAAATTGATAGATATATCATATCAAAATCTAACGAAAATAGCAATAGACAGTATGTGTTGTTTCCAAATTATGAGCATAACGTATAGATAAATATAAGTAATATTATGACAAGCAGTATTAACCCAGATCAAATAAATGAAGCATTTCCAGTTGCTGGACAGGATAATCCTAGCCAAGGATTTAGAGATAATTTCTCTGCAACAAAAAATAATTTAAGCACAGCAAAATCTGAAATAACAGAATTACAAACTAACACAGCAAAATTAAATGCAAATAACAATTTTCAAAGCAATGAATTAAGCGGTGCATTATTCATCAATAATAAAGTAAAAGTCTTTAATGGTGGCACTGTTGCAAGTTCACAAGACATTAATTTAAGCAATGGACACTATCAAAAATTTATATGCAGTGCCCCGATTACATTAACATTCAATGAATGGTCAAGCACAAATAATCAACAAGATATAATATATGTAGAATTACTTTCAAATAATGCAACACCTAGAACTGTTACATTTGCAACAGTGGCGGGTGGTTCTTTCAAAATTCAAGAAACATACACTAATCCTGTAACGGTAAATGATGCCAGCAATCCTGTTATATATAAATTTTGGAGTTACGACGGTGGATTGACTGTGTATATGGAATTCGTCGGTAAATTTATCTAATGCCAGCAAACAACATTCATCCGATGACAAATGACTTGTCAGAACTATCCACACCAGAAGTTGAAGCCAAAGTAAACGAATTACGTAAAAAATATCTGTCTGCCAGAAATCCAGAAATCAAAAACCAAATTTTTTACTTCTTGACAGATTACCAAGAAGAACTTAAAATGAGGTATGCCAAAGAAAAACTTGAATTGGATAAACAGACAGGTAATGATCTTGACAATCTCATCAATATCGACTAAAATAAACACATGAAAATTGATACATTAGGAGTACCCAAGTTCGGTGTGGATGATATTATTGAATTAATATATCAAGGAAACATTGATAAAACTCATCAAGTGTTATGCGAAAAAAATAAAGACACAGAACAATTTAATCAAAGTGTCAAGGACACTGAAATAGGCAACCTACTAAAATTTTATCAACCATTAAATGTTGAACAAAAAGATTTTGATTTGGCTTTACAGTCTGAGTGGTTCATGCCAAACAGTTACAAAAACTTAGACATTGAACAGTATATAGATTCTATATGTCCAGATGAGGAAACAGCAAAAGCAAGAGTAAAAGAAGAACTAGATGCCTTTAAATCAAAAAATATGATGACTGTATTGAAGTTTATGCATTTTTTGGTATCGTATATGAGAGAAAATAATTTGGTATGGGGTGTAGGCAGAGGAAGTTCTGTGGCTAGTTACGTACTATTCCTTTTGGGGGTACACAAAGTGGACTCGATCCAATATGGACTAGACTGGAGAGAGTTCATTAGATAAATACATACATAATAGGAGAACATAATGGCTATTAAACAAACAGGAAAAAAGACTTACAAAACAATGCAAGGCAAACCCATTGATATGGATTTGTTACGTAAAAGAAACGAATTAACTCCAGCAGTAGGTAATGCAAAAGTTAATGCTCGTGGAGATGAGTTAGGTCCTGGTGGCAAAATTATTAAAAAGAGAGAAGAAGTTCTTGCAGACTATTACAGAGACAATCCAACAAAAGTCCCTGAAAAAGTAGATGCACCACAACAAGTTCAAGCAGATGAACCAGCAAAAGAAGAAGTGGTAGAACCTGCTAAAGAAGATGTTGAGTGGGTTGAGGACGCAGACGGCAATTTCGTTAAGAAAGAGCAGTAATAATGGCTCCCATACAAGTACACGAAGGTAGACTTCGTCCAATCAAAAATAGAGTGCTTGTCACTGACATGAACTTCAGTGATTATAAAACCAAATCAGGATTAATTATTCCAGGTGATGATGGTGTGGTACATGGTATTAAACCAAGATGGGGGAAAGTTTTTGCGGTAGGTCCAAAAGGACCAAGTGAATTAAATCCTGGAGATTGGATTTTGATACAGCATGGGCGTTGGAGTAGAGGCGTCAAAATGCAGGATCCAGAAACAAAAGAAATCAAAACAGTTTGGATGGTTGAATCGGAATCTATTTTATTGCATGGCGACTATATGCCAGAAGATTACTACGCGGCACGAGTAGTAAACTAAAACTTGACAAACTAAACAATTTCCATTATACTTAAAGAATGAAACTTCCACAATCGTATTCTGGTATTAATACAACAGGATTAACTGGCATTGCATTAATGACTTTGCATATCACAGGATTTTTAATTGGTTGGGCATGGCCCATTCTGTATGTGACTTTAATACTATCAGGAATCGGACAAGAGTATAGAAAATATTATGATTAAAGTCTATTGGACTAGGTCTTATCCTAAACATGGAGACTTGATGAAGATGGGTCTGAATCCTAAAGCAATGATGAGTGCTTTACGAATTCCTGCACCTGAACCATTGCTAAAACATTTGAATTATCAAGAGTTTTTCGGACCTGTTGTGTCCAAGTGTCCTGCTATCGTTGATGATTTGAAAAATGTATTTGTAATTAAATCACCTGTGGATATACAGATTGAAGTAGACAATGATATAAACAAATTAAATGTTTTAAAACAAGACCTTGATTTTGCAAAAGCATTTCTTGGTGATCCACAAGGCAAATGGGGAATACATCAGTTAGGAATGGGATATCTTTTCTTTGCAGAAAAATCATTAATAGCAACGCAGTTGCCAGCATATTATGATGAAAATGATTTCACAAAATTTACTCACACAATATCAAGTAGTTTTGATATTGGCAATTGGTTTAGAGTTGCAGGTAAACCTGCATTTATGATAAAACAAGATGCAAAAACTATTGACATCAAAGAGGGAGATCCGTTAATATACTATAAATTTAATACAACGGAAAAAATTAAATTGATTGAATTTGATGACCAAGAGTTGCAACTGCTTAATGAGAAAAGTCCAGAGTGGATGTGTAGCACACTTAAAGATCACACAGACAAAGTTTTGTCTTTGGAAAAATGTTATTACTATTTCAATCAATACAAAATGAGGCAAAGGTTATTAAAGTTAATAAAAAGGAATATAATTTAATGGGACCACTCTTGACAGCAATAGCATTAACAACTATAATAATTGTAGCAGTAGTGTATTGGGTACCTATGGTATGAAAAAGTTTTTACTAATGATTGAACGTATTCCGCTATTAATGGCGCCAGGATATTTTCTTGCATTGGTTGGAGTAATATTATTAATATTAACTTTTGTATTGTGAAAAAAATGAAAGTTATGAAAGTCATTGCAATTTATGTTTTGATTTTTGGCGTAATGATATACGCAATAGGTTGGTAATGAAATTAGGAGAAAAATGAAAGAACTTTGGGTAGAAAAATATCGTCCGAAAACAATCGCTGATTATGTTTTTAGAGATGATCATCAACGTAAACAAGTGGAGCAATGGGTAAAAGAAAAAACAATTCCACATTTACTTTTCAGTGGTAATGCAGGTATTGGAAAAACAACATTAGCAAAAGTTCTTTTAAATGAACTTGAAATAAATGATTTAGACGTACTTGAAATAAATGCAAGTAGAACAAACAGTGTAGAAGACGTCAGAAACAATATCATAAACTTTGTGCAAATGATTCCGTTTGGAGCATTTAAGGTTGTTTTGCTTGATGAGGCAGATTATCTATCTCCAAATGCACAGGCGGCACTGCGTGGTGTAATGGAAGAATATCATACAACAAGCAGATTTATATTAACTTGTAACTATCCAAATAGAATTATTCCTGCACTGCATTCTAGATGTCAAGGCTTTCACATTGAACGTATTGATCAAACAGAATTTACAACAAGAGTTGCAAAAATATTAATGGGAGAAGGAGTCACTCCTGACTTAGATATATTAGACACATATGTAAAAGCAACATATCCTGATCTAAGAAAATGCATCAACATGGTGCAAATGAATGCACAAGAAGGAAAACTAATTGCTCCTAATACAGCAGACAAATCAGATGCAGATTACAAATTAGAAATGGTTGAATTATTCAAAGCAGGAAAAATAAGCCAAGCAAGAAAACTTGTTTGTAGTCAAGCAAGACCAGATGAAATTGAAGATATCTACAAATGGTTGTATGACAATGTTGCATTGTTTGGTGATGATGCCAAACAAGAAAAAGCAATACTTGTTATTAAACAAGGATTAGTTGATCACACACTTGTTGCTGATCCAGAAATTAATCTTGCGGCAACTATGATTAGACTGCAAAACATTTAAGGAGTTTAAATGAAGGTTGAACTAATTGATAAAATGGGCAGTGACTTATCAGTGGTAAATGCCGCAAGAGTATCCTACGCAAAATACAAAGACAGTTTTGAAGACAAAGATGAAAAATTAATTAAATTTTTAGCCGAACATAATCATTGGTCACCTTTTGCTCATGCAAGTTTACAGTTTAGGATAAAAGCACCTGTGTTTGTTGCAAGGCAACTAGTAAAGCATCAGGTTGGTCTTGTATGGAACGAGATTAGCAGACGCTACGTAGATTATGAGCCTGAATTTTACCAGCCAAAAGAATGGCGAGGACGACCTAAAAACAGTAAACAAGGTTCCGATGGTGTGGTGCATACCGACGAAGAATATTACAGTAGATATGTAAATGGTTGTAAAGTGTATTACAATTTACTGTTAAATGAAGGTGTTGCTCCTGAACAAGCACGTATGGTATTGCCACAATCAATGATGACTGAATGGATTTGGTCCGGAACTTTATATGCATTTGCAAGGGTTTGTAATTTAAGATGTGCTAAAGACACTCAACAAGAAACAAGACTTATTGCTGATGACATACATAATATTTGTAGCAAGGAGTTTCCAACCAGTTGGAAATATTTGATTAATGTATAGAGCAAGTCATATTTTAATAGCATACCAAGGTGCTCAAAGAGCAACTAGCCAGCGGATACAAGAAGAAGCATTATTTGAAGCAGGTAGAGTGCAACAAGAAATATTAAGCGGAACAATTACGTTTGAAGAAGCCGCACAAAAATACAGTGATTGTCCTAGTAAAACAAACGGTGGCAACCTTGGAACATTTGAAAAGAAAACTATGGATCAAGATTTTATCCACTATCTTGAAAATTTAGGAGTAGGGGAAATGAGTGGTCCTTGCCCTACTGTGTACGGCTATCATTTAATCAGAAAAAATTAATTGTAAAGGTCTAAAACTTCGTTTACAACTCTGTGTCTTACCACATCTTTATGATTAAAATTAATCATACTAATTTTATCTGACTTTCTTTTTTCCTTTAACCTATCAACAAAATCTGATAAGCCATTTCTATTTGGTCTATCGGTTTGTTCTAGGTCGCCTGTTACCACTATTTTGCTTCTATCTCCTATACGTGTTAATAGCATTTTCATTTGATTTTCTGTTGCATTTTGCATTTCATCTGCAACTATCATTGACTTCTTAAAAGTTCTACCTCTCATATATGCCAATGGAGCCATCTCTACAACTCCTTCATATAACATACTGCGTATATCGTTGGTGCAGTAATACATTTTAAATACGTCAATAATAGGTATAGTCCAAGGAGCCATTTTTTCTTCCAATGTTCCTGGAAGGAATCCAATGTCCTCATCAACACTTACTACTGGACGTGTAATTACAATTTTGTCCACTACTTTTTCTCTAAACAATTTAATGGCAACTTGAACCGCTAACATTGTTTTACCAGTACCTGCTGGACCAACACCTATTACTATGTCTTTAGATGGACTTAATAAATCCAACATATAAGATTCTTGATTTACGTTTTTCGGTACAATCGTAACGTGGTTAAGTTTAGGTGATTGATATGTGCGTATTGGTAGGGTGTTAGACTTGTTCGAGCGCCTTTTTATGGCTTTCTTTCCCATGCACTCTCCTTGTTCATTTGTAGTAATATTTAATAAAAAGCATTGGTTATTAAACTGCTCACATAAGAAACGCCATTAGATAAATACTAACAGTTATGCAAGATACAGTAGATATTATAAAAACCATTCAAAACGTGTACGAAAACGACCCTGTATTTTCGGTGCTTAAAGACTATGAAAGAGTGCTGGATGAATTAGGTTTGTACGTTTATGAGAATTGGGAAGATGGTGAACTGCTAGAAGGGCCTGTAATAGGCAGACATTTTGTACAATGTTCCTTTATGTGGCCACGTGATAAAATGCCTGATCCTATGGGCGGAAAAAGACTGTTAGATTATGATTGTAAAGTGATGTACAAAAAAGACCACTTAATTGCTCCAAGAAAAATTATTGAACCAGATGACATACGTCCAGGAACTAAAAAAGGAAAATTAGACAAATTACCAATCTGGATAGTAACGATATTGATTCCTAAGTCTTTAATGAAAACAATTTACTCAGGCTATCAAATGAATCAAGAATATAATAAAGACCCTGCAACAAGTGAGAAGGTTTCACCCCAGAGTGAACCTGCAGATGAAGTGACCCAAGGAGAATAAATGGGACTTAGACAATCAGACTTAAAACATTGTTTAGAATCAATTATTGAAATAGATTCATACAAAAGTAAAATGGGTGAGGACAAAGACATAGTTGTTCTTTCGTTTGCAGTAAATGGAGAAAGTCCTGCAGATGATCTTGTAAAATTTATAGAGTCTGGATATGATTTTGTCTTAGATGCAGATAAAACTTCCGGTGAACAAGCAGATGGAAAATTTAGAGTATTTGTAGAATTAGAAAGAAACAAAAAAGTTCCAGGAAATATTTTAGAAATTGTAGATGGCGTAAAAAAATTAGGTGAAGTAGAGAACTTTAGATTTAGATATTACAAAAATTTTAAAAGTTTAGCAGTTGATGAAGCCACTTTGTCAGAACAGATTCCTTTAGATGCTGAAAGTTATGAAATAAAAATTAATGAAACACAACTTGAGAATTATAAAAACTTTTTCAAAAACAGTTATGTTGATGAAATTGTAATGAATGAAAGCAGAATTACTTTTTTTAAAAAATATGCACAACCATTAAGTTTTGATTTTGATAGATTTGGTAACACAGAAGACATACAAAAAGAAGTAACTGAATCATTTGACATTAATAAAATGCCAGAAGTGATGTTTTTAAGCAAGTATATAGGAGATTTTAACATTCAAATCTATGGCGACAAGTACCTATTTGAAACCAACAACAAATCTGTTGTGCTATATAACAAGCAATATGAACCTAAGTAAAAATTTTACCTTAATAGAATTTACCAAAAGTCAAACTGCACTACGCATGGGAATAGACAACACTCCTAATGACGAACATTTGGCAAATGCGAAAAAACTTTTTGAAAATGTAGTACAAGCAGTAAGAGAAAATTTTGGTCCAACTATTATAAATTCTGGATACAGAGGTCCTGAATTAAACAAAGCAATAGGTGGAAGTGAGAGATCACAACACTGTAAAGGTGAAGCAGTTGATATTGAGGTTCCAGGTGTGTCCAATTTTGAAGTTGCTGAATATATAAGAGACAATTTAGATTTCGATCAATTAATATTAGAATTTTATACTCCAGGCATTCCAGATTCGGGTTGGGTACACGTAAGTTATAAAAGCGAGGGCAACAGAAAGCAAGTGTTGACTGCTATGAAAGAAGACGGTAAAACTGTGTACAAACCTAAACTGATTGCATGACCCAAGAAAAAATTACCCAAATAGATTTTATTGAAAGTTTATTCTACAAAGATTTAACTGTAGATTCTGCACTAAAAGAATACGTGACCAATATGGATTTAACAAGTATTGATCACGTTAAAACAAATTTTTATAAAACCGAACCTGATAAAAAATTGATAGATCTCACAATGAAAAATGTTGAGCCATTTTTTAAAGATGTAGGAACACAATTAAAGAAACAAGGTATGAGTGTTTTAAAAGTCTGGGTGCAAAAATACGAAGAAAACAACTATCACCCTGTTCATGTGCATGAACCACATCATGACAGTTACTCATTTATTTTCATTGTAGACTGCACAGAGACGTCTGCTTGTACAGTTTTTTACTCTCCAGGATATCCTTATGTTGATCACACCACATTTAAATTGGAACCAAAACCAGGCAGATGTGTATTATTCCCAGGAGCATTACCTCATGAAGCAATGCCTAACAACGATAAAGCACGTTTAATTATTAGTGGCAACATCAGATTCCATGGATAAATACTAGCAGTTTATGAAACAAGAAGAACAAAAATATTGCTTAAATTGTGGAAATAAATGTCACGAAGGCGTTGTGTTGACTAGAAGAGAACGCACATATCCTTCAGAAGGTGGTGAAGAATACGAAATAGAAGTATGTAGGCACTGCCGTTGCGGGAAAGTTGAAACAGAATGATAATTTCGAAAATTAAATCAATTATAACAATTATGCTTATCCTTGGAGTAGCAGGTGCAGGCGTGTATGTTATGAAATTAAGAGCAGACAACGCCACTTTAAAAGCAAATCAAATAGAACTTGAAAGAGGCATCGAAGAGCAAAACAAAGTTTTAGAACAAGCAAAAAAAGATTTTGAAGCAATAATGGAAAGTAATAAAAAATTAAATGACCTTGTTCAAACTTTCAAAAAAGACTTACAAGATTTAGATAAAAGATTTACAAAGAAAAATAGAGACATTGGCAAATTGGCTATTGAAAGAACAAAAGCAATAGAAAGAATTATTAATAAAGGTTCGGTCAATGCAGGCAGATGTATGGAATTGGCTTCCGGTGCAGAACACACAGAAGCAGAATTAAAAGCAACAAAGAAATCGGAGATTAACCCGGAGTGCCCGGCGTTAGCAAACCCAAGTTATGTACCTTATTAAAATTTTAGCAGTATCTGTATTAATCTTTCTTACTGGTTGCAGTATCGGTGGAGAAAAACGTATTAAAATTTTGCAAGTGGAAGAGCCTAGACAGAACTTAGACTATCCAATGCCAACACCATTGCAATTAGAAGAAATTAAATGGATTATTATTACAAGTGAAAATGCAGAAGAAGTTTTTGCAAGATTAGAAGCCTCGGGCATAGACCCAGTATTATTTGGAATAACTGATAAAGATTACCAATTGCTTTCGAAAAACTTTGCACGTATCAGACAAAAATTACAGGAAACTAATAATCTGTTAGAAGAGTATAAAAAGTATTACGAAGGAACCGAATAAATACTACTATTAAGAATTAAGGAGAAATATGGAATTTATTATAGCACTAGCGATGAAATTTTGGCAGTGGACTGTATTGATAGCAGTGGTTATTATTGGAGCAGTAATTAATTTTACTGACAAAAGAGTTACAGCAAAACTAAAATTTTCTTATAGAGAATTACCTCATTTACAACCATTAAAGTTTCCAACAAAAAATAAAGGCTTTTTTGGAGGCATACTTGCTTGGTTATTAGGCACTAGAAATTGGGAAGTAACAAAAGACTGGTTCTACAACATTGATGGTACGGATTATGTTATCCCAGCAGGTTTTACTTTCGACGGTGCTAGTATTCCAAAATTTTTAAGAACGTTCTTTTCACCAGTTGGTGTTTTACTTGTTGGTGGACTTGTTCATGACTACGCATACAAATATACAACATTGTTAGAGAAGAACAAAAAGAACACAATGGATAAACTTTCACAAAAAAGAGCAGACGAAATTTTCCGTGATATCAATATAAACGTCAACGGATTCTATGTAATGAATTATCTAGCATACTATTCATTAAGATTAGGTGGCTGGGTAGCATGGCGTGGACACAGAAAAACAAATGCTAAAATACCGGGGTTAAAATAATGTCTGAACAAAAAATAAAAGTAAAAGAAGTTTCAAAAGAATACGAAGTACCAAAAGAAGATTTAGTACCAAAGTCTGGTGATGAAGCACCAACGTGGTACAACAAGACAGCAGGTATTCTAGACAAATTTAGATTAATTCCAAGACTTATAATGTTGGCTTACATCTATGCATTTTATAAGTCTATCACTTGGTTTATGACATTGACTGATCCATCAAATGCTCAGGCAATGTTTATATCAACAATAGTAGGTGCCGGTGCGGCATTTTTTGGATTGTATGTTGGTAAGCCAGGTGCCAATTTGCCTACAGGTAAAAAATAAGGTAATCCTAAAAATATTAAATAGTACATAGGACTTGACTTTTTGGTAGGAGTCATTATATAATATAGTATGGATTATTATTCTATCCTCGGCGTAAACAAAAACGCATCTGAAACAGAACTTAAAAAGGCTTATAAGAAAAAAGCCATGCAGTATCACCCTGACAAAGGCGGAGATGCAAACAAATTTCAGCAAATAAATGAAGCATACGAAACACTAAAAGATCCACAAAAGAAAACTAACTATGATAGATTTGGCACTGCTAATCCTTACGAAAGGCAACCAGGTGGTAATCAACAATATCAAGAATTTAATTTTGGAAACGTAAATGATATATTCGATTCATTCTTTGGTGGCGGTGGCCCGTTTCATAGGCAACGTGCACCTATAAAAAATAGAAACATTAATATCAGAGCAAACATAACTTTAGAAGATGTGATGCAGGGTAAAACTTTAATTGCAACTTATCGTTTAAGCAACGGTAAAGAACAGAGTGTGAACATAGATTTACCTAAAGGAGTAGAAGGTAACAGCACAATAAGATTCCAAGGACTAGGAGACAATGCTCACAAAACTGCTCCTAGAGGTGATTTGTTTTGCAAAGTTGTAATAGACAGACATCCTACTTGGGAACGAAATGGAAGTGATTTATATAAAACAGTCAGTGTAAATGCTTTGGAAATGATATTAGGCACTAAGGTTCCAATTACAACACTAGATGGCAAAAGTTTGAATCTTAATATTCCTAAGGGGTGTAAAACCGGAACCGTGATGAGTATTCATGAACATGGCTTACCAAGATTGTACAATCGTGGCAGAGGAAACATTTATATTACAGTGAATGCACATATACCTGACATACATGATAAAGAAATTTTAAACCTAATAAAGAAAATCAAAGATGCAACTAATTAAAGACCCTAATGATTTTTTAAAACGCAAAGTGGATGCATTTGACTTTGAAAAAGAAGATGCACCAAGGTTAGCAAATGATATGATAACCGATATGGTCAAATTTAATGGCGTAGGACTAGCGGCTAATCAGGTAGGCTACAATGGCAGAATATTTGTAATGAAACCAAATTCTGGTAAACCTTTTGCTGTAATTAATCCTACTATAGAAAAAGTAAGTGCAACAACCAAATTAGACCTTGAAGGTTGTTTAAGTTTTCCAAATCTATATCTTTATGTGCAAAGACCAGACAAGGTTGAAGTGAATTTTCTTGACATTGAAGGAAAAAATGTTACAATGTTATTAGAAGATTTTGAAGCAAGAATTTTCTTACATGAATTTGATCATTTGAACGGAATCACATTTGATACAAGGGTGAGCAAATTAAAATTACAACTCGCAAGAGACAAACAAAGGAAGTTAGAAAAAATTAAAAATGGTTGAACCAAACGACGATTTACAAACAGTTTTTGATAAAGCAGTATCTGTTGCTAAAAAATTAAAGCACGAATACGTGACACTAGAGCATTTGCTATACGCAATGCTTTGCACAGACAAGTTTCAAAATATGATCACTGGATTTGGTTCCAAATATGAAGATATAAAAGACAATTTAGAAACGTTTTTAAAAACAAAGTTAAATGACATTAAAGTTAAAGAAGGCACTTTAAAATACAAACCAAAGAAAACAACTTCAGTTGAACGTGTTCTTAACAGAGCATTTACGCAGGTTTTGTTTAGTGGTAGAAGTCAAATTGATATCGCTGATGTGTTTCTAAGCATCATGAGTGAAAAGAAAAGTTGGGCCTACTATTTTGTATATAAAGCAGAAATAGAAAAAGACAAATTCCAAGAATATTTACATAGTGAAATAAGTGAAATTGAAGAGGAAGGTATAGATCCAACCACTGCCAATAGAGCATTAAATCAATACACAACCAATCTAAACACAGAAGCAAGAAAGCAAAAAATTGATCCTGTGATAGGTAGAGAGTTTGAGTTAGATTCTATCGCACTATCTTTGGGTAGAAGAATGAAAAACAATGTGATACTAGTTGGGGAACCTGGCGTTGGTAAAACAGCGATAGCAGAAGGTTTGGCTCTTAACATACACAATAAAACTTGTCCAGAATTTTTAAAGCCATACGAAGTATATAATTTAGATATAGGAGCAATGTTGGCTGGATCGAAATACCGAGGTGATTTTGAAGAAAGATTTAAAACTGTTTTAAACGCATTAAAGAAAAAAGGAAAAACTATTGTGTTCATTGATGAAGCACACAATATATCTGGAGCAGGCTCAACAGGTAGTGGCGGAAGTGCCAACGATTTAGCAAACTTGCTAAAACCAGTTCTATCAAAAGGTGAAGTAAAAGTTGTGGCATCAACCACTTGGGAAGAATATAGAAAATATTTTGAAAAAGATAGAGCACTAATGAGAAGATTTCAACGTGTAACTGTTGATGAACCTAGTTCAGCAGTAACAAAAGACATCATGCATGGTATTAAGAAATACTATGAAGATTTTCATAAAACACAAATATCTGATGAGGCAATTCAAGCATCTATCGATTTAAGTGTAAAGTATCAAACAGATAAAAAATTACCTGACAAAGCAATAGATTTAGTTGACTTGGCGTGTAGTAGATTAAATCTAAAAGAAGAAAACGCAGATAGAAGTATTACTAAAGAAAGTATTGAACTGGAACTTTCTAACATGGTAAAAATGCCTATCGAAACTGTACAACAAAAAGAAAGTTCAAACGTTGCTAATCTAATGCAAAATATGAAGAAGGTTGTTTACGGACAGGATGAAGCAATTGAACAAATTGTAGATAAGATTATGATTGCACAGGCGGGATTAAAACGTGATAACAAACCTATTGGTTCTTTTGTTTTAATGGGTCCAACTGGCTGTGGTAAAACAGAAACTGCCAAGCAGTTGTCTAATCAGTTAGGAGTTAAATTAGTAAGATTTGATATGTCAGAATATCAGGAAAAACATTCAGTATCTAAATTGATTGGTTCACCACCAGGGTATGTAGGCTTTGAAGAAAATACTGGACAACTCATAACAAAAATTCAAGAAAATCCTAATTGTGTGTTGCTATTAGATGAAATTGAAAAAGCACACCCTGACGTAAGCCAAATCTTATTACAAATTATGGACGAAGGAAGTATTGCTGGTAACAATGGCAAAACTGCAGATTGTAAAAATATTACAATATTCTTAACAACAAATTTGGGTGCAGACAAGTTAGAGAAAAATGTAATGGGTTTCAATGCTAACAATACAGAAGAGTATGACGACAAAGATATGAAAAAATACTTTGCTCCTGAGTTCAGGAATAGATTAGATGGCGTAATTGTGTTTAAAAAATTAGACAAGAATGTGCTTATCAAAATTGTTGGTAAGTTCATGTTGGAACTAAAAAACACATTGAAAGACAAGAAAGTTGATGTAAAACTATCAGATGATGCAATAGACTACCTAGTAGAAAAAGGTTATGACAGTAAAATGGGTGCAAGACCTATGCAAAGAGTAATAGACAACGACATCAAGAAGCCAATGGCTAAATTGTTGCTATTTGGTGAACTCAAGAATGGTGGAGAGGTTACTATTACAGTCAAAGACGATAAACTGCATTTAATACCACAAAAAGCAGTAAAATTACTGCAACAGAGTTAATCTCGTTCTTTTAAAAAGCAAATAAATAAGCATATGCCAGTAAGTAGCGAAACAATATTATCAGCCACAACACATCCAGGTGATAGCACATCTGAGACTGTTGTAGGGGAGAAATTCAAAGGTGATGGATTCTATGGTAGATCTGATGGATTACACACGGTTCAAATTAACGTATCTGGAGTATCTGGTACAATAAAGTTGCAGGCAACATTAGCCGTTGAACCAGTAGATGCTGATTTTTTTGATATTGAGAACGTAGAATACAATAGTGGTACTGATGGCAGTACAGGGTCATTCATGTACAACTTCACAGGCAACTTTGTATGGATCAGAGCCCATGTAGTTTACACAGACGGAACTATTAACAGTATAAGGTTAAACAATTAATATGCATCATTATTTTAACATAGTAAAAGACACACCATTCACGGAAGACGAAATTAATACAGCAATTAATTTAAGCACAATTGGATTGCTAGAAGATGAAACAAAGTACGTAACTTTTGAAGACGATAAAGGAAACAATGTACTTGCAGTAGAATTACACAGACAACTTGATCAATTAGAATCAGACGATTTAGCAGAAGACCTAGAACTATTGTACAACAAATTAGGAACAAAAGATTTTGTGATAGAAGTATCGGACAACGATCCTGATGAAGAAACATACGAAGGGGACGACTTTTTTGAAGCCTACGGTGATATGTGGTACAATGAAGATGAAACTTTAGATGAAGCAGAGTACAGAGGTAGAAAAGTAAAACTAGGCAAACCAATGCAAGGTGATGTAAAAAAATTCAAAGTTTATGTTAGAGATCCAAAAACAAAAAATATTAAAAAAGTAAACTTTGGTGATCCTAATATGAGAATAAAAAAATCTAATCCTGCAAGACGTAGAAGTTTCAGAGCAAGACATAACTGTTCAAACCCAGGACCTAGAACAAAAGCAAGATATTGGTCTTGTAGAAAGTGGTAATATGAGAGCAGAAGATTTCGTTCATCCTAAAAGCAAAATAGATTATGATATAATTGATGACATTCATGCATTCATGACCAATGACAGCGACTTTTATAGACGCAATTACTTTCCAGTAATAGACGAATTTAAAACAAAAGGAAAAACAGATAACATGAGACCAATGATAGAATTGGCTTGCAATGAATATTTTAAAAAATTTGATGTACCAGCTCGTCAAGAAAATGCAATCAACGATGAAGACAAGCAAGTGTTGATGGACAAAATAATTGAAACCGAAAAAGAAGATAAGGATGAGTAATGCGTATATTAGAAATAGTAGAAGCACCAGATAAAACTGCTGTATTTGCCTTTGGGCGAATGAATCCTATTACAATAGGACATCAAAAAATTGTAGACACAATTAAGCAACAAAATGGTGATCCATTTTTATTTTTAACTCACACACAAAATAGTCAAAAAGACCCACTTAATTTTGCACAAAAGAAAATGTATGCTACAAACTTCTTTCAAGGAGTTACAGTAGGCGATGATAATGTGAGAACAATTATTGATGCTATGAAAAAATTAGAAGCAATGGGTTACAACAAAGTAATATATGTGGCTGGCAGTGATAGAGTTGATTCTTTCAATGAATTGTTGAACAAATACAATGGTGCAGATTACAATTTCGATTCAATTGATATTGTTAGTGCTGGCGAAAGAGATCCAGAAGTTGATGGTGCAAGAGGCATGAGTGCTTCAAAAATGCGTGATTTTGCGGCACGTGGTGACTTGCAAACTTTTATTAACAATGTGCCAGGTGAAAAGAAATTAGCAACTAAAATGTACATGGATGTACGTAAAGCAATGGGCTATGAAGCCGTACAAAAGAAACCCCAGCCCATGGGCCAACCAGCATAAATACGTATGGATATAGGCACACTTAAAAAACTAGCAGGCATTGACTCTACAACTTCCACAGTTGAAGATCAAAATGTGAGTCATACTGCAACTGCTTTGAAGCAGAAAGAACGTAAGTTAGGCTTAAAACCAGGTGATCCGGACTGGTTCAAACTGTGGTTCAGTAGACCATATATGCAAGGATCAGCAGGATTTAGAGGACGTAAAAAATGAAGTTAAGAGATTTATTTGTAGAATTTAAGGTTCAGAATGAACCAAGAGACGAAGTTCACTACCGCCAATTAAAAAAAGACTTACAAAAAATTCAAAACGATCCCAAACAGAGAGACCCAGAAACTAAACGTGCAGTAATGAAACGTAAAGCAGAATTAGATGCTTGGGCACATTCAAAAGGTATTAAATCTGAAAATTCTATTGAAGAAGGTCATTATCCGCATATCAAAAGTTTTGATAAACTTTATGG